>ERZ1026890.352-NODE-352-length-31339-cov-7.866289_pt1 | contig 31339 bp, 29 predicted proteins | sample MGYA00380175_ERZ1026890 | MGnify/ENA primary metagenome ERZ1026890 (study PRJEB33269, sample SAMEA4719811) | human gut metagenome | biome: human-associated habitat; feature: organic feature; material: feces | place: Cameroon | collected 2013-10 ...
GACCATGCCAGCCGCTCGCCCATCTGGATGTCCTGCCAGCCTTGGAAGATGATGAAGTCCAGCAGCTCCTCGGACGGGCTCGTGATGGTCCAGCCGTATTTCTCGTGGTGGTCGACGGTCAAGCCGTGTGCCTCGGCCTGCTCCTTAAAACGCCGGTTGTGATAGACCCCGTTGTTGCTGGTGTCCTTGATACCGGTCTCCATGCAGTATTCGTGCACCATCTCATGCAGCAGGGTGGAAGCGGTCTCCTCGATGGGACGGTCAAGGGTAGCCGACGAAATATTGATCTCGTACTTGTTTTCGCCGCCTGCCTGCCAGACCTTGGAACAGGTGATATGACCATAGGCGGACGGGGTCTTTTTCAGGCTGATGATGGGCTCGGGCAGCTTGCCTGCAAAGTAGTGCTTGTTGAGTTCGCGGAACATCTTTTCCAGCTGACCAGCAGCGCGGGAGGTTTTGACAGTTTGTTTCATGATTTTTCGGTCCTTCCTCTTGATAAAAAAGGCCGGGACAGGTATAATATTGGTGTAGCCCGCCCCGGCGGGTGTGTTGGGCTCTGTACAGCGCAAACTTTGGTCGGTAGGTGCTGTATGGGGCTCTTTTCAGGTGATGCTCAAGCGGGTGCCGGTGACCGTTTTGCTGTACTGGTCGTACAGGTCAGGAGCCACAGCCTTGATGGCTTTGCTGTCCAGTCGGGTGCTGGAGAAATCAGACAGGCGGACTTTGTGGCAGCCTACTTCCAGATAGTTGGTGGAGCGCTCAGCCAGTGCCTCGCGGATCTGGATCTTCAGCTGTTCCTGTTCAGCTTGTGCGGCCTCGATCAGTTGGGCAGCCTCCTTGTACTGCTCGACAAGGGTCAGTAAAACGTTGATACTCATGTGTGTACCTCTCTTCAAATTGTTGGTGAATGGTCGGATGTGAGAACTGGTGTTCCCGATGGCACTAGTATACGCCTACTCCATGAAGTACGCGAGATGGAATGTTGCACAAGAAAAAAGGCTATAAATTGTGGAAAATACATACTTCATGAAGTATTTGCGGAATGGACAGCTCGAAAAGATATGATATAATACCTATAAGAGTAAACAGAAAGTTGGTGCTTTGGATGGGCGGCAAAACAAGTACAGCCAGCAAACGGAAATGGAATAACGAGAATTACGAGTACACACAGCTCGTGACGCAAAAGGGCGAAAAAGAACGCATCAAACAAGCAGCAAAGCAAGCTGGGCAAAGCGTAAACGCCTATGTGGTGGAAGCTGTACGCCGCCGCATGGAGCAAGAACAGATGCTCAGTGCGTCAGACACCCCGGGGTAGTTAAAAATCTGGAAGGGGACAATGACCCGGTAGAATGAGATAGTTGTTTCATCTCCCCAGACCTGATTAAAATCTAGCAACAGAAGGCCTCTGTCTTTCACAGAAATGTGATCGGCAGGGGCCTTTTTAACGTAAAAATAGTCTGATTCAGAGCAGGTGGTAGCTGCAGTGACGGGATGCAAGTTATACCTATATATAATAGGGGCAGCAGGGAAGAGAGTGAAAATTATGTAGTACTGTGCGATATGCCTCGTCAGAACTCCTGATCGATGTGACGGCGTAAACCGGCTTTTCAGTGCGAGGGGCGCGTTCTATTTAACGGCTGTCATTACATCGGAGCGGCTATCACACCTGACTGCACTCTCCAACGCCTTGGACAACTATATGACCACACATTTTGTCCATCGATGATTTCATCTGGAGCTTTCATGCGAAACTGGGCAATGTGCAAAAAAGTTCTGGCTGAATCGCATTTTTTTCTAAAACATGGATGGATACATTTCCTCGGATTTCTATTGATTCCCAGATATAACCATGATAGAATAATAAGAGAATTCAGACGGCCACGTAGAAGAACTGGTATCCTCTGTTTTGTGATGGAAGGATACGCCTTGATTGCGGTAAGGAGGTGAATCCAGTGGGCTTATGTCTGTTTGCGAACAATCATGTGATAGATCAAAATAAAAAGCCCACTGCGGTTTCCCTTGCTGGCGTGATGCGCAAAGGTGAAAATGAAGTGGGCTTGTTGAGGTTCTACAAAAATGTGAAATATTGCATACTGGAAGCAATGCACATGCGGCGCTTGAGCTGTAGCATGACGTTCTGGTTTTCATTACGGCCACATTGCATTTGAAATGACCTTGGGCGAAGCTGTCGTCCGAGGGCTTTTGCTTGCCCGGAGATCAGGAATAACGGTCTGCCGGTTTTAGGAAAAGAGGAACGGTTATCTAAAAGGAAGGTGCTTGCGGGAACGGTGTGAGTTAAAGGGATTACTTTATAGCAGTTTGTGTTTTTAATGCGCAAGCAGCATCCGCAAACTGCATATCGCAAATATGCCGTGTTGATAGGGCACTATTTCTGAAAATTGCGATAAAACGAATGACGATAAGAAGTGCATAGACAAGGATTTATGTGAGGAGAAAAAATGGCTACGAATACTGTTGGAATCGATAAGGAAGTTGAAGTTAACCGCAAGGAAAATCTGCGCGACCATCGCTTGTACTGGATCGGACGTCGGACGCAGGACGTGATCTTGTCATCGCTGGCACTGGTGGTGCTGTCGCCGGTCATGCTGGCTACGGCTATTGCAATTGTGGTGGACGACCCGTCTGCGGGTCCTGTTTTCAGTCAGGAGCGCATCGGCCGCAACGGAAAGCCCTTCAAGTTCTATAAGTTCCGCTCCATGTGCCCCAACGCAGAGGCAAAACTGGATGACCTGCTGGATCAGAACGAGATGGATGGTCCTGTGTTTAAAATCAAAGACGACCCTCGCATTACTCGTGTGGGCAAGTTTATCCGCAAGACCAGCCTCGATGAGCTGCCTCAGTTGTGGAACATCCTGAAGGGCGATATGAGCATCGTTGGCCCCCGCCCGGCGCTTCCCCGCGAGGTCGAGCAGTACGGCGACTACGAAAAGCAGCGCCTGTATGTGACTCCCGGCCTGAGCTGCTATTGGCAGATCGCCCCGCACCGCAATGACCTCTCCTTTGAGGAGTGGATGGATCTGGACGTGAAGTATGTCAAGGAGCGCAGCTTCTGGGTGGATTGGAAGATTATTTTTAAAACGTTCAAGGTATGCCTGCTGGGGCGTGGGGAGTAAGGGGTATCAGCTTACATAAAGATTGGGAGAATAGCCGTGAGAAAAAAGAAAAAAATCTTAATGGTTCATAATTTTTATCAAATAGGTGGCGGAGAACATACGGTTTTCAAAAACGAAGTAGAACTGCTTCGAGATAATGGCCATGAAGTAATAGAGTATACGCGTAGCAACGATGAACTGAAATCTGATAAATGGAAATTGCTCTTTTTGCCTTTTACAACAGTGTGGTCTCTTAGAACCTATATAGAGATCAGAAAACTGATAAAGAACGAACAGATCGATGTTGTGCATTGTCATAACACGTTTCCATTGATTTCGCCATCTGTGTATTATGCTGCAAGAAGCATGAAAGTTCCTGTGGTTCAGACGATTCATAATTTCAGACTTCTCTGCCCGAATGGGTCTTTTTACTGCAAGGGCAAAGTGTGCGAAAAGTGCCGCGAGAACGGAAACTTCAAAGAAGCAATAAAAAACAAATGTTATCGAAACTCTACACTTGGAACAATAATTGTTGCAGCAATGTTAACGGTTAACAGAAAACTAGGAATCTATAAAAAAATATCATATATCTTTTTGACTGAATTCAACAAAAGTAAATTCGATAAACTCATCGATATAAATTCAAATCAGGTATTCGTAAAACCTAATTTTGTAAGCAGAAAAGGGGAGCCAAGCAAAGGAGCACACAAGCGAGTGTTCATTTTTGCAAGTAGACTTGAAGAAAACAAAGGAATAAAACTCCTTTTGGAATTGTGGAAGTTGCTTCCTAAGGATTATTGCCTGCACATTTATGGAGATGGAACCCTCAAAAATTTCGTTGAAGAAAATGTGAAAGAGAATATTTCCTTTTACGGATTTACTCCACAGAAAACTATTTTTGAAGATTTATCAACTGCAACAGCACTTGTATTTCCAAGTATCTGGTACGAAGGCTTCCCAATGATTCTTGCAGAGGCAATGGCCATTGGTTGCCCTGTTGTATCGACAAATATAGGCAATGCAGGAGATATTCTTGTCAATTCAAAAGGTGGAACAACATTTGAACCTGACAAGCCCGATACATTTATAAATGCTATTGAAGATGTTTTGCAGAACAACGAAATATATCAGAAAAATGCGCTGGCCTATTACAGCGAAACACTGTCAAAAGATAAAAATTATGTTCTCCAAAACGATATATATGAACATTTGTTCGGGGGGGGGGTAAGAACATATATTTATGCCGGAAGACTTGATAAAGGAAAAGGAATACTAAAACTGCTTAATGAATGGACCAATCTGCCGGGCACCTATGTACTTGAAGTTTATGGAGAGGGTGAGTGCGCAGCCGAGGTTCGAAAGTTAGCAGCTAAATATCCAAACATTCATTTGAATGGATTCTGCCCACAAAAAGAATTATTCAATTCCTTAAAATCCGCAGTCGCATTGATTACGCCCTATATATGGTATGAGGGCTACCCTATGAATATTGCAGAATGTTTCTCTTTGGGAGTTCCGGTCGTATCAACGAGGATTGGAAATGCTGGCGACTTAGTTTCAAAATCAAATGCAGGAACTCTATTTGATTTTGAAGTCAAGGGCTCTTTTAGGAAAGCGTTGGATGCAGTTTATGAACAACGAACGAAATTTTCGTTTAATGCTTATAACTATTACTTGTGCAACCAGACACCTGCTTCAAACTATGAAAGACTAAATAAAATATATGATACATTGTAACAAACTAAAGAATATTCCTACACGCGTAAATATAATCGGTGTGCCGATTTCAGTAGTGAATATGGAGAGTTGTATTTCCTTTTTATTCTCCAATTGGGATGCTGTACATGGAAATTACGTCTGTGTTTCCAATGTGCATACGACAGTTATGGCACATGATGATCCACAATATTATAAGGTACAAGCGGAGTCTTTGCTGTCTGTGCCAGACGGGAAACCACTTTCTGTAATTGGAAGAAAGAAATTTCCGCAGATGAATCGTGTCACCGGACCGGATTTGATGCGAAGGCTTTTTGAAGAGTCGAAAGAAAAGAAAATCCGACATTACTTTTATGGAACAACGCAAGAAAATATAAATGCGCTTCTTGAGAAAATCAAAAAGGAGTATCCATGGGTTGAAGTAGTCGGATGTGAGCCTTCCGTGTTTCGTCCGCTCAGTGAAGAAGAGGAAAATGCACTCATAGCGCGAATAAATCAAACCAATCCAGATATTGTTTGGGTCGCCTTGGGTGCTCCACGCCAAGAAGAGTTCTGCTATAAAATGCAAGGGAAAATCAACGGCCTTATGATTGGCGTTGGTGGAGCATTTAATGTCGTCTCTGGCGTAATTGATGAAGCACCTCAATGGATGCAGGATATTAGCATGGAATGGTTTTATCGGTTCATAAAAGAACCAAAAAGGCTGTTCAAAAGATATTTTACAACTAATTCAAGATTTTTAATTCTTAATTTTCTGAGGAAATAAAATGACGCTGTTTTATATTTGCGTACTAGGTGTTGCACTGTTTGGGGGGGCATTTGTCAAATTCTCTATTGCCGGAATTCAAATCTTTTATCTTGTATTGCTTTTTTTAGTGGTTGCTTATATCAAATATTTCTATTCACATTGGGGAGTAATTCAACTCACGAAAATCAATAAGGCAATAATTGGATTTGAACTCTATGCACTAATGATGATAGCGATGTCCTTTGCAGGAACGAACAAATTATTTGCAAGTGATGACCTTTTTTTTGAAAAAGCATATATTCCACGCCAAGCATATTATGTGTTTGTCATACCAGCAATTCTCTTAATGGAAGATAGGGACAACATAGATTATTTCAAGAATTTTTTGAACAAAAATTATAATATCATCTTTTGGATCATATATATCGGAAGCATGATTTATTCTAAAAGATTTGCAATATCAGTTCCAACAGAACTGATATTAGCTGGATTGCTATTGTGGGGGAATGATATACGAAGAACCAAAAGTGGGCTTTTACAAACGCTCCTTATCTTATTCTCGCCAATCGCAGTTGGCGGAGAAATGACAAACATGTTAATTCGAATGATTTATGCGTTTTTATACTTCTATAAAAATAAGCGTAATGCGATAAAAATATTTGGTCTTGCATTTAAAACTATGATTGCTGGAATCTTTATTCTGCCTATAATGTCAGGTCTATTCACTAATATTTTCGATGCAAATTCATGGTGGAGATTACTGTATTGGAAAGATGAACTAGCACAATTGGTTCAAAGCTACGGCCTTGGAGTGGGCTATGGAACGTCCTACGCAACAGAGAACTTTGTTGGAAATCTAGGAAGTGTTGTATCCGGGCCATTTGCTGCAACAGCTGAATACAGTACCCTTGATAAACTTTTTATAACAGGTCCTCATAACTCATATGTTAGTATCGCGTTTAGACTTGGAATTGTTGGCATTGTTCTCTTTTTGGTTATGATCTTCGATTTAATAGAAAAGATTTCCGAAAAGAACAATGAAATTTCAAGATGCGCTATATTCATGCTTTTCTCATCAATTGTTTTGATTGGCGTTAATGTCGGACTTGAAAGTCCATACTATCTCATTATGTTTGTTTTTTCGTTTGGGTTTTGTGCAAGTGAAGTATATCATGAACATGAATGATATTAGAAAATAATAGATTTGAGTTTGTTACGCGCTACGGTATGTTAATTGCAAAAATTGTAAAAGCAAACAAGATGCTGAAAAAACGTACAGACTAAGAGATTGGTATACAAAATTAAAGTAGAGAGGAAAATTAAAATGTCTGCATTTGATAACGCAACCCTTATGATCACTGGTGGCACTGGTTCTTTTGGCTCCACCGTTCTGAAGCACTTCTTAGATTCCGATTTGAAGGAGATCCGCATCTTCTCCCGTGACGAAAAGAAGCAGGATGATATGCGCCACGAACTTCAGGCCAAGCACCCTGACACCGCTAAGAAGGTGAAGTTCTACATCGGTGATGTCCGCAACCCGCAGTCCATCCGTGACGCAATGCCCGGTGTTGACTACATCTTCCACGCTGCCGCTTTGAAACAGGTTCCTTCCTGCGAGTTCTTCCCCATGCAGGCCGTCCAGACCAACATCATCGGTACTGACAACGTTCTGCACGCTGCCATCGACGCAGGCGTTAAGCGTGTTGTCTGTCTGTCCACTGACAAGGCGGCTTATCCCATCAACGCAATGGGCATCTCCAAGGCTATGATGGAGCATGTCATCTACGCTAACGCCCGTGTGGCTGCTGAGCGTGGTGGCACTACCATCTGCTGCACCCGTTACGGCAATGTCATGTGCAGCCGTGGCTCCGTCATTCCGCTGTTCATTGACCAGATCAAGGCTGGCAACCCAATCACCATTACCGACCCCAACATGACCCGCTTTCTGATGAACCTGGACGAGGCTGTGGATCTGGTCTTGTTCGCTTTCCAACATGCAAATCCCGGTGATTTGTTCATCCAGAAGTCTGATGCTTCCACCATCGGCGATCTGGCTAAGGCTGTCCAGCAATTGTTCGGCGACACCGGCACGAACATCATCGGCACCCGTCACGGCGAGAAGCTGTTCGAGACTCTGATGACCCGTGAGGAGCGTCTGCGCAGCCAGGATATGGGTCATTACTTCCGTGTTGCTGCGGATAATCGCGACCTGAACTATGATAAGTTCGTGGTCAAGGGCGAAGTACATACCATGGCAGATGAATCTTACACCAGCCACAACACCGAGCGTCTGGATGTGGAAGGCACAGTCAAGAAGATTCTCACCACCGAGTATGTTCAGAATGCACTGAAGGGCATCCCGAATGTCTAAGAAAAAGCTGTTGCTGGTTGGTGCCGGTGGCTTTGGGCGAATGGTCGCAGAGCAGGCAATGCTTCAATACGATTGCGCCTTTGTAGATGATGGACAAGTTGTGGGCGCTGAAATTTGCGGCATTCTGGTGGTTGGCGGTCTTGCTGATCTGCCGGACCTGCGGAAAGAGTACAGCTTGCTGGTGGTGGGCATCGGCAGCAACCAGTTCCGGGCGCAGGTGTATGAGAAAGCAAAAACACTTGGCTATGGGTTCCCCGACATTGTTGCTCCTAGCGCTTATATCAGTCCGCATTCCGAGATGGGATACGGCTGTGTGGTGCTGCAAAACGCTTGTATCCAGAATGGTGCGTCCGTTGGCGACGGTGTTCTGCTGAATGCCGGAACGGAAATCCACTGTGATGCAGCGGTAGGGGATTACGCCCTGATTTACACTAACAGTGTTGTTCGCACAGGCGCAACGGTGGGGAACTTTGCCCGCATCGGCAGCAACTGCACCATCTGCAATCATGCAACCGTGCCGGATGGCGCAGATATTCCGGACTGCACCGCAGTACATTCAGAGGTGAAACAATGAACATTCTAGTCACAGGTGCAAAGGGCATGGTGGGGACCGCCCTGTGCAATAACCTGAAAAATATCCGGAATGGGAAGAACAAGACCCGCCCGGCATTGAATATTGAAGAAATCTTCGAGTATGATCTGAACTCCACCCCGGAGGAGCTGGACGAATACTGCCAGAAAGCAGACTTCGTGTTCAATCTGGCAGGCGTGAATCGCCCGGAAAACCCAGAAGACTTCATGAAGGGCAACTTCGGTTTTGCTTCTGATCTGCTGAACTGCCTGAAAAAGCACAACAACAAGGCAACCATCATGCTGTCTTCTTCCATTCAAGCCACGCTGGCTGGTCGCTTCGGCAACAGCGAGTACGGCCGCAGCAAGAAGGCTGGCGAGGAGCTGTTCTTCCAGTATGCTCAGGAGACTGGGGCTAAAGTTGCGGTTTACCGCTTTGTGAACCTGATGGGCCACAGCCGCCCCAAGTACAATAGCGCCGTTAGCACCTTCTGCTGGGCGGTTGCTAATGACGAGCCCTTCACCGTCAACGACCGCAGCACCGAGTTGGAACTGCTATACATTGACGATCTGGTAGAAGGTATGTTTGATCTGCTGGAAGGCAAGGAGCAGCACTGTGAATTTGACGGTGTGGAAACCGTTCTGAAAGCAGACGGTCGCTACTGCTGTGTTCCCGTGACCCACAAGGTTACGCTGGGCGAGATTGTAGACTTGCTGCAGGAGTTCAAGGCACAGCCGGCTACGCTCATGATGCCGAAAATGCCGGACGGCTCTTTTGCCAAGAAGCTGTATTCTCTGTACCTGACCTATCTGCCGACGGACAAGTTCAAGTATGCCCTGAAGATGAACGTGGACAACCGTGGTTCTTTCACCGAGCTGGTACACACCGCCGATTGCGGACAGGTGAGCATCAACATCAGCCGTCCGGGAATCACCAAGGGGCAGCACTGGCACAACTCCAAGTGGGAGCTGTTCATTGTAGTGGCTGGGCACGGTTTGATTCAGGAGCGAAATATCAACACCGGAGAAACGGTGGAGTTTGAAGTTTCCGGGGAGAAGATCGAGGCTGTCCACATGATTCCCGGCTGGACACACAATATCATCAACCTGTCGGAGACAGAGAATCTGGTGACGGTGATGACCTGCAACGAGATCTTCAACCCGAATCACCCAGACACCTTCTTCGAGCCGGTGTAAGAGAAGCTACTGGTTGACGTTAGGAGAATTTTATGGAACACAATTTTACATGGAAAAATGATGGGCGCACCAAGGTCATGATTGGCTGCGGCACTCGACCAGAGATTATTCGTCTGGCTGCTGTCATCAAGCGCTGCCGGGAATATTTTGACTGCTGCGTGGTCTACTACAACCAGAACTGGGACAGAAACCTCTCCACCGTGTTCTGGGAGGATTTTGAACTGAAAAACACCTTTGGGGAGTATGGTCCGGACATTCTTGTACCCGTGGTTGGCGAGAATCTGGGTGTGACCTGCGGCAACATTCTGGGGCGCAGCTATGAGTTGCTCAGCGAATTGCAGCCGGAGGGCTATCTGGTGCTGGGCGATACCAACTCCTGCCTGTCTGCCATCTCTGCGAAACGGCTGCATATTCCGCTGTTTCATATGGAGGCGGGCAACCGCTGCAAGGATGAGTGCCTGCCCGAGGAGACCAACCGCCGCATCGTGGACGTAATTTCCGACGTGAATATGTGCTATTCCGAGTTTGCTCGGAAGTATCTGGCAGACACCGGACTGCCCAAGGAGCGCACTTACCAGACCGGCTCTCCCATGGCGGAAGTACTGCGCATGAATCTGGAGAAGATTCAGAAAAGCGATGTGCTGGAACGGTTGGGTCTGGAAAAGGATAAGTACATTTTGCTGTCCGCCCACCGGGAGGAGAACATCGACTCGGAAAAGAATTTCCTGAGTTTGTTCACTGCCATCAATGCGCTGGCAGAGAAGTATGATATGCCCATTCTCTACTCCTGCCATCCCAGAAGCAAGCACCGTCTGGAGAAAAGTGGCTTCCAGCTTGACCCTCGTGTCCGGGTCAATGAACCGCTGGGCTTCAACGACTATAACAAGCTGCAAATGAATGCTTTGGCTATCGTCTCCGACTCCGGCACCCTGCCCGAGGAGAGCAGCTTCTATCTGTCTATTGGCCATCCCATCGCCGCTGTGTGCATCCGCACCTCCACCGAGCGTCCCGAGGCACTGGAAGCTGGTGACTTCATTCTGGCTGGCATTACCACCCGGGAGCTGCTCAACGCCACCGATATGGCCATTGAGATGAAGCAGAAGGGTGTTCTGGGCAAACCCTGCCCTGATTATGTGGACGAGACCGTGTCCATGAAGGTGGTTCGCATCATTCAGGGCTATGTGAATGTGGTCAATAAGATGGTGTGGAGGAAGTACTGATTCTCCACAGTAGCTATGAGCTCAGTCGTATGGCTGTGCTGCTCAAGTATGCTACCTCTCCGTGGGAAACAGAAAACAACGGGATTTTCCGGCACGTAAGGTCATAGTATACGCTTGGAATGCGGACAAATGATGATTTTGGACAAAAACAGGTAAGAGGAAACTGAAATGCAGGATAACATATACGTTAGCATAATTTGTAATACATATAATCACGAAAAATTTATTGCGCACACTCTAGAGAGTTTTTTGATGCAAAAAACAGACTTTGCATTTGAAATACTAGTTCATGATGATGCTTCGACAGATTCTACACCTGATATTATCAGAGCCTATGTGGAAAAATATCCGAATATAATTAAGCCGATTTTACAGACAGAAAACCAAACGACTAAAGGTGTGTATGTAACGCAAGCTTTTCAATTTTCTCGTGCAAAAGGAAAGTACATCGCTTTTTGTGAGGGAGATGATTATTGGATAGATTCTAATAAGCTGCAATTTCAGGTTGATTGGCTGGAGCAACATCCGCAAGATATCGGCTGTGTCCATAAATATATAGTTGTTGATGAAGATGAAAACATTCAGAATATAAAAACTTTTGGATATTACGAAAAAGAAGAACGTTATACATTGAAAGACTTTGAAGAAAAAGAACTTCCTAGTCAACTCGCAAGTCTCGTTTGTCGGAATATTTTTAAGGATCAAAAGCAGGGTTACCCCGAGAGCTTCAATGCTGTGAATCTTCAGGGCGATATAAAAATCTATTTATATTTATTGGCACATGGTTCCATATATCGCCTTCCACAGATATATTCCGCATATCGATTTGTACGCAAGGTAGGTGGAAATTCATGGTCGTCGAGAAATATCGGTGTAGTGAAAGGATATCAAGACTGGAGAGCGTATCAAGAGTTGGAAAATGCATTTTATGAGAACTATAAGTACAAAATTTCTTTAAAAAAAAGAAGGAGCGCTGCAGCTGCAACGGCAGTCGGTGATTTTCTGCGATATCGAACATATGATAACTTCAAAAATGCGTTAACGGTTATTTTGAAGCAGAAAGGATGTCTGGAGCAAGTAGGAGAGAAACTGCTTCAGAAAGTAAAAAGAAAGGTTGGGCTTGATAAGGAGTAAAAGTGAATAAAAAATTATGTTAAATGGAAAAGTGGTAGGTAATTTCTTTTGGCGATTTGCAGAACGTTGCGGCGCACAATTAGTGACGTTTGTTGTTTCTATTGTTTTGGCGCGTATCCTTGCACCAGAAGATTATGGCCAGATTGCGCTGATTACAGTATTCACCACGATTATGCAGGTGTTTGTAGATAGTGGTCTTGGGACTGCGTTGATTCAAAAAAAAGACGCTGATGATTTGGATTTCTCGTCAGTGTTCTATTTTAATTTTGTAGTTTGTTTGGCGTTATACGCCATTATGTTTATGGCGGCACCAATTATTGCAAACTTCTACAAAGATTTATCCCTGACTTCAATCATCCGTGTCATTAGTTTAACCATTGTAATCTCTGGTGTCAAAGGTATCCAGCAATCCTATGTGTCAAGGAATATGCTGTTTAAGAGGTTCTTCTATGCAACTTTAGGCGGGACGGTATTCTCTGCATTCTTAGGAATCGGCTTGGCCTATGCTGGTTTTGGTGTATGGGCTATTGTGGCACAGCAGTTGTCCAACACAATGATCGATACCTTAATATTGTGGTTGACAGTTAAATGGCGACCAAAGAAGATGTTCTCTTGGGAGAGACTAAAAGGATTGCTCTCTTTTGGTTGGAAGATGTTGGCGTCATCCTTGATCGATACTGTATACAATAATATTCGCAACTTGATTATAGGAAAAATGTATTCTTCTGCGGATTTGGCGTACTACAACCAAGGCGATAAGTTCCCAAGTGTAATCGCAAATAATATCACCGCATCAATTGATAGCGTTCTTCTGCCAACGATGGCCAGCGTGCAGGATGACGCTAGTCGAGTAAAGTCCATGACTCGTCGAGCAATTAAAACAAGTACGTATATTATGGCTCCGCTGATGATGGGGCTAGCATTCTGTGCAGAGCCGATTGTTCGTCTAGTCTTGACGGATAAGTGGTTGGCATGTGTTCCGTTTTTACGCATTTTCTGTATTACCTATATGTTCTATCCGATTCACACAGCAAATCTGAATGCAATAAAGGCAATGGGACGTAGTGACCTGTTTTTAAAGCTCGAAATTGCTAAGAAAATTGTTGGTATGGCGTTGTTACTTTCTACTATGTGGTTTGGCGTTATGGCAATGGCTTATAGCTTACTGATTAGCAGTGTTACAAGCCAAATTATTAACTCCTGGCCCAATCGCAGACTTTTGAATTATCGATATTTGGATCAGTTGAAGGATATCCTGCCGGGCATTGCTTTAGCAATCTTTATGGGATGCTGCGTGAATCTCGTTGGCCTGCTTCACCTGTCAAATGCTGTGACTCTGCTGATTCAAATTCCGATGGGTGCAGTAATTTATATTGGAGCATCGGCTGCATTGCATCTGGAATCTTATGAATATTTGATGGGCATGATTCGCCCCGTCTTAAAAAAACTCGCAAGAAAGTAAAGGCGATAAAAATGAAAAAAATCCTTTTATTAGGTGGTTCTGCGCAGCAAGTTATAGCTATTGAAACCGCGAAGAAGCTCGGCTACTACACTGTTCTGTGCGATTTTCTGACGGACAACCCCGGTCAATATATAGCAGATAAGTTCTATCTTGTAAGTACTACGGATAAGGATGCAGTACTTGAGGTGGCACAGAAAGAAAAAGTTGATGGCGTTTTGGCCTATGCTTCTGACCCCGCTGCACCCACAGCGGCGTATGTGGGCGAAAAATTAAAGCTTCCAACAAACCCTTATTCCGCAGTAGATATTCTTTGCAATAAAGATCGTTTTCGTGTATTTTTGCAAGACAATGGATTTAATGCGCCAGTATCGATGGGATATCAAACTATTGAGGATGCGATGGCGGATACTTCCCGGTTTCGTTTGCCTGTTATCATTAAGCCGGTAGATTCTTCTGGCTCAAAAGGAGCTACCGTACTGCATAGCTGGGATAAGGTAAACGACGCATTAGAATTTGCTTTTTCATTTTCTCGTGCCCACCGAGTGATCGTTGAAGAATATATTGAGAAAAAACATCCATATCTTATCGGTGGCGATATTTTTGTTTTAAATGGAAAAGTGGTTATATGGGGGCTTCTTAATTGCCATAGAGATACCCGGGTGAATCCATTAGTTCCTGTCGGAAAAAGCTATCCGTTGATTCTGGAGGAAGCCGATGTACAACTTGTTCAACAAACGCTGCAAAGCATGATGGACAAGCTGGAAATTCGATTTGGCTCGGTCAATGTTGAATTGGTTATTGATAAGAACAACCGAGTATGGCCTATCGATGTTGGACCGAGAGCTGGCGGAAATATGATACCAGACTTATTGGGGAAAATTTTTGGCGCAGATTTAGTTGAAATGGCGGTCCAAGCCGCAATGGGACAACCTATTTTAACTACAGTACAAAAGCCCGAGGGCTGTTATGCAACGCATAATTTACACAGTACAAAGAATGGAATATATAAGCAGATTGTATTTAGTGATGAATTAAAAAAATATCTTCAAGAAGTACATTTCTACAAAAAGCCCGGAGACCATGTGGAACGGTTTGACAATGCGGCAAAATGTCTTGGAATTATCTTTATGAAATTTCCTGATGTTGCAACCGCTGAAAATATTTTATCCCATATAGAAAAGCATATTGATGTTCAATTAACGACGGAGTGAAGCTATGAAAGAAATTGGCGGGTATATAGAGCTTGATACTTATACAGGTGCAATGCTCCACGAAAAAGCTATTGCCCTGAATTGCGGAAGAGGAGCGCTGGAATATCTTTGCGAAGCGAAGATGATTCGGAAGTTATATCTGCCGTATTTTCTTTGCGATTCTGTGCCAAATCTCTGCAAAAAAATAAATATCGAAAAGGAATGCCCGGCTGATAGTCTGGAATACCATTACGCAGCGGATATTCTTCCTATTCCGATTGACCAACGATACGGAAAAGAAGATATGAAAAGAATTGCTGAAATGGTTAAGAAAACCATGAGTATAAAAGAGGAGTGAAAGTTTATGTCTGATAATATCTTAGTGACGCGTTCATCTATGCCAAGTCTGGATGAGTACATAGAAGAAATTCGCCCTATTTGGCAAAGCCATTGGCTAACAAATATGGGGGCAAAGCACCAGCAGTTGCAGGCAGAGTTGGAGGAATATTTGGGTGTGCCCCATGTGGCTCTTTATACCAATGGCCATCTGGCTCTGGAAAATGCTATTGCTGCCCTGAATCTGCCGGAGGGCGGTGAGGTTATTACCACGCCGTTTACCTTCGCTTCTACCACTCATGCAATTGTTCGCAATGGTCTTGTTCCGGTGTTCTGTGATGTGAACGATAAAGACTATACCATGGATGTGACGAAGATCGAAGGTCTTATCACTGACCGCACAGTGGCGATCGTTCCGGTACATGTATATGGCAATATTTGTGATGTGGAAGCTATTGAAACGATTGCAAAGAAATACGGCCTGAAGGTGATCTATGATGCAGCTCATGCCTTTGCCGTGAAGTATAAGGGCATGTCTACTGCTTGCTTTGGCGATGCTTCTATGTTCAGCTTCCATGCTACTAAGGTATTCAACACTATCGAGGGCGGTGCAGTCTGCTTTAAGGATGATAGCTGGGTTCAGCTATTGAACGACCAGAAGAATTTTGGTATCCATGGTCCTGAGTCGGTTTGCTTTGTAGGCGGTAATGCCAAGATGAACGAATTTCAGGCAGCTATGGGCATCTGCAATTTGCGGCATCTGGACGAGGAAATTGCTAAGCGCAAGAAGGTCGTGGAGCGTTACCGTGAGCGACTTTCCGGCGTGGAAGGTATCAAACTTAGTGCAATTCAGGAAAATGTAGAAAGCAACTATGCATATTTCCCGGTCGTGTTTGATGGGTATAAGTACACCCGCAATGAAATCTATGAAATGCTTCAGGAGCAGGGCATCACGGCCAGAAAATACTTCTATCCGCTGACCAACAGCTTTGAGTGCTATCGAAATTATCCGACCGCCGGTACCGAAAAAACACCTGTTGCGCAGCATCTGGCATTGCGTGTGCTGACTCTGCCTTTGTACGCGGATCTGTCTCTGGAAGATGTGGACCGCATCTGCAATGTCATTATTGGAAAGAAAGCCTAATGTTATAAATAGTTGCAAGTTTTAAAATGTGTGATGTTGCGGAAAGAGAAATAAGCTTAGTCGCTACTATTGAAATATTCCATGGTCGGTCAAAGCTTATAAAGTTGTGTGACGATAAAAACAAAATAAATTCCATATGGTTTTGCAAACTAATCTGTACAGAAGACGGAATAGAGACTATAAGTTGCTTGTATGATATTTAAGAGGTACTGTAGAAATGAATAAAGTATTGATGCTAGGAAGCGATTATGGCTCATGTGAAATTATAAATGAGTTGCATAATAGAGGCTGTTGGGTCATAGTTGCTGATTATTATGAAACAACGCCTGCAAAAAGAATTGCTGACGAATCGTGGCTTATAAGCACGAATGACTTTGATACACTAGAAAAAAGATGTAGAGATAATAATGTGGCGGCCGTAATTACAGGTGCTAGCGACTTTAATGGCGGAAATCTAAGAGTTCTGTGCAAAAGGTTAGGACTGCCAATGTATAGCCAGAATGATTCTGCATGGTCAGCTGCGACTAATAAATATGTGTTTAAGGAACTATGTAAAAGCGTTGGTGCTCCAGTGGCTGAAGATTATGATATTGAAGAATATCTACAAAATAAAGAAAACTATAACATAACTTATCCGGTTGTGATTAAGCCTGTTGATATGAGCGCTAATCGCGGAATGAGTTATTGCTATAATGAAGCCGATGTTGAACATGCAATAGAAAGAGCACATTCATTTTCAAAAAATCCACATTTGATTATGGAACGCAAGTTGGAGGGCCCTGAGTTTGCTGTAAACTATATTATAGCTGACGGTGAACCCAGACTATTCTTTTTTAGCTCAGAACATCATCAACCGGGAGAGTTGGCAAATTTGTATTCGATTATCACGACGACAAATTATCATTTAAGGCAGTATATTTTTGAAGTCAACGATAAGGTGATAGAGGTTTTCAAAAAAGCAAAACTGACAAATGGCGTGGCGTGGGTTGAATGCATGCGTGACAAGGATTCCCATTTTTATCTGTTGGAAATGGGATATAGATTTGGCGGAGAAGTAGTAAACATACCGTATAAGGATATTTCAGGATTTGATTCAATAAATTGGATGATAGATTGCGAGCTTGGCATCGAACATAAGACAACAGATTTGCCGGTGGAAAAATATAATTATAGTGGCTGTGCAACAGCGTATATGTTATTTGCAACCCATTCTGGAGTGATCTCCGAGATAAAAGGAATAGATAAAATTTCGACTTTGAATGGTGTTAAAATCGATATTACAAAAGAGGTTGGAAAATCAGTAAAGCAGTACATGACATTGGGTGTAATAAGAATTTCTTCAGAGTCTTGTGAGGAACTTTGCAGTAAATTGAGGATAATCAATAGTAACTTGGAAATTAAAGACCAAGACGGCAAAAACTTGCTGCTCAAATATGATAACTATGGTGAATTGTTAGAGGAATACGATAGCGGATTAAAGGAAATGCAGTAAGGGGTATAGCTGGATGCAATTTATAAATAAAGTGGTTGATCATTTATATGCAATGGGTGGGCTTGAAGGAAATGCAACAGACTACCCGGTTATGTTGTGCGTCTATTTGGGAATATTTGTTATATGCGCAATTGCTAGTGTTACGTTATGTTTGTCGAGACATGGAGAAAGAATCATTTGGGTACCAGATCAGCATAAAGTGATAAAAAGCAAGTTTAGTTATATGGCTATGCTTGCTTGTACATTTACAGGCGTATATCTGGTGGGATCTTTTCCTTCAGAATTGCAGAACACATATGGAACTTGGAACGCAGACCTGTTTTACACCGTTGGGCAGACCTCGTTAATGTTAATAGCTGGTATATATAGCTTGGCAACATATAAAGAGCGGAGAAGCACAGTCCTTAATATTTTGTCAATTATTATCGGACTCAGTACGTCAATTCCTATGGCTGCAACTGCTATTTTAGCACCATTAAGCCTTGAAGGAATTAAAAGAGTGGCTTTAATTATTGCTGTGATTGGATTGATCGTGGTTTTGGCGACCATTTCAATAAAAAATAATCTATTGGTGCGATATTCGAGAATTAATATATGGATGTTTATCATTACATCAATAGCGTTGTTTACCACGATTACGACATTTGATAACAGTATGGTAGATGCCAGCAAGATACTTCCTTTTCAAGGTATGTTGAATGCAGAGTCATGGAAAGAATGGCTGACGAATCCGTATTGGTGGTATTTTGAAGCAACAGTTGTTTCGTGGTCTGTCTTTTGTGGTCGTTTCGTAGCATACTGTAGCAATGGCTATTCAGTAAAATCCGTTATTAAGTATGGCACATTTTCATTGATTGCGTTAACGGTTATTTGGCATATCGTTTCAGCAGCAACGGGCTATACACTTTCTTTTTCGCGAGGTCTCGCTATTTATGTGTTGACAGCATTAACGATGCTCGCATTTGCTGTGACTTCGCTGGATTCGGCAACAAAAACACTAGTTAATGATTCGGTAAGGTTGCTTGAAGAAAGAAAAACAAAGAACGATAAGATTGATGAGAAACAAGTATCTAACACAGTTACGTATGCGACCATGACTGTTATAGGGATATTGAATATTATTCTTCTTGTTACAGGCTTCCCAAGGCTTTTTACTATTCTGCTATGCCTGCTATTTGTCCCATTCTTTATTAGAGCTATGAAATATGCATTTGGCTTCGCATTTGGTATGATAGATTATTCGAATTCAGGAACAGTGACAAAGGAAGAATACGAATCTGTTACTCATGAGAAAGCAATGTGAATCCGGATACGAGAATCTATCACTGGAAGATGTGGAGCGCATCTGTGATAGAAAAGCTGACAAGAAAGATTTTTTGAGAGGTTTGGAAATGGACGAAATTGCGGTAAAGGCCAATAAATTCGGGGGGGGGGTAAGAAGTTCTAATATTGAACTTTTTCGCATCCTTTCGATGCTGATGATTGTGGCGCATCACTATGTTGTTAATTCTGGTTTAATAAACTGTATTGACGCACAAAGCACCTTGCGCTTTCAGGATTATTTCCTGTTATTGTTTGGCTGGGGCGGCAAAACAGGAATCAATTGTTTTGTATTGATTACGGGGTACTTTATGTGTACCTCAAATATCACAAAAAAGAAGCTTGTCAAATTGCTGGGTGAAGTATATTTCTATACCGTTGGGTTGTGGTGCATATTCTTTTTCACTGGCTATGAGATGTTTTCTATCAAAGGTTTCCTGAAAATGATATTCCCATTTTTTACAGTAGCGGATAATTTTACAGGTTGCTTTCTGCTATTCTATCTGTTGATTCCGTTCCTAAACAAGCTGATTCATGCACTGAGAGAGAAAGAGCACTTCTTGCTGGTGATATGGTGTTTGGCTGTTTATGTGTTCCTACCGTCCTTTGTAAAAGCGAATGTAGTGTTCAATTATGTCACATGGTTTAGCGTCCTCTATGTGATAGCATCATATATTCGTTTGTATCCTAAAAAATGGTTTGGCAACATTAAAGTTACTGGTTTAATAGCGGGAGCATTTTTGCTGCTTTCCTGGTCCAGCGTTATTGTACTAGCTACGCTCAGCCGAATGATAGGAAAAAACGTTGGCATTTGCTATTTTTTGGTGTCAGACTCTAACAAAGTACTGGCACTTGCAACAGCGATTAGCGAATTCCTTTTCTTCAAGAACTTGAAAATTGGATATAGAAGGGAAATCAATACTATCGCTGCAGCGACATTTGGCATTCTTTGTATCCATGCGAACAGTGATACGATGCGGCGCTGGTTATGGGTGGATGTTTGCAATAATGTTGGTGCATACCAAGGCGGTAATGTGATAATCCACGCCGTCGTTTCAGTGGTGATAATTTATGCCGTGTGTACGATAATTGATACGATTCGAATTCGGTTGATTGAACAACCATTAATCAGACAGAACTAAAACTTATCGGCCATGTATCAGCATGGTTGTGTTGCTCAAAGTATGCTACCTCTCCGTTGTGAGCAGCAGGCAACGGATTTTCCGGCTAAAGCATATAAAGCTAAAGGTTTACTTTTGGGGAATGGGAAAAATTATAATGGAAAAGTATTTTGGAACTGATGGCTTCCGTGGTGAAGCTGGTATTGATCTGACTGCTGACCACGCCTACAAGGTTGGTCGCTTCCTTGGCTGGTATTATAACGCACTTCGCCAGCGCAACGGCAACAACGAGCCTGCCTGCATCGTCATCGGCAAGGACACTCGCCGTAGCTCCTATATGTTCGAGTATAGTCTGGTCGCTGGTCTGACTGCTTCCGGTGCAGATGCCTATCTGCTGCACGTCACGACTACGCCGTCTGTGGCGTATATTGCTCGCGTGGATGACTTTGATTGCGGTATTATGATCTCTGCCAGCCACAACCCGTACTATGATAACGGTATCAAGCTGATCGACTGCTACGGTGAGAAGATGCCGGAGGAGACCCTGCTGCTGGTGGAGGACTACATCGACGGCAAGCTTCATGTGTTTGATAAGGATTGGCCGGAACTGCCTTTTGCCCACCGTGAGCATATCGGCTGCACGGTGGACTATGTGGCAGGCCGTAACCGCTACATGGGCTACCTGATCAGCCTGGGCATCTATTCCTTCAAGGGCGTGAAGGTCGGTCTGGACTGCGCCAACGGCGCAAGCTGGAATATTGCTAAATCTGTGTTCGATGCTCTGGGTGCGGATACCTATGTCATCAACAACAAGCCGAACGGTCTGAACATCAACAACAACGCTGGCTCTACTCATATTGAGGGTCTGCAGAAGTTCGTGGTGGAGAACGGTCTGGATGTCGGCTTTGCCTTTGATGGCGATGCTGACCGTTGCCTGTGCGTGGACGAGAAGGGCAATGTTATTACCGGCGACCATATCCTGTACATCTATGGCTGCTACATGCAGGAACACGGCGAGCTGACGAACAACACCGTGGTCACGACTGTTATGTCCAACTTTGGTCTGTACAAGGCTTTTGATGAGCAGGGAATCGACTACGCAAAGACCGCTGTAGGCGACAAGTACGTCTACGAGTACATGGCTAAGAACGGTTGCCGTATCGGCGGTGAGCAGAGCGGTCATATTATCTTCAGTAAGTACGCCAGCACCGGTGATGGTATCCTGACCAGCCTGAAAATGATGGAAGTTATGCTGGCCAAGAAGATGCCCATGAGCAAGCTGGCTGAGCCGCTGAAGATCTATCCGCAGGTGCTGGAAAACGTCCGTGTGACTGACAAGAAGGCTACACAGAACGACCCGGCGGTGCAGGAGGCAGTCAAGGCTGTGGCAGAAGCACTGGGCGATACCGGTCGCATTCTGGTGCGTGAGTCCGGCACTGAGCTCCTTGTCCGCGTGATGGTGGAGGCTCCCGACCATGACACCTGCCAGAAGTACGTTTCTCAGGTCGTGGAGGTCATCAAGAGCAAGGGTTATGCTGTTTGAATGTGGCTTTGATACTGCAATACAGGTTGATGTATATTTCACCAGTGCTCTTGAAAACTAATTTTTAAAGGATTATATTTGAGCCGTGGGAAAGAATCTCACGGCTTTAATATTTGAGACTCTGTTTACTTTACGTGATGGGCTGCAGACAACACAGCAAGAGTACTGTGGCAAAGAACGCGGGAAAAGAAAGATATAAGGGAAAATACAAGATGGGCTATAGATATCATAATTATACAGACACAGCAGAATTAGAAGACATTGGAATGACACCGGCTAACTTTCTTCGGTACGCAATGATGGCTTTTCGTCCAGCAGAAACGCTACTGATATGTACTGTACTTACGCTATTAGTTGCAATTCCATGTGTGCTGATTCTTATAAACAGTGAGAGTAGCAGCACAAGGTATGCGATTGCAATGGCAATCGTGACAGGTGTCATTGCCTCTGGATTGGTGTCCCTTGCCTTGGAAATGTGCAATAATTATAGGCATAATAGAAAGAGATTTGTTGTTCTTAACTATTACCTGCATGTAGTCAGTTCTTATGAGGAATATATAAATTGTTCGAGTCATGGCAAATATGAAAAATACAATAAAGATGCTTGCTATTATTTGAGCTTTCAGAAAACGGGAGAGATTTCAAATCGTCTGCACGCGGTTGCAGAACTGGTTTTAATAGTTGCACCGCCGGTCGATGAAGCGTTGGAAAAGGGAAGCGAATATTTAGCTGTAAAAGAAATGCAGTATGCAACGCGTGTAAAAGATGCGGCAGAAGATATTTTAGAAATCGCAAAAAATCAGATTTTCGAACATATGAAAAACCATAACTACAGCTTTTTTGACTGCCTTGAGGAAAAATATAGGGATAAACTTGTTGCGTATTCAGATCATGTCGAGATTCGTATGGCTGATAAAAACCTAGAAAGCGTCGTATGTGACTACATGCTTAACAATCTTGATGAGCAGACTAGAGATGTAAAGGCTAAACTTGTAGCCAAACTTAGTAACTTTGATTATGCAATGCACGAGTTGCAGAAGATGATGCGGCTTGAACCCGTGATGTACGAAAATCTTATTCCGATGGAGGAGAAATTTAAAATGGACGATGCAAAGCTGAATAGTAAATAGTGTTTATGGGAGCGTGAGCTCCCATTGCTGTTCGAAACTTTGCACACCTCTTCGTGGTGAGCAGCAGGCAACGCAGTAAAAGGTACTGTGGCTAAGAATGCGAAGGACAAGTATCTAGTATATGGGGTGATCTGTTGTGGAATACGAAAAGCTGATTGATTTGTTTGACTATGCTTTACGAATGCTATATGAAAAAGATCATGTACTCCTTGACATAGAAGCGCAGGAAAGAGCAGTTGCAGGACGTCTTGCAATATATTTGCAACATGCCTTTGACCCGGAATTTCAAGATGAATTATGTGTCGATATAGAATATAATCGTGAAGGTGTTGAAATAAAACGACGACATCGAGGGGATAGAAAAGGATGGATAGCACCAGATATTTTATTACATAGAAGAACGAGCGTAGATAAAGATAATATTTTCTGTTGTGAAGTAAAACAAAACGAAGATGAATTCAACAATGACTCAGATCGTGTAAAAGATGCAGTACGAGAAAGACACTATCTATTTGGTGTGAATCTGTATTCAATTCAGCCGGAAGCAGCAAAACTATCTGTTTTTATAAGAAAAGATGGCTTTGTGAGAGAAGAAAAATATGTATTTACACAATCAGGCAGAAAATTGGTATATAGAAATCAACATAGAAATTGGTATTGCGAAAACAATGAATGGCTATATACTGTCTAAATTTTGGAGAGCAAAATGAACACGAGTGAAGCAGCGAGAAAATGGAAGTGTTCTGTTAGTACTGTAAGAAAATATTGCAGCGAGGGAATGATACTGCTTGCCGAAAAAAATTCGACATTTCCGTGGGGTTGGGATATCCCAGACGAAGCCTGCAAACCTCCTGTAACACGCCATAAAGCTGCTGTAATAATGTGTATGGCTAGTGCCGCGTGCGAGGGTGGAGAGGTGAATCTAAAAACCTTGGGAATTCCTGAAAATCTTGTGCGAGATGCATTTCAATATCTTCAGGATTGTGGATTTATTGCAATGTACGATGCTCAAAGCGAGATTACAGAAGCAATGAAGGCTATTCAGATCTTACCGCTTGGGGAAAAGCTTGTTGAAGCAGATAAAGCATCAAAAACCAAGGTGAAAAAGAGTGCTGAAGTGGAACTTGGTTACGATAAAACCGGACCACATGTTAATTTGACATTTGGGATATCTAACACCTAATCTGTTCTTGATTCATCTTTTCACCGGTGATATATTAAAACTACAACACATAATAGAAAGGTGGATATCTTATGCCCAGAACCAAAGGTAGCAAAAACAAACCGAAAATCACCAGCGACTTTGTATCTCAGATTGCAGAAAAGCAGGAATCCATCGCTTCTCTGACTGCTGAAATCACATCTATTACCGCCAATATCGACACACTGAAAGCTGACCTGAAAGAGAAGAAGGCTGCTCTGAAGAAGGCCGAAAAAGAAGTGGCATCCTTGGAAGCGAAAAAGGCGAAAGCGGATGCCAAGGCCGCCGAAGAAGCAAAGAAAGCTGAAGCAGAGGACGTGCTGAAAAAGCTGCTGGCCAGCGGCGTGAGTGCAGACGAGATACTCGAAAAACTAAAATAATTTTTTTAACCCTCAAACCGTGTGGGTGTGGCTACAAAATCTCATCCATGCGGTTTTATAATAGGATGATTGTTTTATAACAAACAAATATATCCGTTTCTCATTCCATCCCTCAAAATTACATCCGGTGAAATTTCAACAAAAGAGGTAGCAGGGGAGAGCGGAGGCAAAGCAAAGGAACATCACAGACAAGAAACAATCAAGGCAATCAGCACATAAAAACAAATTTAATCACTTCAAAAGTACTCTTCAAAAATCAGAAATACTGCATCGTCCAAGCCAGACCATCAGTACACCAACCAATCCATCATCCAACCCCTCATCACCCCCACCCTGAGGAGCGCATCTGGGCAGGGCGAACGCCCCGGGTCCCGGACGCTCCGAAGATCAAGCACGACAAGATGAAACAATTTTACATGATTGACATAGGGCGAAAAATGTGGTAATATCGTCTTATAAAAAATGCGAATCCCTCTCGCTCGTGAAGGAAAAGTCTCTCTCGCAATGAAAAATCAAACGATACAACGAACAAAAATCGACTTTGCCGAAGGCTGGCAGACACGAGGGACTTAAAATCCCTTTCTGAAGGCAGAGTATGGGGTTGCCCCGCCGGAGACATTGAAAATCTCAGAATTGTTCGTTGACTCGAATGATTGTTGGACTTTCTTTTTGCTCTGCTTTCTGGAAGCTTTGGAGAGACGAGAGAAATCATTCTTGCACAGATAATCCCGTATGGACGCGTTTACAAGAACCTTTCTATGCGGGGCTATGGTGAAATATTTTTATATCAAACAGACTGCCCCCAAAGTAGCTCGCATCAAATCGCGCTGTTTTGGGGGCAGTTTTACGCTTTGCGGGGGATGGGCGGGGCGCTGTCGTCCGTAAGGCCGAGAATATAATCGGTACTGGTATGGTAGAGACCGGCAAGCTGGATCAGCACCTCGGTGGGGATATCCCGCTTGCCGGTCTCGTAATTGGAGTAGCAGACCTGTGTGCATTTCAGATACGCCGCAACATCCTTTTGCAGCAGATCACGATCCTCCCGCAGATCCCGGATACGTTGATACATGGTATTTACCTCAAAGGCTTTATTTAAGGTAAAGTATAGGCATAACGAAATGTTATATTGACATATAAAACAAAATGTTATATCATAGTATCGCGCCGGGAACAGCTGTGAATCTCCGGCGCAAAAGGGGAGAGCATCATGAAACTGGAATTCCGGCAGACGGTGACCTGCAACCACCTTACGCTTGCAAGGGTCTGCAAAACTATCGACTGGCAGCAGCCACTGCCCCGGTGCGGAGAATATGTGGCCGGGCTGGATACGCTGGACGGCGAACCGGAACTGCCGGTGCGCAAACTGCTGCACCGGGTACAGGACGGCGGCTGCCTTGCGGAGCTGCCGGGCTTCAACATTGCGCAGCTGCGGCTTTCTTACCGGGAGCTGGAGCAACTGGCAGCAAAAAAAGGCTGGACGCTGCAAAAGCTGTAAAAAACTTAAATTTCCCTCTTGCATTCTGGCCGATTCGTGCTATAATAGTAAGGCAATCGTTTCCAAGGCCGCTCGACGGGGTAGCCGATATTGAAGGTTGTGATGGGCACATACATTAAATATGGCCCCAATACGTCAGAACCAGAATTGAGGTGAAAAGAATGAAACAGGGTATCCATCCGAACTACGTTGACTGCACCATTACCTGCGCTTGCGGTAATGTCATCAAGACTCGTTCCACCAAGCCCGAGATCCACGTCGAAGTTTGCTCCAAGTGCCATCCTTTCTACACTGGCAAGCAGAAGCTGGTTGACACCGGCGGACGTGTTGAGCGCTTCAACAAGCGTTTCGGCCGTAAGTAATTATAGGCTATCTCATGCCGCTTCCTTTGGGAGGCGGCATTTTTGCGTTTTGCGGTGGCAAATGTTTCGTTTTCCCACACAGGATTGTCTTAATTTAAACACATTTTCCATCTAAACTAAAGCAGTTCCAAACCGGAAAGCGCTGGTTCCACGCCGCTTTCCACAAAACAGCTTCTGAAATAAAAGGAGAGTTTGCTGTGATCGAAGTTTCTCACCTGAGCAAGTCCTACGGCAGCCGCCCTGCCGTGCAGGATCTCTCGTTTACGGTGCCGGACGGCCAGATCTACGGTCTGCTGGGGCCCAACGGCGCGGGCAAATCCACCATTATGAATATCCTTACCGGCTATCTGGCGCCCACCGAGGGCGAGGTAAAGGTAGCCGGCTTCCGTCTGCCTGAGCAGGCGCAGCAGGCCAAGGCCTGTGTAGGCTATCTGCCGGAGCAGCCGCCGCTCTACCCGGAAATGACTGTGCAGGAGTATCTGGACTTTGTGGCAGAGCTTAAGGGGGTAAAGCACGCGCAGCGCAAACAGCAGGTGCTGGCCGCTGCCCGCCGCACCGGGCTGGAAGAAGTGCTGCCCCGGGTCATCCGCAGCCTGTCCAAGGGCTATCGTCAGCGGGTGGGCATCGCGCAGGCGCTGCTGGGCAGCCCGCAGCTTATTATTCTGGATGAACCCACCGTAGGGCTGGACCCCGCGCAGGTCATCGAGATCCGCAACCTCATCCGGGAGCTGGGCAGGGCGCACACGGTCATCCTTTCCAGCCACATCCTCAGCGAGGTGCAGGCGGTATGCCAGCAGGTGCTTATCCTCTCTAAAGGCCGTCTGGTGGCTGTGGGCAGCCCGGAACAGCTGGGCGAGACCCTGAACCCGGGCAGCCGCCTGCGTGCCACCGCGCAGGGCGAGCCCGACACCGTCCTGGCCGCTGTGCGCAGCGTGCCGGGCATCTGCAAGGTAGAACTGGAAAGCGCTGCGGACGGTCAGGTCACCTTTACTGCCGAGAGCGAGGACGCCGCCGACCGCCGCGCTGCTGTGTCCCGGGCACTGACCGAGGCCGGGTGCACCGTGCTGGCACTTGCCACCGAGAACCGCAGCCTTGAGGAGGTATTCCTTGCGCTGACCGAAAAAAAGCCGGAGCAGGAAGCCCCGGCAGAAGGGGAGGAGAATTGAGATGCTGGCCATCTTTAAACGAGAACTCCGCAGCTGCTTTCACGGCATGATCGGTGCGGTGCTTACCGCCTTTATGCTGGCGGCTACGGCTATCTATTTTGTGGCGCTGAATCTGGGCTATGGCCTGCCGGATTTTGGCTACTACACGCTGTGCCGCACCATTTTTGTGCTGCTGCTCTACATTCCGGTGCTCACCATGCGTTCCTTTGCGGAGGAGCGCCACAGCCGCACCGACCAGCTGCTGCTCACAAGCCCGGTGTCGGTGGGCGGCATCGTGCGGGGCAAATATTTTGCCCTTTGCGTCATTTTTGCGCTGCCCTGCCTTGTGGATGCGGGCATGATCCTTGTGCTGAAAGCACTGGGCGCTACCGGCACCAGTACACTGGCCAACTTTTCCGCGCTGCTGTGCTATTACCTCATGGGCTGCGCCGCCATTTCCATCGGGGTGTTCCTTTCCAGCCTGACTGAAAACCAGATCATCGCCGCTGTCTCCGGCGTGGCGGCGCTGCTGCTGGCTTATATGATGCCCAGCCTGCGCACTATGTTCACCACCGGCAGCGCGGTGGCGCTGGCACTGTTCACGGCCATTGCCGCTGTGCTCAGCGTGGTGGCGGGGCTGCGAAGCAAAAGCTTTACGCTGGGCTGCCTTTCCTTTGCGGGGTGCTGCGTGGCGCTTACGGCGCTGTTTCTGCTCAAGAGCGGCTGGCTGACCGAAGCTTTCAGCGCGGTGCTCAGCGCCTTGTGCCTGTTTACCCCCTTTGAAGAATTTGTCAACAGCAGCTTTTCCATCCCCACGCTGGTCTACTACCTGACCGTGGCGGCGGTGTTCCTGTTTTTCACCGCACAGGGGCTGGAAAAGCGCCGCTGGAACTGAGAGGAGGCCACAACGATGAAATGGAACAAGAACGCAGCCTCTCAGAAAGGCAGGGTGTTCCGCAGCGGGCTGCTGTCCACTGCCATGCTGGCGGCAGTGCTGGTGCTGGCGGTGCTGCTCAACCTGCTGGTGCGGGCCATCCCTGCAAAATATACCGAGTTCGACCTCTCTGAGGCCAAAATGTACACCCTGAGCGACAGCACCAAAGCACTGGTGGAGGGGCTGGAAAAGGATGTGCACATCTATTACCTCTGTGAAACCGGCAGCGAGGATACCATTATCACAAAGTTGCTGGATCACTACGCCGCCGAGAGCGGGCACCTGAGCTGGGAACAGAAGGACCCCACCCTGTACCCCACCTTTGCCGCAAAGTATGGCGCAGAGAATGTTTCCACCGGCAGTCTGATCGTCACCTGCGGGGAGAACAGCACCGTACTGGATGCCGCCGACCTGTACGAGTACGATTATACCGACTACTACACCACCGGCTCTGCCAGTGTGACCTTTGGCGGCGAAAAGCAGATCACTTCTGCCATTTATAAGCTTACCGCAGCCGGGCAGAGCCACGCCTACTATACCACCAACCACGGCGAGCAGACCCTGACCGACTCCCTGACCGATGCACTGGACGCCCAGAATATCGATGCCCAGCCGCTGGACCTGCTTACAAGCACCATCCCGGAGGACTGCGATCTGCTCATCATCAACGCACCCACCAGCGATTTTACCGCAGGGGACGGCCTTGTGGATGAGATCAGCCAGCTGCAAGATTATCTGGCGGCGGGCGGCAAGCTGCTGCTGACCAGCAGCGTCTACGCCCAGACCCCACAGCTAGACGCCGTGCTGGCGCAGTTCGGCCTTGCCCGCGCAGAGGGCATGGTGGTGGAGGGAGACAGCAGCAAGGCACTGTATAACTCTGCATGGTCGCTGCTGCCGGACTACGGCACGCCCACCGAGAGCACCGCGCTGAACGGTGTGAATACCAGCACCCATGTCATGCTGTCGGTGGCGCAGGGCATCACAGTCACTGAGACCGAGGATGTCACCGCCGAGCCGCTGCTGAACAGCTCCTCCGCTGCCTATGCCAAAACCGACATCAACGACCTTACCACCATGGAGCGGGAGGACGGAGACGCAGACGGTCCTTTTGCACTGGCTGTCTGGGCGCGGAACGAAGATACCGGTGCCGAGGTCCTCTGGATCGGCTGTCCCAATATGGATAACGAGCAGCTTTATCAGTCCATGCCCGGCAACCTGACCTTTTTGCAGGGCTGCGCCGCTTCTCTGGTGGGGCAGGATATCCTTGTGGACACCAAGGCGCTGGAAGCCGAGCCCATCACGGTGGCAGGCTCCACTGCCGCAGCACTGGGGCTGACCTTTGTGTTCGTGCTCCCGGCGGCGGTGCTCATTGCCGGGGCAGTGGTGGTGCTGCTGCGCCGCCGCAGATAAGGAGACCGCCATGAGAACAAAACAGTGCGTCCTGCTGACGTTGCTGGCAGCGGCAGTGCTGCTGGGCGCGTTGCTGTGGGCGGTGACCCGCAGCAACGCCAAGGCCGAGCAGGCGGCCAGCGTCGCCGCCGAGGGCAGTATCCCACTTTCCAGCTTTGCCGCCGAGGATCTGGAGCAGATCGAGTATACCTATAACGGCCAGACCTACACCCTGCAATATTCCGGCGGCAGCTGGCAGTTGGCACAGGACCCCGCCTATCATCTGGACGAGAGCGCCTGCAACACCATGCGCACCGCCCTGATGGCGCTGAATGCCAAGCGCAGCCTGACACCGCAGGCAGGGGAGGACTACGGGCTGGACAGCCCGCAGCTCACGGTCACGGTCACTGCGGCAGGGCAGAGCACTACCCTGACCTTCGGGGCAGAAAACCCAGTCACCGGGGATCTCTATGTGCAAAAAGCCGGGGACGATGCCATCTACACCGTCAGCGGCAACAAAGCCGCCTGCTTCCAGCTGGATAAGGCCGGGCTCTTCGGCAGCTTCTGCCCCACCGGACTCACTGCTTCGGCCATTACGCAGGTAGCCTATACGCTGGCAGACGGCACCTCCGTCACCCTGAACGCCGTCAGTGAGACGACCGAAAGCGCTGACAGCGCCTCTTCCTCTGCCTACGAGACGGTATGGCGGCTGGCCTCTGACCCCGCCGCCAGCCTTGCACAGGACAAGGTGCAAAGCCTGCTGTCTGCCTTGTGCACCTATGCCACCGCTCAGACTACGGACGCCGACCTTTCTGCCTGCGGTTTTGATGCACCTGTATTCACCGCCGTAGTCACCAGCGAGGACGGCTCCACCGTGCAACTGGCCTACGCCTGCGGTACGGACGGGTGGTATTTGCAGGTGGAAGGGGATACTTCGGTATACACGGTGGACACCAGCACTGTGCAGGCGCTTCTGCTGACCGAAAACGACCTGAAAACGCAGGAATAATTGCTTTGATACGCTGCACCGAAACCAAGGTGCAGCGTATATTTTTTTGCAGCTTTTTATAAAGTTGCGGCAAACATCGGCAGAGTGATTGACAATCCGACTGTGATTGTTTATTATAAACCGTGACAGGGTAAGTCTGCCGCGCAAGATCATGCTTCTGTGCGGGGCGGAGCATCCCTTATACGCAAAAAAGATGGGGCAGGTTCCCTGTCTTTTTTCGTATCTGAGAACAAGGAGGATAACATATAAAATGGACAACTCGGTGGTCGTTTCACTGCGGGATATCGTAGTGGAATTTGATGGACAGCGCATTCTGGATGGGCTGAATCTGGATATCCATGACAAGGAGTTCGTGACGCTGCTCGGTTCCTCCGGCTGCGGCAAAACCACCACCCTGCGCCTGATCGCAGGCTTTCTGGAGCCGAACGCCGGCAAGGTGCTGCTGAAGGGGGAGGACATTACCGGTGTGCCGCCCTACAAGCGCCCGGTGAATACCGTGTTCCAGAAATACGCGCTGTTCCCGCACCTGAACGTGTTCGAGAACGTGGCCTTTGGTCTGCGGCTCAAAAAGCTGGACGAGGACACTATCCGCCGCAAGGTGCGTGATATGCTGGAGG
>ERZ1026890.355-NODE-355-length-31249-cov-28.592005_pt1 | contig 31249 bp, 22 predicted proteins | sample MGYA00380175_ERZ1026890 | MGnify/ENA primary metagenome ERZ1026890 (study PRJEB33269, sample SAMEA4719811) | human gut metagenome | biome: human-associated habitat; feature: organic feature; material: feces | place: Cameroon | collected 2013-10 ...
AACACTGACAATTAGATCGTTAGGTTGTTTTTGACTGATTTACGAGCATCCCTACGTAATCCTGGAGTCGCAATTCCCACACTTCGTCCAGACCGACTCGTATGACGGTCTGACTGAAAAGCTCGCTACAAGAGCCATCGGAATTTTATCAGAATAAACAATAAAAAGGCGTACAACTGAGATCTTATAGAAGTCGGTTGTACGCCTTTTTGCATTTTTTAAACAAATGATTGAGCTACAGTTTCTTCTCTATATATCCTTCCTGGTCGTAGCAGCGGTGATATTTGTGGAGTGTGTCTATAAGTTTTTGTAGTGGAAGGATGTCGGATTTTAGTTTTCTGAATTTTTGGTATTGGTCGTTGTATCTTTAGTTGTTTTCTATTTTCGGTTTTGCTATAATTCAGTGGCATTTCATCCTGTATTTTTGTGGTAAAGCACTACCTATTAATAAGGTAGGCTGCACTCGGGAATACAAAACAAAACTTCGTATTTGTTTTGATATTCCGCTCATTTGCACAACCTTTGCAGCAGTTGAGTGCGTGTTTGCTTATCGTTGCTTATTTCCATATTTGCAGCACATTTGCAGCATGTTCACGCAGATGGCTTGTTTAATAACGGTTTGCATTTCGAGGAAGAAGAGGAAAACATTATAGCCCAAGCAAATGCTATCTCTGCTGACTTATGGCAAGCGATGCTCGATTGGGCAAAAACAGAGAATCGCCTATCTCTGATAGAGAGAAGGAACATTTCGGGCTATATAAAACGAAAGGAGAATGGACGATTGATTAAAAAAGTAAATCAAGCAGAAAATGCAATTGCCTTAAAGAGTAAGGCAGAATCACTTGGCTTCACTTTTGGAACTTCTCTGTGATGAATACAAATTCACTGCCGTAAGTGTATCTGCGATGCTATTATATTGGGTGTTTGCTTTTGGCTATTTGAGTAAATGAGATATCGCTCAAATGGTACCGCTCATATCGGTTGGTTGGTACTGATACCACCCAACCGATAGCCATTTTCGCTCATAATACTGTCGCCTATGTTAGTATTGTTGTTTTTGCATGTTTCTTTAACAATTCATACAGAAATGTATGGTGTAGGAATTCGCATGTTAGTATTAGGATTAAAGAAAGCAATATGTCTGTTGTGTCTTCAAGGCCTCTATCCCCATTGAATTTTAAAGAGAAGGTTACGTCGAGCCATGAAAGCACACTAATGCATATAACCGCGAATTGCATAAGAACAAGCATTATCAATGCTTTCACTCCACCACATTTTCTTATATATGTATTTATCAGCATATACAGGAGCACTAAAATGTAAGCAAAGCTGAACAATGCAATATACTCGAATGTATCAAGTATGTATATCAATGCTTTAACGTCTTCAATATGATCTGATAATATGGGCTTGCCATGTTCTGTTTTTACGAAAAACAATATAGCCCTTATTAACCATATTGACATTATCGTGTTAACCGCAATTATTGCACACTTCTTTAATCTTAATATTGACATTCCTGTTTTTCATTTATTGTTAAAATATTTTATCAGTAAAGAGGTATGATTATATGTAGGCAGATGCTATAGACATTATTGTATCGGCTGTAATGGTTCGTTTTCTTGGATTGTTATTCTTATGTTTGCAGTAAAATTACTAAATAATCGTGAGAAAACGCATAAGAAACGGAATATAATTGCGCTTGTTGGAAGAAACCGCCACTTTAGTAACCTTACACCGACCGAAGTGAGTGCTTACACCGACCGAAGTGAATGCTTACTTCGACCGTAATGAGTGCTTACACCGACCGAAGTGAGAGACCAAAACAATTGTTTTGTGTCAGCAATAGTAGCGGTTTTGTAAGAAAATAGGGCTTGTTTGATTTTTAGGAGGCTATGTCGAGACGCCATAGCCTCCTAAGTTAGCTTCGTCTGCTGTAATTCAAAATCGCAGACGAAGCCGAGAATAATTCAAAATTCGATTCTACTTCACCACCTTTTTCTTTCCGTCCACGATATACAGACCTGCAGCGGGCTTGTTTATGCGAACACCGCCGAGGGTGTAGGTCTTGTGGTTGGCTGCGTTGTCAGCAGAAACGGAGCCGATGGACGTTGTGGAAGTGAGCTTCACGGTGTAGACAGTCTTGTTGGCAGGGTTGACGTCGTAGTCGTTGCCGTAGACTGTGATGGTGCAGACGTTGTTGATGGGGTCTACGTTCTTCTCCACACTTGCACCCACACCCTTCTTCTCGACGGTGATGGTGTTCAGGATGTCAGCGTTGTCGCTCTCTATGGTGTATTCTGTCTTCTCGGGAGCGAATTCCTCGATGGTCTTGCCGTCAATCTGCAGATCCTTCAGTGTGCTGTAATAGATGAGGCGAAGCTCATCAAGGTCGAGCTGGTCGTCCTTTGAAGCACCCGGAACGGGGTTGGTAGTGGCAGAAGCCAGAAGGTACTGCACCTCGGGAGCTTCGTCAGTGGCATAGCTGAACTCACCCGTGAACTTTGTCCATTCCTCTGTAGCGGGAATCAGCACATTGGCTGATCCTACCTTTTCGTCAGCCATCTCAGCAATCTCGGGGTCGTGATAAGCAGCGTCCTTGTGGAGGATGAGCTGTACGCGTCCCTGAAGAGCCGGCTGCTCCTGCTCTGCTTCGTCTGTGGCAGCCTTGGCTGTGCCGGGAATGAAGCGTGCGTAAACCTCGAAAGCGTCAGGACGTCCTGCGAAAGGCATGTTGCCGTTTACGTCGGTACGGTCGGTGAAGTTATAGTTGGTGGCATCAGCAGGATTGGTGCTGCCCATGTTGATATGACCAGTTGTGATGTTGCCGTTGGCGTAAATCCCCAACAGGTCCTTCGATACGATGCGCACGCCATTGCCCTTATATCCCTCTATCTTCTGCGGCATCGGAGACATAGAGGCGAACGAAGCGAAGAGTCCAGCAGCGGTGTCGAACGAGTTCCATCCCTCAGCTATCTTGGCGTTCTCGTCGTCGGTCCAGTTCTCGAAGTCAGCGTTGGCTATCTGGTAAGCAGCCTCCTTGCTCTGTCCCTCGAAGGTGACGGTGTAGACGCTTGAGGGGCAACCTGCCTCGCTTACGGTAAGCGTGAGCTTGTGCTCTGCCTCGTCGTATGCCTGCTCCACAGTGGCTTTCTCAGAAGAAGCAACATAGCTGATTTCGTCTGTGTAGCAATTGCCTGTGGCGGTGAAGTCTGTGCTGGTGTTGCCCACCGGGATAAACTCATGACCTGCCACGTTGAGCGATGTGAGCGTCGGAGCAGCCTTCTGATACTGTATGGTGTAGACGCTCATAGCCTCAGGATTGGTTTCAGCGTCATAGTCCTCGCCCTTCACGGTGATGACATACTGACCGGTGAGGTCGTCGTAGGCAGCTTCCACGGTGGCGCCTATGCCCTTCTTGGTGTAGCCGACGGTTGTCCAGTCAGGATCGTATGTCGACTCCACGGTGTAGTTTAAGGTGTCAGGAGAGAAGTTGATGTCTACGTCATAGCCGTTGTTGTCAGTAGGCTTGAGCGAAGAAAGAGCATGATAATAGATGAGCTTCACGTTGTCCACGGTAAGAGAATTGCCCGCCTTGATGTCGCTCTGTGGTCCGAAATAGTTAGCGGAAGAGAAAATGACGTTGATGTTCTCCACGCCGGCAGTCTCGCATCCTTCCTTATATACGAAAGGTATGGTGTCTGTCTTCCATTCGCCCTCGGTGCTCTCCGTTATGGCATGGTCGATGGTGGCTACGAGAGTGGCCCCTTCGGTCTTTGTCACGTCTCCGCCGGTGGCGGTCTTGCTCATGCCGAGAACGTTACGCTCGCGGTTTTGCATGTCCACGCGAGTGGCGCTGCCCCATCCGGCAATTCCCACTTCCGTATTTCCGGGCACATCCTTCTGTGTCCATGTTCCGTTCCAGAGATAAGCCAGCACGGTGGCAGGCTCGTCCGTGCCGTTAGAGTTGTCGCGCTGATATTCGAAGGAGATGGCATCGGGATGGTATGTAAATGCCATACCGCCGAATGTTCCGCCGTCAGAGTTGCGCACCTTTACTCCCTTGGTCTCAGCCGTAGCCCACGGTGTGCCGAGCGTGAAATATCCGGGGATGTTCTGGTTTACAATGGAGTTGTGGATGTTCTTTACCTTTACGGCATAGTTGGCAGGCTCGCCTTTGGCAGAGCGTGTGATCTTTTCGCCCACCTTTCCTGCCAGCACCACGTTGGCCATGTGCCATCCCTGCGGCTGCATACCTTTTGAAACGATGTTGCCTTTACTGTCCCAAGGGACACACTTCTCCCAGGCGGAATCAAAGTCGCCGTTGATTTGCTGCGCGTTAGCAGAAAGCGCAGCCACACTCAATAATAAAAGAGCGTAATTCTTCTTCATATTTTTATGATTAATAATAATAAAGCGTAGTCCTATTGCCTTGTTTGTTTATAAACCTGAAAACAATGAACTTATAGATTAAATATCGGGTGCAAAGTTACTCAAAAAAACTAAAGGCGAATAAAAAGTTTACATTTTTTAGCCTAAGATTCAGCGCTATATATAAGTGGGTGTTTCAAAGGTAAACGAAACTGGGATAATTAGGAATTGTAAACAAAATCATTCTCATTTCGGCGATAAACAGCGCTGAAACCTACGCACACGCATAAATATTATATAAAAATAATGTTTTTGTTGTTTGGAAGTAAAAAAATATCTATCTTTGTAAAAAATTAGTTAAAAGCGTATTTGCGCTTAATTTTATATTACAATAAACGTACGAAAGATTTACTAAATACAAAAGCTTTATGAAGAAAACTTTTTTTATGACTCTCATTGCATTATCGATAAGCGGTATGTCGTGTGCGCAGTCTGATACAGAGAATACCGCTAAGAAGCAGGAGACAGTCCAGCAGGAGTTTGTTAAGGAACGCCGTGCGCAGGCTAAGATGGCTAAGAACCTCATTGAGCAGAAAGTGCTCAAGGACGCCAAGAAGCAGGCCAAGCAGCTGAAGAAGGAGGGATGGCAGCCCGCACCAGGCACTTTGCCCTTGGAGAAGCAGCTGACCGATGTCTACACACGTATGTATACGTATGAGGGACGCTTCCCGAAATACTTCATCGGACGTTCTTCTGGCAGCAGCACCAGTGCAGGAATGGCACGCAAGCAAGCCCTGACACGTGCACGTGTGGACGTGGCAAGCCAGATGAAACTGGAGGTTGCGGCTCTCACGGAAGAGACTGACATGAACACGGAGCTTAGCGCAGGAGAGGTGGAGACCGTAGCAAAGATGGTGGACACCAGCCAGACGATGATTCAGCAGAGCCTCGGACGCACGGAAGTGGTGCTTGACATCATGAGAACAACGGGCGGCAAGACCGAGTCGCAGGTGGCTGTCAGCTACGACGGAAACCTCGCTAAGGAGACGCTCCTGAGCATCTTTGAGAAGGAGGACGCACAGATCAAACAGAAACTTCAGGACCTCCTGAATAAGTAAGCAAGCCTCTGACTATGACAAAAACGGGTAAGCCAAAGGCTAAAAGGTCGCCTGTGGTGGAAGGACTGATACGCAACATGCTGGTGACATTTCTTGCAGTAGCCATCATGGGCTTCTTTGCCATCATCACAGTGAAGGCGGAAATCATGGACCCGATAAGGCGAACCATTGCCGACTTCTCCTTCACGGACATCTATTACCAGATTGAACGTGAGGGGGCGGCTCCTGACACATGCCGATACATCACCATCGTGGACATGACGAAGGTGACGGCCCGCGCTGACATAGCAAAGGTGCTGACCGACATTGAAGCGGCCAAGCCGAAGGTGGTGGGACTGGACTGCGTCTTTGACGTAGAAGGAGACGACATCGAAGGCAACGACGCCATCATACAGGTGGCGGAGAAATACAAGAACATCGTCTTCGCCGAGAAGATGCTCGACTGGGAAAACGACTCGGTAGGCTACACCAAGACCATACATTCCTTCTTCAGAGAGTTTGTGGACATCAAGGAAGGAACCGTCAACATGCCGCGAAAGCTGTATGACAGCATGAAGCGCAAGGCGGCTCTGTCGGAGGTGTGTAACGGCAAGCGCCAGCTCTCGTTCGTCTCGCAGGTGTCTAACCTCTACACAGGCAAGGACATGGTGGGCACAAAGACCGGCGACATCAACATCAACTTCTCATACACCAAGTTCCCCGTGCTTCAGCCTGAGGAGGTGAAGGCTCATCCAGAGCTTATCAACGGACAGATAGTGCTGTTCGGATCGATGTATGAGGATGCCGACGCTCACTGGTCGCCATTGGGAAAGATAGCGGGAGTGGAGCTGCTGGCATACAGCATCCAGACCATCATAGAGCAGACGGACGTCAAGCACGTGCCGTTCATCCCGTTCTGCCTGATCACGTTGCTGATTATCTTCATCGTTCAGGTGCTTCAGTCAAAATATCTTAAGCGGACCGGACTCTCTTCCAATATGTTCACGAAGTATATCATCGGTTCGGTTTGTATAATGAACATCCTGACGTTCCTTTTCACTTCGGTGTTTATCGGAATAAGTTTCCTGATATTCTGCATGTTCCACATCAGCTTCAATCTGGCTTGGGCGTTGTCAGTAATCGCATTCCTTGGAGTATCACGCAATATGTATACAGCCATTAAGGATTACGTCAGTTCGGTAAAAGACAAATATTCGTTCCTAAAAGGCATCGACTTATGATAAAGATAAAATACATCTTATTGTGCCTCCTTTGCTTGTTGGCACTTCGTACGGGCGCCCAATCGCTGGTGGCGTATCATGTGGTGGGCAAGGTGACCTATATGGTCAACGGCGTAAGCAAGCCTTTGGTGATGAGCACCAAGGTGAACGGCAATACGAGAGTGAACATTCCGTACGGCGGAAAAGTGGAGCTTCTGGATGAGAAGAACAAGAAACGCATCATCATCAAGACTCCCGGACAGGGCGTTGTGTCGCAGCTGACAACGGCGAAGGGCAACAACGTCATGGACCTCTCGCTCCGATATGTTGCCTATGTGAAGAAGCAGCTCAGCAATACAGGGCTTATCTCGCAGAAACGCTATTCGGATTTTGCCACGGTAACGCGAGAAATTGATTCGCTGGATACGGATGCGCAAAAGCCGCAGAATCCGTTTGCGTCTCGTTTCGGCAACTTCAAGAACAAGATAGACCAGAAATTCCAGTCGTTCCGCCAGGAATGCAACAAGAAATACACCGACTTCGTGCGTCAGGCATGGGCAAAGATGGGATCAGAACCTCCCGTCGTCAAGCCTGCCGAACCTAACGTAAAGCCGGAGGTGTATGAGGCTCTGAACGCCTTGCTGGACGAGCGACAGGAGAAGAAAGCCACGATTGCCCAGCCCGTAGCGCCACCCGTGGAGATAAAGCAGCCCGAACCCGTGGAGCCTGTAAAGCGTGTGCCGCTGAGCGAGGATGAGAAAGAGATATGTGAAATGCCTTTCATCTTCTTCGGAAACGAGATGACGGTGCATCTGGACGAGACGAAGCGAATACAGATTGGCGACATAACGCCAGATCGCATCGCCGACTTGCTGTTGCGTCTGAGCGGTACGGCTTATGACAACCTGCTGTGTGACTGTCTGGAACTGCGCAAGAAGCACAACCTTTGTGACTGGGCTTACCTGCTTATGCTGAAGGAAATTGCTGACCAGTTCTGCGGCACGGACACCAACGAGGCTGTGCTGATGATGGGTTATCTCTATTGTCAGTCAGGATATAAGGTAAGATTCGCGTCAGACAACGCTGACCACCTCTACCTGCTCGTAGCTTCCGACTACTTTATGTATGGCAAGCTGTCTTACGAGATTGACGGCGACATATACTATCCCGTTCAGGAAGCCAAGCCGGTGCTCCATATCTGCAAGGCGAAATTCCCCAACGAGAGCAATCTTTCGCTTGGCATTACGAAGGCCATGCAGCTGGACAACACCGAAGCGGAAAGCCGTGTGATCAAGTCGAGAGCCTATCCGGATATGAAGATTGACGTGGCAGTGAACAGAAGTCTCATCGATTTCTACAATACATATCCGTCGGCATATACCAACAACGACAAGATGACGTACTTCCGCGTTTACGCTGATACGCCGATGAATGAGGATGTGAAGAAGCAGATTTACCCTGCGCTCCGATCTTGCCTGCAAGGACTGAGTGAGCATCAGGCTGTCAGCCGTCTGCTCAATTTTGTCCAGACCGGCTTCGAGTATGAGTATGATGAGACGATATGGGGATGTGACCGCGCTTTCTTCGCTGAAGAAACCCTTTATTATCCCTACTGCGACTGCGAAGACCGCTCCATTCTCCTCACTCGTCTTATCCGCGACCTTCTCGGTCTGGACTGTGTGCTCATCTATTATCCGGGCCACCTCGCCTGCGCCGTGAACTTCACGCAGAAGGAAAAGGGAGATTATTATATGTATAACCAAAAAGAATATACAGTGTGCGACCCTACTTACATCAATGCGCCGATAGGTGTGCAGATGCCAGACTTCAAGGACAAGGAAGCTACGGTCGTACCGATAAAATAAGGAAACAGTAAGATATGAATATCAAAAAGACAATAATAGGCGCATTGCTCCTATTTATTGCGGCACCATCTTTTGCCCAACGAACCGAAAACGTGCACGGCGTCTACACCTATACGGTAGGCGAGGACGAGACTTTCTCGCTCGCAGAGATGCGACACAAGTGCATCGTAGGTGCACAGAACGAGGCCATCAAGGAGAAATTCAATGAGAACATCAAGGCCAACACCAACATGGTGGATATGGACATCAGCGGTGAAGCCATCAGCCGGTTCGTGGAAGAGATAGAAGCTTACTCGGCTGCGGAATGGCTGGGCGACAGCAAGCCCACCGTATTCAAGGCTGACTATGCGGCAGACCGCCTGACCTTCACAGCGGAAGTGTGGGGAGAGGCACGCGAGATAACGCAGCCTTCGGTGGACTTAAGATGGAGCATACTCTGCGGAGGCACAGCTGACAGCTACCAAAGCAAGAAGTTCAACAACAGAGACCGAATATACATCAAGTTCAAGTCGCCCGTATCAGGCTATCTTGCCATTTACGTTCTCGACTCTTCCAACAAGAAAGCGAGCTGCTGGTTGCCTTACAGAAGCAACACTTCAGGCCGCTTCGAGGTTATGGCAGGTCAGGAATACGTGCTCTTCGACAGAGATTTCGACGTGAACGCCACGCCATACAGAATGGTGACCGACAAGCCGTTGGAGCTTAACAACGTGGTGCTTATCTTCTCGCCAAACCCATTCACGAAGTGCAACGACGACGCAGGCGACTTCCGTCACGCCAACTCTGTGGACATTGACGACTTCGAGAAGTGGCTCCGCAAGACAAGAAAACGCGACAACGACATGGTAGTCGACCGTTCACAGTGGCTGGTCATCACCAATGCCAATGCTAAGAATTAACAATAAAAACAATATTATATGAAAAAGATCAAGACATCTATCATCGCTGCGTCTTTGGCTTTCGCACCATGTGCATACGCCCAGGACGTCATCACGATTCCTAATCTCGACATGGATGAGGACACTACTGAGGTGACGACGGTCAGCGACATCGTGAAAATGCAGCAAAAGGTCATCACTAACAACAACACGGAGAAGCACTACCTGGACATGTGGAAGAGACGTACCTATCTCAACATCGCCACCAACAGCACAAGTCTCAAGTCGGACGATGACCAGTACGACTTCTCAAGCGACTGGGGCGTGTCTTTGCAGCTCGGCTATAACCACCGTCTGACCAAGAAGCCTTTATGGGGAATGTGGGCTATTGACGTGCCTTGCCTCGACATCAACGTCAATCACTTCAAGAGCAAGTGTGACGCCGACAACAAATACTGCTATGACAGCTCGGACAAGAACGGCGATTACTACAAGACCCCGTGGAACCTGGAGAAGGTGGAGGCTAACATCGGTCTTGGTATCGGTCCCTCTTACACCGTCGCACCTTTCGCAGCATTGCACAATGAGCAGCTCGACTATATCAAGGTGAACGTATACTGGCACATCGGATTCGGAGGTTCCTTCATCTTCATGTCTAACGACAAGGATAAGGACCGTAACAATGATGAAGAAAATCAGGACCACGTGAAGATGGCAAGTGCCACTAAGGTGCTGTGGGGTCTCGGAGCATTCAATTCGTTCGGCGTAAACCTCCACTGGAAGATGGTGGGTCTGGGATACGAGTATCGCACCAGCTCTGCCGAATACAAGCACTTCAATACGGAGAACTTTGGCAAGGACAAGACAAAGTTCAAGAGCGGAACAAGCAAGTTCTACATCACTTTCCGCTTCTAATCCCAAATCCAACCACAGCAGTAAGCTATATTATTAACAAAGTGGAAAAATATATCTAAAAATATATAAGCTATGAAGAAGTTTATCCTTATGGCCCTGATGACCATCGTTTGTGCAATGAACGCATCTGCACAATACACATCCGGCATCCGCGAGGGCTTTTTGAATAATGAGATAAAGTGGGTCTTTGACGGAAAGACGCTCGCCATTACGAACGTCACGCTCACAAAGGAAGGCAAGGAACACAGAGTCGCCATACCAGACTACAACCCCAACAAGCAGGCTCCCTGGGTGAAGATGAAGTTCCCCGTGAGAAGCGTGGCTATCGGTAAGGGCATCACACGTATCGGATCTTACGCATTTGCCAACTGCAAGGAGCTTTCCGAGGTGGTATTCGCTGGCATCAGCATGTCTGAAATCGGCTGGGGAGCATTTATGAACTGCTCACGTCTGCGCACCATCTCTCTGCCCCAGACCATAAAGAAGGTGGAGACCATCGCCTTCGCTGGCTGTACTACGCTGCCTTCAGTAAAGGTTCCTGACCACTGTGTAATCGAGGATCAGGCTTACGTAAACTGTACCGGCATCAAGATCATCGAGGTAAGCCCGACAGCTGTCGTTGGTCACTACGCCTTTGCCAACGAGGTGAAGGTGAACGGCAAGACACGTCACGCTCTCTACGATGGCGAGATTCATCGTCTGCCCTCTTACATCAATGTAGGCAACGCCAATACATTCGGTCTTTCAAAGGACGCCGTTGACAAATATCTGGGTGGCAACACTGCTTCTCGTTCGCTCGTCGACTATGACTACCGCACATCTGAGATCGACTCGCTCATCCCGATGTCTTCGGTTATCCGCAACAACACTTACGCTCTCGTAATCGGCAACCAGAACTATCGCTTCGCTCCCGGCGTTCCTTACGCCATCCATGACGCCCGCGTCTTCAGAGAGTACTGCGAGAAGACCCTCGGCATCCCCGTTGAGAACATCCACCTCGTGGAGGACGGAACAAAGGCTATGATCAGCGAGGAGGAGTTCCAGTGGCTTAAGAGCATCAAGAACCGTGAAATGAAGAAGCTCATCGTCTACTATGCCGGTCACGGTGTGCCTGACATCCACGACTCTAACAAGGCTTACCTCTTGCCCACCGACATCCGCGGCACAAAGCCGTCGAACGGCATCGCCCTCAACGACTTCTATGCAAGCATCGGCGACCTTGACTTCAACCAGACTTCCATCTTCCTCGACGCCTGCTTCAGCGGCATCAACCGTAACAACGAAAGCGTGAACGAGGGATTGCGCGGCACCGAAATCGCTGCCGAGGAGGGAACTCTGAGCAACGGTAAGCTCGTGGTGTTCTCTGCCGCTCAGGGCAACGAGACTGCACAGGGCTGCAAGGAAGAGGGACACGGCCTCTTCACTTACTACCTTATTAAGGAAATCCGTGACAACTACGGACAGATTTCGTTCGGCGAGTTGTCTGACTATATCAAGGACAACGTGAGCCGCAGGGCCATGACAATGAAGCTCCAGAAGCCTCAGACTCCTACCACCAACGTGACGGAGAATCTGACTGACAGCTGGAAGCAGCTGAGATTCTAATCTCTGCACTAAGTCTGATACAAACAAAGGAGGCTATGATGTTCCCGTCATAGCCTCCTTTGTTTGTTTTTTTTCTTACGTTTTTGTTTGACTATCAATAAAATCTCACTATATTTGTACGTGTATTTACGGACTAAGCTTATGATAGATTAATGAAATAAAAGGAGTAGGATATGAAAACTAAATATGCAACGATAAGCAAAACAGGCAGACGTAGCAACAATGAGGATACGTTCCGCGTGGTGGATATGCCGCAGCAGGATCGCTTCATGGGTATCGTATGCGACGGAATGGGCGGACATTACTGCGGAGAGGTGGCAAGCGAAACGGTGTGTAACGCCATTACGAAGTATTGGGAGAAATATGCTGCCACCGTCGACTGCACCACTAAGGTGGGGTTGGCTTGCAAGAAGGCAAGCGCTGCCATCGACAGCAAGTCGGACCAGTTAGGACATGTGCAGATTGGCACGACGATGGTGATGGCAAGCATTGAGAAGGACAATGTGACCATAGCCCATGTGGGCGACAGCCGCTGTTACCTGCTAAGACCGGGCGACGGACTGCTTTATCAGACACAGGACCACATCAGACTGGACTTCGGTTGGGAGGTAATAGCCAAATGCTTCTTCTCTTACCGTCCCGACGTGGCTGTGCCGGACGTCAGACAGTTCAGTCTGCAAGCAGGCGACCGTCTGCTGCTCTGCTCCGACGGACTGCACAAGAGCATGAAGGACGAAACCCTACTGACGCTTATGGCTGAAGACAAGCCCTTGGAAGAGATAATAAACGAATACGACAAAATCTGCGAAACACGCGGAGACGACAACTATACGGCTATACTTATAGAGGTGGAATAAACAGGACATGATAACCAGATGCTATCTTGAAATAACTAATGTGTGTAACCTCGATTGTGTGTTTTGTCCTAAGACCGATAGGACGAAGCATACGCTGACGTTGGAAGAGTTTGATGTGTTGACCTCGCGACTTAAGGGTGAGGTCCGCTTCCTTTATTTTCATCTTATGGGCGAGCCTTTCCTCCATCCCCAGCTGCCGCAGTTCGTGCGGATGGCGCGTGAGAAGGGCTTCACGCCTGTGCTTACCACCAACGGCACGCTGCTCTCCCGTCGCACCGATATGCTGGAGGAGCTGCCGCACAAGGTGCAGATTTCGCTCCATTCGCACGAGGGCAACGGCAAGGCAGACCTTAAAGAATATATAGGCGAGGTGATGACGTTCGCCATGGAAGCAGCCAGCCGCGGTTGCATCATCGTGCTGCGCCTTTGGAACGAGGGCGGACACAACAGCCAGAACCAGACCATTCTGGATCTTATTGCCGAACATCAGCCGCGTCCCTGGACGGAGAGACACGACGGATGGAAACTCGCGGACAATCTGTTCCTTGAGAACGACAACATGTTTGAGTGGCCCGACCTGCAGCATGAGGTGTATGACGAGGAGGAAGTGTTCTGCTATGCGCTGCGCAATCAGATCGGAGTCCTCGTCGACGGAACAGTCGTGCCCTGCTGTTTGGACCACAACGGCGACATGCCCTTGGGCAATCTGTACGAGCAAAGCCTTGAGCAAATCCTCACATCGCCCCGAGCCCGCGCCCTTTATGAAGGCTTCACCCGTCATGCCGCCGTCGAACCGTTATGCCAACGCTGCGGCTATTCCGCCGTATCGAAGAGGTTCAGAAAGTAAGAGAAGCTAAGGAGACTGGAACGAAATGGCAACTTGCAGCGTTTTCCTGTAGAATTATCTGCAATAAGATGGAGCTTGTCGGCACGCCGTCTGTCACTATAATTGCATTCCTAACGCTCAATACTGCAAGCTGAGCGCACAAAAAAATCTTTTGGGTGAAATCTCGAGTTTTGACAGATTTGAATTAGTGGGTATGATACAATTAGTGCCTATTGTGATTTTTCTATCTTATTTTGTTTGTTGATTCATAAAAAATAACTATATTTACGCGGAATTTAGGTTTCCCCTATTTCGTAACATATAGATTAAACTTTATTTGCTAATTATTAAAGACTTGATTATGGCTAAGATTAAAAAACAATGGTATTTGCCAATAATTGCATTCATTGCAATTTTATTGGGTTTCGTTTCGTGTAGCACAAACGATGACAATCCTCAAACAAACGATGATGTACAAGTTGCTAAAATTGATATAAGCATTCTCAAGGAACCGAATGCCAATGGTGTCCCTTCACCCAGAATGGTTGTAAAAGTTGGCGATTGGAATATTATCGAATACACAAGTGACGGATTAGAACATGAAGCCATGACTGCCTTGCATTTCGTTAATTCTAATGAAAACACGTCAATGATTGTTGCTGGTTATGGTTCCACAGTTATGTTTTATGAGTATGATCCTTTCAGTAACGTGAAATCTGATACTGTTATTATAGCAACAGAAAAACATGGTCGTACTTGTATGGCGACGTGTCTTATGAATTGGAGTAATAATTCTTATAAGACTCTTTCAGAAACTGTATTTGGTAAGATGTCTAAATCGCGTGCTGCAACGAGAAAAAAAGATGATTTTGAAGACATTCGTGCATTGTTTTCTGAAACATTAGACAAATTGAGTCATGACATCTCTACGTTGTCAGAATATCCTTCTGTTTTTTCAAAATCAGTAGGAAGCGTTGCTGAAATATGGACAAAGGTTGCAATACCGTGGGCAAAGTATTCTTTGTATGAAGGAAATCCAGAAATTCAAGAAGAAATAAGGGATAATTATGTAGTGGATAGATTTGAAGAATACTATTTGTCTATAGTTCCAGAAAACCAAAGCCAATTGTACCAAAAAGCTAAGAATGTGTATGAAATAACAAAAGAATTGTATACGAGTTTTCCACATACGTTTACTAATACAGAAATGGATAACATATCATATAGAATAGCAGCATCTGCCAATGCTTCATATCTGCCTCAGATATCGTATGAAGAAGAAAACTTGAAGTATGAAGTGTCTGCTGGAGTCCGTTCTGTAGGTGAGACATCGGTGAACATTTATGCCTCTTGCTCAAGTTTGGATTATCAGCCAAGCTATATCTCAGAATATGGAATAGACATAATCGGTTCAAATGGGGAAAGAAAATCTGTAAAAGTATCAAACTTTGATAGAGATATCATTATTGATGGACTAACGCCTGGGGTTGTATACACGGCTATGGCATATATAATGTCATTTGGTAAGCGATATGAATGTTCATTTATGTTTATGACAAAAAGCAAATTTGGCTTATATCCAGAAAGTTTGACTTTTAATGAAAATGGAGGAACTAAAGTTGTAACTTTTAATATTTCAAAAGAAAGTATTAAGTCATGGAGCATAAAATCCAAGCCGAATTGGTGTGAAATAGAGAAAGGCCAGACCTCATTCTTTGTAAAGGTGAATGAAACGAAGAAAAAAAGACAAGGAAATATCATAGTAAAAGCAGAGCTATATGATGGAAGCAATGTAGAAGCGCAATTGTCCATAGTACAAGAGTCGGATAGTTGGAATGGTACAAAATGGAATTTTAAGGGAAGTATAAGTGTATCTGGTAATGCAGATATAGTTGGTGATATTGATATGGCAAATGTAACCAATTTCGGCATTGAAATTCGAAATGTGGAAAACAATGAATTTACTTTTACTGGCGATTTAGCAGGAATAGAATCAGCGTCTCGAATATATTATGATGATGAGGGAAGGTTAATTTGGAGTTGTGACGAATCACACTATGACTTAGGTCTTTCTGTGAAGTCAAATACAACTATAACATTTACACGTACTGGCACATCAACGGCAAAGGGAATATTGAAAGGTTATACAAAAGCCGATCTTGATGAATATGGAAATGTAAACATTGAAATGAATGGAGATTTTACTGGAAAAAGAATTGATACGGATAATTAACTGAGTTCCTTTTTAAAGTGGACTCAAGTGGTTATTTTGAAGTTGTACTTGATGCCTAAACAAAGCGAATTATAAGGAGAGACGAATTTAAAGAAAAAAGCATTGTTGAGCAGAACAACAAGTCTACCAAAAGAGTTTGTAGATTGTATTTGCGGGCAATCGTCTGATAAATTAGTGGGCTCTAATTAAGAAATGAGAAGTTCAGTATAGAGGGTGTGCATACTATCATGGTATGCACATCCTCTTTTAAATTTCATAGTTAAATCAAACCATTTGTATGGTTCTATGCTTATATTTGAATAATTACCCCAGTTCGGGATAGCAGAACGTCTTCTTCAATAAATGTTGTGTGAATATTCCTCTTCCCCACGCCTTTAGGAGTGAGTTACAACAGAAGAATGAAATGAGTGGATTTGCCCTTAGAACAATGAAAGTTGCTTCGTGTCTTCGATGCAGTATCCTTGCAATGCCTTTGGCTTGTTGTCAAAGAAACAATATGCTCCCAAGGCAGAAATAAGGTTCATGATGAAGTTGCTTACAGATCTATGGCGTGAGTGTACAATCTGTGCCGTATTCTTCAGCATGTCGTTAATGGTTTCGATAATGTATCTCTTGCGCAGCATCATTCTGTCATAGAACGGCATCAGCTTGTTTTTCATGTTTACGCGCAACCCTGTCACCAGTTGTATTCCATCCTCAAAGAGGAAGTCAAACAGCTTCTGCGAAATATAGTCTTTGTCAGCGAACAGCTTGCCGTACAAACGTTTAGCAAGAACCTTGAACACATTTGGGTCCTTGTCGCTGACATTTGCACCAGTAAGTACAAACGCTATTATCTCGCCTCTGTCATTGCACGCAAGGTGGAGCTTAAAGCCATGGCACCAACCCATTGTTCCTTTTCCGTCAGTGGCAATTCCCTTGAATACCTTATTGGCATATCTCCTGAGATTATGGCATACGGGTATCATCGTGGAACCAACGAATGTAATGCCGGTACATCTTCCGAAAGCTCCCAGATTAAGGAAGAACATGAGCTGGAAGAACACGCGGCTTTCCAACTCCACAAAGCGGTTGTACGACACGGCATTCGGAAAATAAGACTTCATCGTACCCTTAATGAAGAACAGGTAGTAGTGCTTGAAATTGCGGAATGTACCGAAATGAAAATACAACAGAATGGTCATGACTTCACAGTCGGACAACGACGCTTGGCGACGTCTATGCTTGACTCCGCTATTGTCTTCAAGTAGATTTCCTGCATCAAAATGTTTGCAAAACTCGTCTATAACACATAATAATTCTGTAACTTTGTAATCGGTAGTCATATCAAATATATTTGTAACTTGTTGTAAATCACCTATAAAGGCACAAAATATTTGTGAGACTACCAACTTTTTTATAAACTATTTCTTATCCCGAACTGGGGTAGTTATACAATAAAATGACAAAAACACGGGCATAATGACTTTCTTTGCATTACTAATGATGCTGATAACCATAGCCATAATGTGTTCACCTCTGTACCAGTACTTATCACTAATTATTGAATAGGCGAGCAACCCTTGCTTTATGTGTTTTTGTAAAAGTCGTTTTCTACACCAAGCACTTTACACAATTCTTTGTTGTTGTAATATTGCGGTTGGGCAACATATTTTTCTTTGAGCATAGAGATTTTTAAAGTTAAGTATTTGACTTTCTATAAAAAACATTATCTTTGCAAAATAACAAGTATCAACGTATTGAATAGGGAGGTGAATTATGAATGTACAAGCAGAAAAATACACTATGCTGTGTTGTCCAATCAAGGCGATATTACTTCGTTCAGATATGCTGACTCCAACATACGAGTGTTAGAACTTAAAGAGCCACATCACGCGTTGTTTATTTCTTTCTTGCGAATTACCGCCTTTAAATGGAAATTATCGAGCAAATAAACATACGCATTAATGGTTTAGGCTAAGAGTTAAAAGCAAAAAAATATTATGAGAAGATTTTTTTTAACAACCATCTTATCCATGTTGTCATGCATTAATGTAATGACAGCAAGGGCTATTAACATCCCCCATTCATCTCTTGAAGAAAGGACAAGCTCTTTCTGTGGAACCAATGATGATTGGGTTCTCCTTGGTGAAGTAACTTTGTCTAACTATGATTCTGGTTACGAACCAATTATTGCAAAATTGCATGTAAGAGAGATTGCCAAGAATCTTATCTATCGAGTAGAATATCAGGGAGGGTTTTATGCAACCATATGGCATGGTGAATCTAAAACATACCATGTTACAATAAATGGTAAAATATACAGATGTGATGTCCCCGTGAATTCTACAATAAATGAATCGAAGAGTGAAAAATCAGCGATATTCGTCGGTAAGTGGGTGTATTCTGGTTCGGATTGGTATGTGGATATATCTTTTATCAATGGCAGTTATAGTTTTAGATTTAATCCAAATATAGAGATAGTATCACGTAAAGAAGTATTAAACGGCATTGAATTTACCTATGTAGAGAACAAAGACTATAGCCTTGAGTTAGACGAAGGGGAGTATTATTATACAAAAGGGAACCAATATGCAGATAAAGGTTATTCGCCCAATGGAACATATAAATACGATCAAGAGATAGTATATACTACAGCTACCATTACTTTCTCAGACAAAGCACCTGTTTACAAGACTGTAAAAACGCATACTTATTATTTATGGAGAGAAGAAAGAATCTATGCAGAAACAGATACAGCTTATAACCATCCTATTTTTTCAACAGAACTAACAAGGTATTGAGCTATGAGAAAAGTAATTATAATATCCCTTTGTCTACTTTTGGGGGTGTTAGCTGCAACAGCACAAAGTCAAGACCCGTGGGTAGGAACATGGACTTCTGAAAGCTATAAGGCACTGGACAGAGAATCAGGAGGGGAGGTATACATATACTTTCGGTATGTTATTAGAATCTCAAAAAATGGAGATAATTATTTTGTAAGGGCCAAAACCATTAAAGCTGTAGATCCTAAATCTGCAATCTATAATGACGCTTATAGTATTAAAAATACGCAAGCCAAACTTGATGGTAATAGAATGATAGTTGTATCCCATAGGGATAAGATTCCATTTTATGTGAATGGACAAATTGAGTCATATTGCAATACAACGTCATATTTTGAATTGACAATTAATAATGGAGTATTACATTGTTCCTTTTATAAATATGTAATTGAGAATTATAATAAGGATATGAGATATGAATCCACAGACACATTTGGCTTACAGGAACAATATCCTGGTCCATGTGTTGAACGTGATTTATTCAACGATGATTGGTAAACTCTAACATGGTATATTTTGAATAATAATATAAAGTGGTTTGGAGATTGTATGATTATGTCTCCATACCGCTTTTTTATACTTTTCTGATTTTTTCTTCTACGCAGAAAGATTACCCCAGTTCGGGATAGCAGAACGTCTTCTTCAATAAATGTTGTGTGAATATTCCTCTTCCCCACGCCTTTAGGAGTGAGTTACAACAGAAGAATGAAATGAGTGGATTTGCCCTTAGAACAATGAAAGTTGCTTCGTGTCTTCGATGCAGTATCCTTGCAATGCCTTTGGCTTGTTGTCAAAGAAACAATATGCTCCCAAGGCAGAAATAAGGTTCATGATGAAGTTGCTTACAGATCTATGGCGTGAGTGTACAATCTGTGCCGTATTCTTCAGCATGTCGTTAATGGTTTCGATAATGTATCTCTTGCGCAGCATCATTCTGTCATAGAACGGCATCAGCTTGTTTTTCATGTTTACGCGCAACCCTGTCACCAGTTGTATTCCATCCTCAAAGAGGAAGTCAAACAGCTTCTGCGAAATATAGTCTTTGTCAGCGAACAGCTTGCCGTACAAACGTTTAGCAAGAACCTTGAACACATTTGGGTCCTTGTCGCTGACATTTGCACCAGTAAGTACAAACGCTATTATCTCGCCTCTGTCATTGCACGCAAGGTGGAGCTTAAAGCCATGGCACCAACCCATTGTTCCTTTTCCGTCAGTGGCAATTCCCTTGAATACCTTATTGGCATATCTCCTGAGATTATGGCATACGGGTATCATCGTGGAACCAACGAATGTAATGCCGGTACATCTTCCGAAAGCTCCCAGATTAAGGAAGAACATGAGCTGGAAGAACACGCGGCTTTCCAACTCCACAAAGCGGTTGTACGACACGGCATTCGGAAAATAAGACTTCATCGTACCCTTAATGAAGAACAGGTAGTAGTGCTTGAAATTGCGGAATGTACCGAAATGAAAATACAACAGAATGGTCATGACTTCACAGTCGGACAACGACGCTTGGCGACGTCTATGCTTGACTCCGCTATTGTCTTCAAGTAGATTTCCTGCATCAAAATGTTTGCAAAACTCGTCTATAACACATAATAATTCTGTAACTTTGTAATCGGTAGTCATATCAAATATATTTGTAACTTGTTGTAAATCACCTATAAAGGCACAAAATATTTGTGAGACTACCAACTTTTTTATAAACTATTTCTTATCCCGAACTGGGGTATAATTAGAAATGCGCCTCAGCGCACAATTCCTAACTCCTAACTCCTAATTCTTCGTCATGTCTCGCTTTGACTTGGATTTCACCACAAGCCAGACTCCCGAGAACACCAATACTACGGCTAATGCCTGCGTCAGCTTGAATACGGCCAAGCCTATGGCTACGCTTACGCTGACCGCCACGATGGGCTGCACGTAGTTGTAGACGCTTACCACGGTCGGGCGCAGCGTTTTCTGTCCGATGATCACGCAGATGTAGCTAAGGTAAGTGCCGAAGAACACCACGAAGCCTGTCTCCCACCATGTGCTCATAGGAACGTTGGGGAAGTCGATGTCCGTGATATGACCAATCGTGAAGGGCCATATCAGCAGCGTAGCCCACGTGAACATCCATTTGTTGACGGTGAAGAGCGAGTATTTCTGCGCCAAGGGTTTGAATAGGGCAAGGTAGAGAGCCCACGAAAACTGTGCCGACATGCAGAGCAGATCGCCCCAGATGTTGCCCACTTTGGCGTTGCCCGACGTGGCGCTTGTCAATATTATTATCACCGCACCCGCACATCCGAGCAGCACGCCACCGGCTTTTTTCAGCGTGATAGGCTCCTTGAGGATGAAGAAAGAGAGTATCATGGCGAAGATTGGCATTGATGTGGTCATGATGCTGGAGTTGCTTGGCGACGTCATGTTGAGGCCGATGGTGTAGCAACACTGGTTGAAGACGAGGGCGAAGAGTCCGCCGACGCCCAACATCAGTATGTCTTTCACGGGCACATGCTCTTTCTTCGTAAACAGGGATGTCAGCCAGAACAGGATGGCTCCGCCGAGAACGCGGAAACTTACAAGGTCAAAACCGTCGATGCCGTGTAGCATGGCGTCCTTTCCGATTGGCGCCATAAGCCCCCAAAAGGTGCCGGCGCAAAGCATACAAAGGTGTGCGATAAGGGGCTGTTTCTTGTTATCCATAAAGTGTTTTTATTGTTTGATGTATCTCGTTTTGGAATGTGCAAAATTAATAATAAATAAAGAAATACGCAAAAAACACTTAATTAAACAAATTGTGCGCTTTTTTAGTATTTCTTTTATGTTTCTGTTGTTGATTTGTATGAAAATACGTATTTTTGCAAATTATCTATGCGCTTTCAACAAATAACAACATTATTATAACTTAAAGATCAATTTCATGAAGCATTTATTAACTTTTAGTAAGACGATGGCGGCATGGCTGGTCCTGCTGCTGATAGGTCTTTTCGTGTTACCGTCGAAGGTGGCGGCGCAGATCAGTTTTCGTGATGATTTTGATTATCCTGAAGGCAATCTTTATGGCCAGGGAGGATGGGTGCGTTATGGCTCACAGACTGTCGATCCCATTCAGGTGGTGGGCACCCCGCTCACTTATCCCGGCTATTATGAGAAGGCGGACGGCAAGAGCGTGCGCCTCGGAGCCACAAAGAGCGCTGAAGACCTGCACGTGCGATTCACCGACAACGATGAGGGAATAAAGGAAGGAAACGTATATTTCTCAGCCCTTATCAATGTGGAGGCGTGTCCGAAGGGCAATGTATATTCTTTGGCGCTTGAGCCGCGAACCAAGAAGTCGGTCATCGCAGAAGGCATATCCCCCACAGAGTTGGGTCGCGTGTTCTTCGCTCCCGCAGACAATGCTGACGAGGTAAAGATTGGCTTGGAGCGTGGCGCTTCCAAACCCGTGTTTGCCGCCGAGCCGCTGAAGCTCGGTCAGACTTACCTTGTGGTGATGCGTTACGAGATAAACGCTGTGGACAAAGGTATGGACAACGTATATCTTTATGTCAATCCTGCCAGCCTCAAGACCGAGCCTGAGACACCGAGTGCTGTCATCGACGGCGTAAACCATACCGGTAGCGGCGTGAAGAGCTACGGCTTGCAGGGACTGGAACTGCGTCAGGGCACCAACGCCTCCACAACGGCGCCCGTGATGAACGTGGCTTCCGTACGTGTGAGCGACTCTTATGCGGGTCTTTTCGGCAGTCAGGGCGAAGACACCAAGCCCGTGCTGAAGGTATCGAAGAAGACCATGGTATTGGGCTCGGTATATACTGGTGACGAATATAGCGAGGACATCATCGTTACGGGAGAGAACCTTAAGGGCGACATCACCGTAGAGTCGTCGTCTCCTGCCGTGACCGTCACACCTGCCGTGCTCTCCAAGGACGACGTGATGAGCGGCGACGGAGCCAAGCTCAATGTGCATGTGGTATATACTGAAGGTGAGCAGAACGCCATGCTGACGCTCAAGGGCGAGGGCGTGGAAGACATCGTGATAAACCTCTCGTGGGAGGCATACTCGCCTAACAACATTTCCACCATCAAGCAGCTCTATAGCGAGAACGAGGAAGACGGCCTCACTTACCGCTATTCGGGTGAGGCTACGGTTACGTATGTGGACAAGGGTGCAAGTCATCCCACATATTACTTGCAGGACGAAACGGGAGGCATCTTCTTGGTGGACGAGTTTGACGTGCTGCCTGCCGACCTTAATGTAGAGGCTGGCGACCGCATAACAGGCTTCATCTTCTGCTTGCAGAAGTCGTTCGGCACACTCAGCGCCGTGGCTTTCAACAGCAACCTTGGCAAGGTATTGTCTAAGGGTAACACCGTGGAGCCTGTGGAGGCTACATTGGCAGAGATGAAGGCTGCGCCTGAGAACTACATACAGAAGGTGGTGAAGGTGACGGGCGTCAAGTTTAAGGACGTGGCAGAGGACGCTGTCTTTGCTGAAGGCATGAAGCAGCCCGTCGTAACTGACGGCAATGATGAGGCAAAGGTGCGCATCTTCAAGAACACAACGCTCATCGGCAAGACCGTTCCTACTGACGACGTGGAACTGACCGGCATCCTTACCTCCGCTTCCGCCACACAGCTTATCATCGCTCCGCGTGGCGCAGAGGACATGACCGTCATGGAGCCGCAGGGACCTGCCTCGTTTGAAGTGACGCCGACAACCGTTGAGATGGTGGCTGGCTTCGTGGGCAAGACCGTAGAGGCTGCCAAGATACACGTATCTGCCAAGAATATGCCTGCTCCCATCATGCTGGAGCTGACCGGTGCTGGAAGCAATCAGTTTGAGCTTTCCACCTCAAGCATCGCAAAGGGAACAAGCGAGACCGACATCATCGTGAGTTACACTCCCACAACCGTGGCAAAGCATAAGGCTTATCTCTCCATCGACTGCCCGTCTCTGCCCGAACTCTCGAAGAGCATCGTCATAAACGCTTACGCCATTGACGAACAGAATCCGCCTACAGCTACATTCAATCCCACTGCATTGGAACAGTTCACAGCCAAGGTGGACGAGACACAGGAGCAGACTCTTGAGATAACCACATCCGGTCTGCCCGACTTCGGTAAGATTGCGCTTCAGAGTCCCGGTGCGTTCCGCGTGAACAACACCATGCTGATGAAGGCTTCGAAGAATGTCGTGAAGGTGACATTCGCTCCGACTGCAGCCGGAACATACACCAACGCTCTCATCATCTCAGCTCTCGGCATGGAAGACATCGTGCTGCCCATCGAGGGTGTGGCAACGGAAGGCTCGCAGACCGATCCTGAAACGGAGGGCGACGAGTTTGTGCTCAGCACAGCTTCTCCCGTGACGCTTCTCAACGAGACATTCGACAACGTATCAGAACGCAACACTCCGCTGCACATCACGGCTTGGACCAACAGCGCCTTGACAGGCAAGCGTGCTTGGTGGGGCTATACGTTCCCCGAGGAGGACGAGTCAGCAGGTGAGTGTGTGGCTAAGGCCACAGCTTACGACTCGAAGGTGGCAGACGGCGACGAGACTCCGATGCAGACAATGCTCGTAACACCGGCTCTCGACTTCAAGAACGCCACATCCAAGATGTTCACCTTCCGTGTTCGTGGCGACTATCTGCAGGACAACCAGACGGACAAGATGGAGCTGTGCTATATAGACATGGAGGACGGCAAACCTTACGTTCAGCCCATCGAAATGAATATGCCTTGCACGAAGGACGAGAGCGGCGAGTGGTATGAGTATCATCTCGACCTCCGCGATTACGATCTTCCTGACGTGATGTTCATGGGCTTCCGCTTCACAGGAACACGTGGCAAGCTCAACTCTGCCACATATTACATTGACGATGTGACCTACGGTCGCACCGACATCCCCGTCATCCGCACCAGCACATCGCTGCTTGCTTACAACGCAGTGGTGGACAAGGACGCTGTTTCTGACGAGATTAGCGTAACGACAGAGAACCTTGCCGAGCCGGTGAAGCTGAAGCTTGGCGGTCCGAACAGATCGAAGTTCAAGCTCTCTACTACAGAGCTCGGCACAGACGGCGGCTCATTCACCGTCTCGTTCCATTCTTCTGACGAAGGCGTCCACGAGGCTTACGTCCGCCTCACATCGCGTGGTGCCGCCGACAAGTACGTGGCTCTCGCCGTACACAACACCGTGGCAACCGGCATCGGCGCCATCCCAGCTGCAGCCGCCCACATCGTAGTCTGCGACCTCGCCGGTCATGTAGTGGCTGACAAGGCAGAAGCCACCCCAGCCGAAGCCGTCACCGGACTCGCCCCCGGCGTATACGTAATAAAGATGATAACAGCCGACAGCATCAGCACATATAAGGTGCAGGTCAAGTAAGGCTGGGCTTTTATGAGGGTGTGCATAGACATAGTATGCACACCCTCATTTCTTCAAGTCCGCTATGCAAATATCGTACAAACGATAAAAATCTGTTACAAAATAAAAATCGCTTTTAGAGATTTCTGAAGCGGTTTTTATGGTGTTTTGCAACGCTGTTGCCCCCATGATATACAAGAAGAGCCTCTTTTCCGCTCCAACAGAGCCACTGTTGGTGTGGAATAGAGGCTCTTTTGTATGGCAAAAGAGGCGGTATAGGTGTGTAAAAGTGGCTCTATAGCAACCCAAAGATGCTTGTTTGGCTTCGTTATCCATTGCACACTTTTCGTCCTAACCGCATAATCGACTATATATCAGCACACTGTTGCTGCACGCTCAAAACTCGCGAAATTCGCATCAAGGATTTCTTTGTGCGCTGAACGAGGAGTATTGAGCATTAGAAATGCAAATATTGTGTCGGACGGCGTGCCGTCCGAATAGGCAGGGCTTTAACAAAAACCTTTATCCACAATCCGCTTATGGGCGCAAATCCTATCGGATTTAAATAAAAGGCTTTACATTAGGTCTTACGAGAACCAGTTCTCGACAACCTAATGTAAAGCCTTTTATTTTTGCACAGCACGCACCCATAATCGGAAAAAACAAAGAAAAACACAAGGTTATATAAAACAACATTATAATACAATATGACGAGTAATTCTTTAGTTTAGACACAACTTCTATTGTGTGACCTTGTGTTTTTTATGTTTTTCTTTTGTTGGCACAGTGATGCTTCGGCATCACTCATGATATAGTTTGGAGGATGGGTGTCGAGAGCAATGCTCTCGTAAATCCCATTCGCCAAACTATATCATGAACCCGAAGGGTGTGCCAACAAAAGGCATGTGGATAAAGGTTTTTGTTAAAGCCCTGCCTAAAATACTTCTTTTCACCGAAAAATGCCCTTTTTTGAACGATAATAGTCCGTTGTGTTGTCGTTTTATGCTGTAACTTTGCATTCGAAATTAAAAACCTATAACCTTATTAAAAAAGAATGCAGAGCAAATTACTCAGATTTTTATTCTTGGCCGTGACTTTGTTCTCGGCAGTAGTAACGTCCGGCGCACGCAACAAGTATCTGTTCGTGTATTTCACCGGCAACGATCCTCATCAGGAGCAGATATCGTATGCAGTCAGCGATGACGGATTCAATTATACTCCGCTGAACGGCGGCAAGCCGGTGGTGGCGTCTGACAGCATCGCTCGTACGGGATGCGTACGCGACCCGCACATCCTCCGCACGAAGAACGGAGAGTATCTCATGGTGGTGACAGATATGCGGTCTTCACTGGGTTGGGCAAGCAATCGTGGCATCGTGCTCCTAAAGTCGCGCGACCTCATTCATTGGCAGCACCATACCGTACACTTCCCTGAGAAGTATGCGGGCAAGAATTTTGCCAACGTCACACGTGTCTGGGCGCCGCAGACCATTTACGACGAGAAGGCTGGCAAGTATATGGTCTACTTCTCGCTCCTCACCAACGACGGCACCATTCCCTACGACCGCGTATATTGGGCTTACGCCAATGCCGACTTCTCTGACCTCGAAGGCGAACCGCAGGTGCTCTTCGACTTTCATGCTCCTGCCATCGACACCGACATCGTGCAGGACCGTAACGGCGAGTACCATCTCTTCTTCAAGACGGAGCAGGAGGGTGCTCACAAGGGCATCCGCCAGTATGTCTTCCGCGACCTTCACGACACGGCTTCATGGACGTTGCTCGACGGTTTCTGCGAGCAGACGAAGGATAATGTGGAGGGTGCCGGCGTGTTTCCGCTCATCGGTGGCGGCTGGTGCCTGATGTACGACTGCTATATGTCTGGTCATTACCAGTTTACGCGTAGCGAAGACCTCCGCACCTTCCGTTGGGTGGCAGACACAAAGACCACCGGAGCCTTCACGCCCCGTCATGGCACCGTCATTCAGATAACGCCGAAAGAGCTGAAAAGGCTGAAGAAAGCGTTTAGGTAAATTGCAGTTTGGCTGTTAGATTCTCCCTCAAACAACAGCTGCCGTAACAAGAGGATGTGTCAAAACTCAATCAGCGCGGGCTGAACCAACGGTCACCGGCGCGAAGCGGAAAGGTAAGGCCAAATAATCACATAGCCCAGGGCAACGCCCTGTGGCTTAGAGGCATTTAAACGCTCTTTGTGTGATATTTGCATGACGGACACGAAGGCATGTTATATAGACATTGGTAAGGTTTTATCCCATTTCTTTGCTTCTCTGACTTTTTATTTGTAACTTCACGGCAAAATAAAGCATGTAGGATTATGGCAAGACTTGTAAATTTTTATCCCGTTGGTATTCAGACCTTCGAGAATATTCGCGAAGGCAATTATCTCTATGTAGATAAGACCAAGTATGTCATTGACTTCAGGCAGAAGAAGATGAAGTATATTTTTCTGAGTCGTCCCAGACGATTCGGCAAGTCTCTTTTTGCCTCCACACTTCATGCTTACTTTGCCGGAAAGAAGGAACTCTTCGAGGGTTTGGCTATAGCCGATTATGAGAAAGAATGGGTGAAGTATCCTGTGCTCCATTTCGATATGAGCGGAGCAAAGCATATGGATAAGTATCATCTGGAAAGATATCTTTCTGACGTGCTTGACGACCAGGAGGCTGTGTTCGGATATAAGAGCGAAAAGGTGGACCCGAACATTCGTTTGAAGGATCTTGTGAAGAAAGCCAATGAGCAGACAGGGCAGAAGGTGGTCATCATCATTGATGAGTATGATGCTCCGTTGCTGGATGTGGTGCATGAGAAAGAAAACTTACAGCCACTTCGCCAGATGATGCAGAACTTCTTTAGCCCGGTGAAATTGCTCGATCCATATCTGGAGTTTGTCTTTATAACAGGCATAACCAAGTTCTCACAACTCAGCATCTTCAGCGAACTGAACAACCTTGACAACATCAGCATGTACGACCAGTATTCTGCCATCTGTGGCATCAGCCTTACAGAGCTGACCACAACGATGCGTCCTGATGTGGAGGCTCTTGGCGAGTCTCTTGGTATGACATACGAGCAGTGTGTGGAAGAGTTGCGCAGATATTATGACGGTTATCATTTCAGCGAACATTCTGAGGATGTATTCAATCCGTTCAGCCTGATAAAGGCATTGAACAATCAGAAGATAGCTCCTTACTGGTTCGGTTCGGGCACTCCAAGCTATCTGGTAAAGGCTCTTCAGAAATATCATGTGGGTGTGATGGATATTGAGAAAGACAGCTGTGACGTGGACGACTTCGACGTTTCGCCTGAGCAGATGACTTCTGCACTTCCCTTATTGTATCAGAGCGGTTATCTGACCATAAAGAAGTTTAATCCCATTCTCCATCGCTACACCTTAGGATATCCAAATAAGGAGGTGAAGATTGGGATGCTGAAGAGTCTTGCGCCTAACTATCTGTCGCCCATATCGTACGATAACAGTAGCGTAGTTGGAGATTTCTTGGAGAAGCTTTATGATGGTGATATGGAAGGAGCGATGCTAAGGTTGCAGGCTTATCTTGCCAGCATATCCAACCGTCTGAGCAATAAGAACGAGCGCGACTTCCAGACCGTCTTCTATCTGATATTCAATCTGATGGGTGCTTATATGCGTGTGGAGGAAGACAGCGCTGTAGGAAGAGCTGACGCCGTACTGTATATGCCCGATGCCGTGTATGTGTTCGAACTGAAATATGACGGTTCGGCAGAGGATGCCCTAAGACAAATAGACGATAAGGGCTATCTCATCCCTTATTCTGCTGAAGGCAAGCGTCTGGTGAAGGTTGGAGTGAATTATGACAGCAAGCGCCGGACCATAGGAGAATGGAAAATTGCGGAGGCTTGACAGGGAGGCTGTGCACAAATAAAAGGCTTTACGTTAGGTTGTCGAGAACTGGTTCTCGTAAGACCTAATGTAAAGCCTTTTATTTAAATCCGATTTTTATTATTCACATACGATGCTTCCGCCCATTGGCTGCATCGTTATCTTCATCTTTCCGTCCTTGCCTACCTTTGTCTTCTTAACGGCAGATTTGGGCCAGAAGCTCTTCTTGTCGGCGGTCTCGTAATAGTATGACACTTCGGAGCCGGCGAGCATCGGCAATGAGAGATTGAGGGAGAGGGGCTTGTCGGTGCCGTTGAGGGCAGCCACGTACCACTTGTTGCCGTGACGGCGTGCCAGAACGACGTACTTGCCGGGATAGCCGTCGATGAAGCGGGTCTCGTCCCACTGCGTCGGAACGTCACGGAGGAAGCTGATCTCGTGCTGAGGCAGTTCTGAAAGGTTGTTCGGATACATGGCGATGCACTGGATGCTTGCCTGATTGACGATGGCGGCTGCCATCTCGAACACGTCCGACGTGTAACGGCGGTGACGGCTCTTGTTGTCGCGCGACATGTAGCGATTCATTATCGTGCCACCCCAGTCCATTGCTGCTACGGTGTTGCGGCAGAACGGGTGCATGGTCAGCTCGAAGCCTTCCTGCTTGGCGTGATGCTCCTGGAAGAATGTGTTCTCAGACGCAAGCACAGCCTCGCTCGACACGTAGTTGGGGAACATGCGCTCCCAGCCTCTCGGCAGCGTACAGCCGTGGAAGATCACCTGGATGCCGTAGTCGTTGGCGTCGCTGAGGATGTCTTCGTAAAGCTGCATGACGTGCTGCTTGTCGCCTCCGAAGAAGTCCACCTTGATGCCTTTCACGCCGATAGACTTCATCCACTTCATCTCCTTCTTGCGTGCGATGACCGTGTTCATGCAGTTGCGCGGAGTCTGCGGAGCCTCGTTGGCTGTTCCGTTGCTGTTATACCAAAGCATGCAAAATTACATAGAATATACCTTTCGTATAGGGACAAATAGTGATATAATGGGTAGATGTTGTTATTATTACACTTATTTCACGATTTATCCCCTTTTTTCTCTCAAATAGTCCACCCTTACGAGGGGTATTTTCTGTAATTTTGCCGCATAATAAATAATAACTAAGCGGTAAACCTACTAATTAAACCTATTTCAAAGCAATGCAAAAAGTAACGAAACTTCTTTTGTTTTTGCTCATGCTGCCTTTCGTTTTAGCCTCGGCAGCAAGCAATAAAAAGGTAAGCGAGAAGCGTATGTCGGCTTACCTTATGGTGTTCCATCGTGACGACACGCACAGCCTTTATATGGCATTGAGTCGTGACGGCTATCATTTCACGGCTCTCAACAATGCACGTCCCGTCATCAGCGGCGACACCATTGCCGAGCAGCGTGGCGTCCGCGACCCCCATATCTATCGCGGACCCGACGGCGCATTCTATCTTGTAGCCACAGACCTTCACATCTACGCCCAGCGAGAGGGCAAGCGTGCGACGGAGTGGGAGCGCGACGGCGAGACATACGGTTGGGGAAACAATCGTGGACTGGTGCTGATGAAGTCGCGTGACCTCATTCATTGGACCCACACCGTTGTTAACATCAACGAGATGTCGCCCGAACTGGCAGACATTGGTTGCGCCTGGGCTCCCGAAACCATCTTCGACGAGAAGACCGGACGACTGATGATCTACTTCACGATGCGCCACAAGAACGGCCCCAACAAGCTCTATTACGTCTATGCCAACAACGACTTCAATCGCATAGAGACCACTCCTAAACTCCTTTTTGAATATCCTGACACGAATATTACGGCTATTGACGGCGACATCTGCTACGCACAGGGCAAGTATCATCTCTTCTATGTGGCACACGACGGCACGCCCGGCATCAAGCAAGCCACATCTGAAAGCATCAACAGCGGCTGGCAATACCTGCCCGCTTGGTGCGATCCTGAGCCTACGGCATGCGAAGCTCCGACCGTATGGAAGCGCATCGGCGAGGAGAAGTGGGTGCTCATGTACGACCATTACGGACAGGAGATTCACAACTTCGGCTTCGTAGAGACCTCGGACTTCAAGACTTTCCGTCCGCTCGGCCACTTCAATGAAGGCACAATGTTTGCCACCAACTTCGACCAGCCCAAGCACGGAGCCGTGGTGCACATAACTGAGAAGGAGGCGAAGAGACTTTTGAATTATGACTTTTGAATTATGAATTGTCGGCTTTCGCCGATGTTGAATTATTCAATGTTGAGTTTTAAAATTTGAAAAATAAAAACAAAAGA
>ERZ1026890.361-NODE-361-length-30871-cov-51.082717_pt1 | contig 30871 bp, 32 predicted proteins | sample MGYA00380175_ERZ1026890 | MGnify/ENA primary metagenome ERZ1026890 (study PRJEB33269, sample SAMEA4719811) | human gut metagenome | biome: human-associated habitat; feature: organic feature; material: feces | place: Cameroon | collected 2013-10 ...
TCGGAGGAAGTTAGTCTGAGGTACGAGGACTGTCTTTCTTCGACGACGGCTGACTGCACCTTCTGCACTGTTAGAGCGTGTGGAGCTTACTTGCGAAAGTTCAGTGGGCTTATAAACTCTAGAAAAAAAAGAATCTATGAAAAAGTATGATAAACTATGAGCAAGTATGAGCAACTGTGAGTTGACACCTCACCGATTTCGTATCTTTGCATTGTGGTTCAGAGATAACATCTCATACCACCAAGAGGCAATGCGCAGCGCCCCCTACAACACAAACACAATTTATTAACCTTAAAATGAAGACACTATGATTCTGTACACATTAAAGAAGTATGTCAACGAGAAGTTGAGCGCCGCTTACGGCAAGTTTTTCGCCTACCCTGTAGTCACCCAGACCTATGGTCTTGATGAACTCGCAGAGCACATGTCAAAGCACAACACCCCGTTCTCAAAGGGAGCCATCATGGGTATGCTCACCGACATGGTGAGCTGCGTAAGAGAACTGGTTCTGCAGGGTATCGCCGTGAAGATTCCAGACCTCGCCATCTTCAGCATCGGCATCAAGAACAAGGAAGGTGCAGCCTCAGAGAAGGAGTTCACCATCACCAAGAACATTGCCGGACTGAAGCTCCGTGCACGTGGCACCGGCGAGTTCAAGGCTTCCAGTCTGAACCTCGATGCATCTCTGAAGAAGGCTACAGCCGTAACAGGCGAGGTAATCCCTCCCGATGACGGCAAGGACAACACAGGTGATACCACCCAGGGTGGAGGGACAAACCAGGGAGGCGATTCAACACAGACTGGCGGATCCGACAACACCGAGAGCGGCGGCTCTGATGGTGGCGGCAACATGGGCTAACCCATCCGCCAGCAGATGAAGAAAGAAGGTTTTAGGCAGGATGCAGTCCGGGATTCGGCTATAGCACCCCCGGCTATTCATCCATATAGCAAGCAGCATTGAAACACGCGCTATCAAGCCCATCTGCTCATCCTGTCAGCCTTCCTTCTCAAAAGTATCGCCCGGATATAGGAAATCCGAGCCCCCAATCCATTTATTAACCTTAAAAATCAAATGAAAATGAAAAGAGAAACACTCAAGAAAATTCTGAATTTCGTCATTACCGTTCTCACCGCCGTAGCCTCTGCCTTTTGTGTGCAGAGCTGCCAGTAGTATCAACCCTTTAAAGATTCAGTACCATGAAAAACACAAGAAAAATATCACTTATTGTCATCCACTGTTCTGCCACACGCGTCACGCAGGACTTCACCTTCGAAAAGCTCGAAGCCTGTCATTTAGCCCGCGGTTTCCGCAGCATCGGTTATCACTATTACATCACGAAAGACGGCGTCATCTACCCCGGACGTCCCGAGTCAGAAATCGGCGCCCACGCCCGCCATTTCAATGCACACAGTATCGGCATCTGTTACGAAGGCGGTCTCGACGCCGACGGCAATCCGGCAGATACCCGTACGAAGGCTCAGAAGCAGTCTCTCCAGAATCTCCTGACGAGTCTGTGCGTAGACTATCCCGAAGCCGAAATTCTAGGTCATCGTGATCTCCCGAACGTCCACAAGTCCTGTCCCTGCTTCAGTGTCCAGGCTTGGCTGAATGAAATCAAATTCCACATTTAGCCCTCAGTTCTGTTGATATTGTTCATACTATATATTTTTTTCTACTCTCTCCCCCAATCTTAAGTGATTAAGGTTGGGGGACTTTTGTTCAGAAATCTGCAAACTTCTTCATAATGAGGAGTATCGCGCCCCCGCTTTTCCACTGAAAAGAAGGCTGTAACATGAAATATAAGGCATAATTGTTTTAAATAATGTAAAAAAGTAGCGTAATACTAAACTTTATATGTACTTTTGCATCGAATTATATAAAAATAAGAAACAAATTAAAGAGAAAATATATAAAAAGAAGAAAGGATATGAAGATGAAAAGAATCATATTGACACTCACAATGCTGGTTGCTCTTGTGGCTACAGCATCTGCTCAGGCAGAGATTAAGTTCGACAAACTGATACACAACTTCGGTTCGTTCGAAGAGTCAAATCCAGTACAGAAGGCTACCTTTACCTTCACCAATGTGGGCAACAAGCCTTTGATTATCAACCAGGCTATTGCCAGCTGCGGCTGCACCGTACCTTCTTATACCAAGAAGCCTATCGCTCCAGGCGAGAAGGGGCAGATTAGTGTTACCTATAATGGCAAGGGCATGTTCCCTGGTCATTTCAAGAAGAGCATCACCATCCGTTCTAACGGCAATGTAGAAATGTCACGTCTCTATATAGAAGGTGTTATGACAGAAAAGAAATAATCTAGCTCAATACATATTAAAAGTAAGCATGATTTTCTATTTTTCCGGAACAGGAAATACCAAGTGGGCAGCAGCCAGACTGGCAGCGGCTACACACGAAGACTTGATTCCTATCGCCCCTTATATGCGGGCGGATGACTCAAGCCACAATATAGACGAGCCGTTTATTCTGAAAGAGAATGAACGGCTCGGATTCGTTTTCCCCGTACATGGCTGGAGGGTTCCACGCCTTGTAAGGGAGTTTATCAGGAAGATGAAGATACTGAGAGAAACTTCTGATGCTACTGCTGAAGGTAAAGAGACGGAAGCGAACGGCTTCAGAAAGCATCCTTTCGCCTATTGCGTCTGCACTGCAGGCGACAGCATCGGACTCACCATCGAAAACCTCAACGATACGATTGCGCTGAATGCATCTCTTCAGGCATTGGGCATCACGGAGGTTTCTGCTTCCTACTCACTCATCATGCCGGAATCTTACGTAGGACTTCCTTTCATGGATGTTGATCCGCAGGAGCGCGAAGTCCGCAAGAAATCGAAATCGGCACAGGAACTGGCGGTTATCTGCGAAGAGATATTCGACAGGAAAGAGGGTATGAACCGGTTGGTAAAAGGTCCTATCCCCTGGTTCTTCACCAAGATTGTGGGCGGTTTCTTCGAAAAGGTGCTCATCACCGACAAGCGGTTCCATGTAGAGAAAGACAAGTGCGTGAAGTGTGGCATCTGTGCCAACGTCTGTCCAGTAGGCGATATCAAGGGCGGACATGGAGAATACCCAGAATGGCTGCATCACAAGGACTGTCTCACCTGCTTTACCTGCTATCACCATTGTCCGCATCACGCCATCGAGTTTGGCCACCAGACTCAGAAGAAAGGACAATACTTTTATAAATAATCCCCATCTACCCTAACTGTTTATGAAGAAGACAATCATCTCTCTGGCGCTCGCCTTTCTGGGCATCGCCAATCTCTATGCCGTAAAGGCTAAACCGGGCATCGCCAAGATTATGCTGGCTGATGGAACCGTGGCATGTGCTACCCTGCATGGTGACGAAACCTTCCACTACTATATGCTGCTGGATGGTACGCCTCTGCGGGAAACCCAGGACGGTAAGTATGAAAAGATAACGGCTGAAGAGCTGAACAGCCGAAAAGCCCGTGCTTTCTCTACAAAGAATATCACAAGAGCATCTGAAATAGGAACCGTGAAACCAGGCTATTTCCCTCATAAGGGAAGTCCAAAGGCGCTGGTACTCCTGGTACAGTTTCAGGATGTGAAGTTCAAGAGTAAGGATCCGGTTGCTACATTCAACCATTACCTCAACGGAAAGAAGGGAGAGGCTATGCCTGAGGCTGATAAAGAAGTGTTTATCACCAACGAGACTTACTGCCAGAACTATGGCAGCGTACAGCAGTATTTCGCAGAAATGAGCGATAACCAGTTCATACCACAGTTTGATGTGGTAGGTCCTGTTACGGTAAGTAAGAATTCTGCTTATTACGGCAAGAACGGAGGTGACGACGGAAGTGACACCAACTATCCTCAGATGATTAAGGAAGCCTGCCAGCAGGTAGACGAGAAGGTTAACTTTGCAGATTACGACAGCGATGGCGACGGATATGTAGACCTCGTATACGTGATTTATGCCGGCTATTCTGAAAGCATATCAGGTAATTCAGGCGATTGTCTCTGGCCGAAATCGGGTACCGTAGGAGGACTGGGAACCTATGACGGAAAATATGTACGCCGGTTCGGCATCAACAACGAACTGAACAATACGCCTAAAGATACCCAAGACGGTAAATACTTCATCAATGGTATCGGCCTCTTCTGTCATGAGTTTTCTCATACCCTCGGTTTGCCAGATATATATCCTACCAACGGAATCACAGAGCACAACCAGAGTCCTGAATATTGGGACGTCATGGATATGGGCAGCTATCAGGCTAACGGCTACCAGCCTATCCCCTATTCACCATGGGAGAAGAGCATCGTAGGATGGAAACAGCCTACCCTGCTTTCGGATACCGAGGCGCAACAGCTGAAGCTGGAACCATACGACATAGCATCGGATGCATTCAAAATCATAACCAACAGTCAGGGCGAATACCTGCTGCTACAGAACATCCGGAACGAGGGATGGTACAAGGAGGCTCTGGGTTACGGATTGCTGGTATGGCGCATCGACTACGATGACAAGACTTCAGTTAATCTGTTTGATAATCCCAACAATACGCTAGGTAAGCCAAGGGTAATGATTGTTCCTGCAGACGGCATGGTATACAACAGTTATAACGAGAATGTCAGCAGCGATGATATTATAACGAGTCTTCAGAACGACCCGTTCCCAACCTACAAGGCAGGCTCTGCTACAGAGTATGAGGTGAACAGTCTGACCAGCGTTACCCTGAACAACAGCGTTGATACGAGTCATCCGCTCTACAACATCACAAAGGATGAAGCTACCGGTCTGGTAACCTTCGATTATCTCAAGAACTTCTCTCCTACCGGAATATCATCTGTCATCATCGACAAAGACAGACCGACAGTCTATTTTGACCTGGAAGGCAGAAAAGTTTCCGTTCTACAAAAGGGCAAGATTTACATCACCAACAAGGGACAGAAGATAGTATACTAAATAAACAATGAGGGTGTGTCAAAAGTCTATGACACACCCTCATGCTTTTAATATATTCTAGGACCGAAGATAGTGGTACCTACACGAACCATCGTGCTGCCGTGCTTGACGGCAATATGATAATCGTGACTCATACCCCAGCTGCGCTCGCAGAAAGCATCATCATCGGCAAAGTATCTGGCTTTTACCTCATCGAAGAACCGGGCAGCCTCATCAAACTCCTGAGCAATCTGCTGCTCATCATCCGTATTAGATGCCATCATCATGATGCCACAAATCTGCACATGCTTCATCTCTCTCCATTCGCCAGCCTCCAGAAGTTGGCGGCAAGCATCAAGAGAAAGACCCGATTTGGTATCTTCTTCTGCCAGATGAAGTTCCAGAAGAACCTTCACCACACGATTGTGCTTGGCAGCCTGTTTCTCAATCTCCTTGAGAAGTTTCAGACTGTCTACCGACTCAATCATCGAGATATAAGGAGCGATATACTTCACCTTATTGGTCTGCAGATGCCCAATGAAATGCCATTCGATATCCTCAGGCAGCGAAGCCACCTTCTTGGCGAGTTCCTGTTCGTGACTCTCGCCGAAGATACGCTGTCCTTCAGCATAAGCCTCCTCGATATACTCGTTGGGATGGAACTTGCTGATGGCAACGAGACGAACACCGGCAGGCAAGCTGCCCAGCACCTCATGGAGATTTCCTTTTACATCATAGTCCATATTTTGAATGTTGAATGTTGAATGTTGAATGTTGAGTGTTGAGTGTTGAATGTTGAGTGTTGAATTAACCTTTGTATCCCGTTAGGCAACTCAACATTCAACACTCAACATTCAACATTAAATTATTTTTTCTCCTCGTATTCAGGCACATCATTCTTCTCCTCTTTCTTCTCGTTAGGAGCATGGTGCTCGAATACATCCATCAGTTTGGTTTCGTTCAAACCAATCACATCATAATCTATCATGGTCTTGCCCATCACCTCATCAATATAACGGAGGGCACGGGCGAGAGACTTAGCCTGAACAAGATAAGTAACATTGCTGCGCTTCTCCTTCTCACTCTTCTCATCAATCGTGATGAACTGGAGTTTAGCCTTATACCACTTATCATCATCATCGATATCGCTGAAGAAGATTTCGCCGTAGCAAGCCTTGCCGATACCGCTCACCTTCAACTCGCCGCTCACATAAACCGACATCTCATCGATGATGGCGCTCTCAGCCTCGGTAAAGCTCAATGCATCTACAACATATGCTTCAGAAACAACCTTCTCTGAGCCATCCTCCATTGTCTTCTGATATTTCACTTTGGTCTCAAACCATGTACTTGTTCTACTTCTCATAATTTTCTTCTTACTTATTTTATTAGTATAATCTTATAACATTTCTTGAAATTAAGTGCAAAGTTATAAAAAAGAAAGCAAAGAGCGACATATTTAAAGAGTTTTTAATCAAAAAATAAAATTTAACCGAAAGTTATTCTCAATTCTCATCTAATTTTCTTATCTTTGCAGCCGATTAGCGTAAATTGAAAAGACCGGCAGGTCTTATCATTCAATTTTCGACACGGATAATTAATAGAAAGAAACAATATTTTAAGATGCCAGAAATATCTGTACGCGGTCTTGAAATGCCAGAGTCACCTATCAGAAAGTTGGCTCCTTTGGCTGCCGCAGCAAAGAAACGTGGAGTAAAGGTATATCACCTCAACATCGGTCAGCCTGACCTTCCAACTCCTCAATGTGGTCTAGATGCCCTAAAGCATATAGACCGCACGGTCTTGGAGTATTCTCCAAGTCAGGGCTATCTCAGCTATCGCGAGAGGCTTGTAGATTACTATAAGAAATATAACATCAACGTAACTGCCGATGATATCATCATCACATCGGGAGGTTCTGAGGCTGTACTCTTCTCTTTCATGAGCTGCCTCAACCCTGGCGACGAGATTATCGTACCAGAACCAGCTTACGCTAACTATATGGCGTTTGCCATCTCGGCGGGTGCCAAAATCCGTACCATCGCCACAACGATAGAAGAAGGTTTCTCCCTGCCTAAGGTAGAGAAGTTTGAGGAGCTTATCAATGAGCGCACTCGTGCCATCCTGATTTGTAATCCAAACAACCCTACGGGCTATCTCTATACCCGCAGAGAGATGAATCAGATACGTGACCTGGTGAAGAAGTACGACCTCTATCTCTTCTCTGATGAGGTTTACCGTGAGTATATCTATACAGGCAGTCCTTATATCAGTGCGATGCACCTGGAAGGCATCGAGCAGAACACGGTTCTCATCGATTCTGTTTCGAAGCGTTACAGTGAGTGCGGTATCCGTGTAGGTGCCCTCATCACCAAGAATGCAGAAATCCGCAAGGCGGTGATGAAGTTCTGCCAGGCCCGTCTCTCTCCTCCACTGATTGGTCAGATTGTAGCCGAAGCTTCTCTGGATGCTCCTGAAGAGTACTACCGCGACGTATACGATGAGTATGTAGAGCGCCGTAAGTGCCTGATAGACGGCTTGAACCGTATTCCGGGCGTATACTCTCCTATTCCTATGGGAGCCTTCTACACCGTAGCCAAACTGCCTATCGATGATTCCGACAAGTTCTGCCGCTGGTGTCTGGAGGAATTCAACTATGAGGGCGAAACCATCATGATGGCTCCAGCCTCTGGTTTCTATACGACTCCTGGAGCTGGTCGCAATCAGGTTCGTGTAGCTTACGTCTTGAAGAAACACGATCTGGAGCGTGCCCTGGTGGTTCTGGGTAAGGCACTTGAGGCTTATCCGGGAAGAGTGGAAGACGAAGGACTGTAACAATGTTGAATGTTGAGTGTTGAATGTTGAGTTGCCTAACGGACACAAAGATTAAATTAACTATCAACATTCAACACTCAACATTCAACTATCAACATTCAACACTCAACATTCAACATTACAAAAGATGAATTTTCCTCTATTTATAGCAAAGAGATTATATAGCGATCAGGGCGATAAACGTAAAGTTTCTCGCCCTGCTATTCATATAGCCACTGCCGGTGTTGCTATCGGACTCGCCATTATGATTATGTCGGTATGCGTTGTACTCGGATTCAAGCATACCATACGCGACAAGGTGATAGGATTCGGAAGCCATATACAGGTGGCAGACTTCATGACGCTGCAGCAGCAAAACCAGTATCCGGTAGTTATGAACGACTCGATGGTCAACGTACTGAAAAAGATACCTGGCGTAAAACATGTGCAGAAATTTGCCATGAAAGAGGGAATCCTGAAGACAGACAGCGATTTTCTGGGCGTCATGTTCAAAGGTGTAGGACCTGATTTCGATTCTACCTTCATCCATCAGAACATGATTGAAGGCAGCATCCCTAAGTTTGACGACAAGGCGAGCCACAACCAGATTCTCATCTCCCAGCTGATGGCCGACAAGCTGAAGCTGAAGACGGGAGAACGCATCTTCGCCTATTTTATTGATGACAACGGAGTGCGTATGCGCCGCTTCACCATCAAGGGTATCTATCAGACCAACTTGAAGAAGTATGATGAGGTGATGGCTTACACCGACCTCTATACTGCCGTGAAGCTCAACGGATGGGAAGAAGACCAGGCGAGCGGTGCAGAACTGACCGTTAACGACTTCAACAAACTCAACGAGACAGAAGACTATATCATAAATAAGGTGAACCGCACGGTAGACCACTATGGCGAAACCTACAGCAGTTCTACCATCAAGGACCTGAATCCAAACATCTTCCAATGGTTGAGTCTGATGGATCTGAATGTCTGGATTATTCTCGGTCTGATGCTGATAGTAGCCGGCGTCACCATGATCAGCGGTCTGCTTATCATCATTCTGGAACGAACCTCCATGATTGGCGTGATGAAGGCATTGGGTGCCCGCAACAAGACCATCCGCCACACCTTCCTGTGGTTTGCCGTCTTCATCATCGGCAAGGGTATGCTCCTGGGCAACATCATCGCCCTTGGCATTCTTACCCTCCAGTACTTTACAGGCATCATCAAACTCGATGCGCAGACCTATTATGTAAGTACCGTTCCGGTAGAATTCAACTGGCTTGCTATCATAGCCTTGAACATAGCCACGCTGCTGATAAGCATCTTCATGCTCGTAGCTCCAAGCTACCTGATTTCTCATATCCATCCAGCCAAATCAATGAGATATGAGTAAAAAATAGTCTATAAGACCACAATAAACAGACTAAAAAGAAAAAAAACTAATTATTTTATATAGTTTTTGAAAATAGTGCACATTTTATTTTGCAATGTGCACTATTTTCATTATCTTTGCACAAAATTTTGTAAATTGTGCAATGAATTCAATACCAAGTTTTAACTCGTATATTGAGAGAAGCATCATCAAGAACTGGAATCTGGATGCGCTCACCGATTACAAGGGAGCCACCCTGCAATACCACGATGTTGCTAGAAAGATTGAAAAGCTGCACATCCTGTTTGAAAACAGCGATGTGAAGAAGGGCGACAAGATTGCCGTCTGCGGAAGAAATAGTAGCCAGTGGGCAGTAGCCTTCCTGGCCATTATTACTTACGGTGCCATCGTCGTACCTATACAGAACGAATTTAAGCCTGAGCAGATTCACAACATCGTGAACCACAGCGAAAGCAAACTTCTGTTCGTTGGTGACGTTGTAGCTACAGAGATAACACCAGAGGAGATGCCTTCGCTGGAAGGAATCATCTATCTTCCGGACAATTCGCTTGTCATCTCGCGCTCTGAGAAACTGACTTATGCGCGCGAGAACCTCAATGCAATGTTCGGACACAGATATCCTAAGTATTTCAGACCAGAACATGTGAAGTATCACGTAGACGATCCAGAAGAACTGGCGATGATCAACTACACCAGTGGAACTACCGGTTTCTCAAAAGGTGTGATGCTCCCATACAGAGCACTTTGGGGTAATCTCGACTACCTCTTTGATTCAGTGAAGCCTAAAATAGGTAAGAACTGCAACATCCTCTCTACCCTTCCGATGGCTCACATGTATGGACTCATGACAGAATTTCTCTTCAATATAGCACTGGGTAATCATATTTTCTTCCTTACCCGTCTGCCGAGCCCAACGCTCATCTCAGAGGCGTTGTCAGAGATTAAGCCTGATATCCTCTATGCTGTGCCGCTTGTGGTAGACAAGATTGTAAGAAAGGAAGTATTCCCACATATCCAGACCAACCGCGCAAGACTGCTGATGAACATGCCAGTCATCAACAAACGCATCAAGGAGAAGGTTCGCGAGTTTGTATTGAGAAAGTTTGGCGAACGTCCTTACGAGGTTGTTGTGGGTGGTGCTCCGCTCAACAAGGAGATAGAGAACTTCTTCATCAGCGTAGGTTTCCCTATCGCAATGGGATATGGTACCACTGAGACTGCTCCACTTATCACCTTTGCCCATCAGGACAACTATGTGGCAGGAAGCTGTGGTGTTGCCGTGAAGCACATGGAGGTAAAGGTTTTGAGCGATGACCCGGAGAACGTAGCCGGCGAACTGGTTTGCCGCGGCATCAATGTGATGAAGGGCTATTACAAGAACCAGGAAGCAACAGATGCCGTAATAGATAAAGACGGATGGTTCCACACAGGCGACCTGGCTACGATGGACGCCGACGGACATTTCTTCGTAAGAGGAAGAAGCAAGAACATGCTGCTGGGTCCTAACGGTCAGAACATCTATCCGGAAGAGATTGAGGACAAGCTCAACTCCATGGCGATGGTCAACGAGAGCATCATAATCCAGAGCGATGACAAACTGGTGGCTCTGGTGCATCCGGATATGGAAGAAGTTAACAACCTCGGCTTTACAGACGAGGACCTGGAGAACATCATGGAGCAGAACCGTAAGGAACTGAACATGCAGATGCCTAGCTTTGCTAAGGTGTCACGCATCAAACTTCATGATCAGGAATTTGAAAAGACAGCCAAGAAGTCTATCAAGCGTTACCTCTATCAGAACGCAATCTAAAGGGGCAGGCAACATCTGGTGACAATCCTGCATCAGATATTGCTCCCATCAGCTAACAGACTTCAGCACGAGGAAAAAATATAAAAAGCAAATCGTTAAATAACAAGAATATGGAGATTCCAAGCTTTAACGCATTAATCCAAAAGAGCATCGTAGACCATTGGGATATGGATGCTCTGACAGACTACAAGGGAGCAACCTTGCAGTACCATGATGTAGCACGCAAAATTGAGAAGCTACACATCATGTTTGAGAACTCTGGTGTAGTAAAGGGCGACAAGATAGCACTTTGCGGTCGAAATAGCGCAAACTGGGCTGTAGCATTCCTTGCTACCCTTACCTATGGTGCCATTGCCGTACCTATCCTGCATGAATTCATGCCAGACCAGATTCACAACATCGTAAACCACAGCGATGCAAAACTGCTCTTTGTGGGGGATGTTGTAGCTACACAGATTGATGCAACGAAGATGCCGGGTCTTGAAGGCATCATCTATATACCGGATTATTCACTTGTCGTTTCACGTACCGACAAGTTGACTTATGCCCGCGAACACCTCAACGAGATGTTCGGTATCAAGTATCCTAAGTACTTCCGCAAGAACCATGTCAACTACTATATGGAGCAGAATCCGGATGAGTTGGCTATGATCAATTATACCAGCGGCACAACCGGTTTCTCCAAGGGAGTAATGGTTCCATACCGTGCACTCTGGGGCAATGCAGATTTTGCTGAGGACGTACTGGGTAAGAAGATCAAGCCGGGAGATTCTGTCATCAGTATCCTGCCGATGGCCCACATGTACGGCATGGCGTTTGAGTTTATCTTCGAATTCATCAAGGGCTGCCACGTCTTCTATCTCACCCGCATCCCTAGCCCAGCCATCATCGCCGAGGCATTCGGACGCATCAAGCCGGCCGTTATCATTGCAGTTCCTCTGGTTATCGAGAAGATTATCCGCAAGAAGGTATTCCCTAAGATCCAGAACAACCGCATGCGTATGCTGCTCCACATGCCAGTGATCAGCAAGAAGGTGAAGGAGAAGATATGCGACCAGGTAAGCAATGCCTTCGGTGGCAACTTCTACGAGGTGATTATCGGCGGTGCTGCCTTCAACCAGGAAGTCGAAAGTTTCCTGCATAGCGTAGGCTTCAAATATACAGTGGGTTATGGTGCCACAGAGTGTGCGCCTATCATCTGCTACGAGGATTACAAGAACTTCGTACCGGGCTCTTGCGGTAAGGCTGCCCTCCACATGATGGTTCGCATTGACAGTCCTGATCCAGAGAATGTACCGGGCGAAATCCTTGCCAAGGGTCCTAACGTAATGTTGGGTTACTATAAGAATGAGGAAGCTACCAAGCAGACCATCGACGAGAACGGATGGTATCATACAGGTGACCTCGGAACCATGGATGGTGACGGCAACGTCTTCATCAAGGGCCGTAGCAAGAACATGCTGCTTGGCGCAAACGGCCAGAATATCTACCCTGAGGAGATTGAGGATAAGCTCAACTCTTTGGCACTGGTAGCAGAAAGCGTGGTTGTACAGAAGGGCGACAAGCTCATTGCTCTGGTTCACCCAGACTATGATGAAGCTCAGACCCTAAACCTCGGTACCAACGAACTGGCAGATGTCATGGAGCAGAACCGCAATGAACTCAACACCATGATTCCTGCTTACAGCAAAGTATCAGAAATACGTATACATGAAGATGAGTTTGAAAAGACTCCTAAGAAGAGTATCAAGCGATTCCTCTATACGGCAGAGTAAAGAAAGAACCTGTATTATGAAATAAAAAATGGTGTGACTTCGGTTTTGAAGTCACACCATTTTTTATAAATTATTCATTATAAATTATAATAACGTATTCGAGCGGATTCTGGACAGCGTTTCCGGAGTCATCTGCAGATAGCTTGCGATATAGGTGAGCGGAGCACGCAGAACCACTTGTGGGTTCATTTCGCACAGGCGCTTATATTTATTAGGCGCCGACTCAAATCGCATCAGATCGGCATGAATCTGAGACTGAATCAAACTCTCTTCCAGTATTTTACGATAAAGCATCTGGATATTGACATTACGCATAGCAGCCGCCTCCAGCTTCTTCTTCGGTAGCATATACACCAGAGTAGGCTCCAAAGCTTCCACCTGCAAGCGGGTAGGTTCTTCCTTAAAGAGGCTCTCAATGCACATAAAGATGGTATGATCCACACCCAGATGTTCAGTCACCTCCTTGCCATTCTTAAAGTAAAATTGGCGCACCAATCCCTTCTCGATGTACGAGATACCCATGCACTGTTCACCTTCAGGCAAGATCATCTCGCCCTTGGCATACTTGATAGGCTCAAGGATATCTTCCACCACATCGAGTTCATCATGAGTCATCGTACTATATTTACGCGCCAGCTCGCGCGCAATATCACGCTTAGGGGTAATTACTTTAAAGTCTGCCATAATACTTAACCTCCTTTTCCATTATACTTATATTAAATCATTAGTCGAGTTTGAGCACAGCAAGGAAGGCTTTCTGTGGAACTTCCACATTTCCAATCTGCTTCATGCGCTTCTTACCCTTCTTCTGCTTCTCAAGCAACTTGCGCTTACGGCTCACGTCACCACCATAACATTTGGCAGTAACATCCTTGCGCACCTGCTTAACAGTCTCACGTGCCACAATCTTGGCACCGATAGCTGCCTGGATAGCAATATCGAACTGCTGACGAGGTATCAGGTCCTTCAACTTCTCGCACATTCTGCGGCCGAAGCTCACAGAGTTATCGCGGTGAGTCAAAGTACTCAATGCATCTACAGGTTCTCCATTCAACAGGATATCAAGTTTCACCAGGTCGGAATGACGGAATGAATCGATATGATAGTCGAACGAAGCATATCCCTTGGAGATACTCTTCAGCTTATCATAGAAGTCGATGACGATTTCTCCCAACGGCAACATGAAGTGGAGCTCTACACGGTTTCCACTCACATATTCCTGGTTGATGAGTTCGCCTCGTTTATCCAGACAGAGTTTCATGATAGGTCCAATATAATTGGTAGCCGTAATGATGGTTGCCCGGATATATGGTTCCTCAATATGATCAATCAGAGTTGGGTCTGGCAATCCGGAAGGATTGTGAACCTCTTTCTCACCGCCCTGCTTGTCGTATACCATATAAGATACGTTAGGTACGGTGGTGATGACATCCATATTAAACTCACGGTCCAGTCTCTCCTGTACGATTTCCATGTGGAGCAAACCGAGGAATCCGCAACGGAAACCGAAGCCCAAAGCCACAGAACTCTCTGGCGAGAAAGTCAATGAAGCATCATTGAGCTGCAGTTTTTCGAGCGATGCACGCAGATTCTCGTAATCGCTAGGATCGATAGGATAAACACCGGCGAAGACCATAGGTTTCACTTCCTGGAAACCCGCAATCGCCTTGTCGCAAGGACGGGCGATATGAGTAATGGTATCACCCACCTTTACCTCGGTAGCATTCTTGATGCCCGAGATGATATAACCTACCTCACCGGTCCCCAATTCCTGGCGTGGAATCATATCCATCTTCAACACACCGATTTCATCAGCATCATATTCCATGCCGGTATTAAAGAACTTCACCTTATCGCCCTTACGGATCACACCATTCTCTATCTTGAAATAGGCGATGATTCCGCGGAAAGAGTTGAATACAGAGTCGAAAATCAATGCCTGAAGCGGTGCCTTGTCGTCTCCTACCGGTGCAGGAACACGATTAACGACAGCTTCCAATATGTCTTCTACACCCTCACCGGTCTTACCAGAAGCACGGAGGATATCCTCATGCTTGCAACCAATCAGGTCTACAATTTCGTCTTCTACCTCATCAGGCATAGCCGATGGCATATCTATCTTATTGATTACCGGGATAATCTCCAGGTCGTGATCGATAGCCATATAGAGGTTTGAAATGGTCTGTGCCTGAACGCCCTGAGTGGCGTCAACAACCAAAAGCGCTCCCTCGCAAGCAGCGATGGAACGGGAAACTTCGTATGAGAAGTCAACATGTCCCGGAGTATCAATAAGATTCAGGATATAGGTCTGTCCATCCTTTGCCTTATATTCCATTTGGATAGCATGGCTCTTGATCGTGATACCACGCTCTCTTTCCAAATCCATATCATCAAGCATCTGTCCTTCAGTAATCTTGATGGTCTGGGTCTTCTCCAGAAGTCGGTCTGCCAAGGTACTTTTACCATGGTCTATATGTGCAATAATGCAGAAATTTCTTATTTTATTTATATTCTCCATATAATTTTTCTCTCTTTAGAGTGCAAAGATAGTATTTTTTTTCGTATCTTTGCACAAAATATTGAAAATAATAGAGATTTTTAGATAAAATATAGAAAAATCATGAAGAAAAAGTTGATTTACATCGGTATTTTTGCTTCTTTGCTCGTTTCTTGCACCGAAAGCCTGGAAGACAAAGCGGCTCGTGAAGCCAAGGAGTATACTGAAAAATACTGTCCTACACCATACGTTAACGACGCCAGAACGGACAGTGCTACGTTTGATAAAACCAAGAAGATGTATACGTACTACATCTCTTTGAGAAACAAGGCAGACAACAAGAAGGCGATTGATGCCAACAGGGATAAACTCCACAAACTTCAGAAGGAATCCCTGGACAACAACCCTGGTCTGAAGAAATATAAGGAAGAGCACTTCACCTTCCGTTTCATATATCATTCGGCTAAGAACCCGAAAGAGGTATTGCTGGATGATACCTTCAAGTATTAAAAAAGGCACGGAGTACTAGTAGTAATCCGTGCCTAAAATATACTCAGTGCCTAAAACACTCTTAATATCCCATTTCCTGCAAAGCTGTAGCCAACTGGTCTGGACAGCTAGTAGGCTTATTGCCACAAGTGATACCCTTCAGTCGGGCGATGACCTCCTTTGCCTTCATGCCCTTAATCAAAGCACAAACGCCCTTGGTATTGCCATCGCAGCCTCCGATGAACTGGGCATCCTGCACATTTCCATCTTCATCTATACTGATGCAGATGTATTTTGAGCAGGTGCCATGAGTCTGATAAGTCACCTTTTGCAACTTATCCTGTTTGTCTTGCTGCAACATAATGCTTATTCTGCGTCTGCAGGAATCTCTGGCTTCATGTTGGTATAAACAGTCTGAACATCGTCAAACTCTTCCAACTTCTCAACCATCTTGTCGATAGTTTCGCGCTCCTCAGGAGTTACATCCTTCAAATCATTAGGGATGTAAGTGAACTCAGCACCAGTTACCTCGAAACCCTCAGCCTCCAGGTGCTTCTGAATCTCGCCGAAGCTTGTAGGAGCACCGTAGATAGTGATTTCGTTGTTCTCCTCATCCTCATCGAACTCGTCCTCTACACCGTAGTCAATCAGGTCGAGAATCATCTCGTCCATATCCAGACCATCCTTCTTCTTGAATGTGAACACAGCCTTGTGGTCGAAGAGGAAAGACAAAGAACCTGTTGTACCCAAGTTACCGCTGAACTTGTTGAAGATAGAACGAACGTCAGCCACTGTACGGGTTGTGTTATCTGTCAATGTATCAACGAACACAGCAACTCCGTGAGGGCCATATCCCTCGTATGTTACCTCCTTGTAATCGCTGGTATCCTTGCCACAAGCGTTCTTGATGGCACGAGCGATATTGTCCTTAGGCATGTTCTCACGCTTACAGTTAGCGATGATAGCACGCAAGGTTGGGTTGTTCTCTGGCTCTGGACCGCCTGCCTTCACAGCAATAGCAATCTGCTTACCCAACTTAGTAAATGTCTTGGCCATGTGGCCCCATCTTTTCAGCTTTGTAGCTTTACGATATTCAAATGCTCTTCCCATTGGAATTTAATTTTAAATGTTTATCGTTTATTTATAATATTATCTTATTCAAGTTTCACAAGTTCAGTTATCTCAATTCTGCATTGAGCTTGCCTGTAAGGTTGGCAATGAGCTTCTTCATGATAGCATCTATCTGCTTGTCATTCAATGTTTTCTCCTCATCCTGCAGGATGAAGTTAACGGCATAACTCTTCTTACCCTCTGGCAAATGTTCGCCTTCGTAAACATCGAAGAGAACCACGCTCTTCAGGAGTTTCTTCTCTGTCTGGTGGGCAATCTGCTCAATCTGAGCGAACTCTACGTTCTTGTCTACGAGCAATGCAAGGTCGCGGCTTACTGAAGGATACTTGCTGATGTCGGTGTAAGTAAGGTTCACCTTCTTCACTGCCTTCATCAGGTTATCCCAGTGGATATCAGCATAGAATACATCCTGCTCGATACCGAATGCCTTCTTCAACTTCAGGCTCAGAATACCCAGTTCTACCAATACCTTTCCGGCACGGGTCTCGTAATTTACGCCCTTAGAGAAGATGTTATTGTCGCTGTGCTTGATAACCACGTTGTTCTGTGGCATACCTACACGACGGAGAACATTCTCTACCACAGCCTTCAGCTCGTAGATGTTGCTCTGCTCATCAGCATGAGCCCAATTGCCCTCTACGCGCTTACCGGTGATGAAGAGTGACATGTGAGCCTCCTGGGAGTAAGCCTTGATAGGACTCTCCTCGCTCCACTTCTCCTTATTATATATATAGGTGTTACCCACCTCGAAGAACTTCAGGTTCTGGCTCTTGTGGTTGATGTTGCGGGCTACGCTTTCCAAACCGCCGAACAACATGGTCTGACGCATCACGCCGAGATCAGCACTCAATGGGTTCATCACCTTCACGGTTGTCTCCTCAGGATACTTGTTCAGCTCCAGGTCTGTATAGTAGCTTGACTTGCTCAGAGAGTTGTTGAGAATCTCCATGAAGCCCTCGCCTACCAGCTGCTCAGCCACGAGGTTCTGGCTGTGATAAGCCTTGTCCTCATCGCCCTGAACAGTCAGGGAGCTCTTCAACTGGGTTGGAATCTCCACATTATTATATCCGTAGATACGGAGGATATCCTCTACCACGTCGCAAGGACGCTGAACGTCTACACGATAGGCAGGAACCAGCAGGTCGATGCCCTCAGCATCCTCCTTCTCTATCTTCATCTCGAGAGATGTGGCGATGCTCTTGATTGTCTCAGCACCAATCTCCTTACCGATGAGGCGATGCGCATACTCATAGTTCAGGCGAACTGGGAAATCCTGCATTGGCTCTGGATATACATCCTTGATCTGCATGGAAATCTTGCCGCCAGCCAACTGCTTGCAGAGGATAGCAGCCTGCTTCAATGCATAAATCTGTCCGTTTGGATCTACGCCACGCTCAAAACGGTAGCTGGCATCTGTACTCAAACCATGACGGCGAGCGCTCTTGCGGATCCATGTTGGATGGAAGTAAGCACTCTCCAAGACAACATCCTTGGTTGTCTCGTAAGTACCAGAACCCTTACCGCCGAAGATACCGGCGATACACATAGGCTCCTCAGCATTGCAGATGCTCAGGTCGTGCTCACCCAAGGTATGCTCCTCGCCATCGAGAGTAACAAACTTAGTGCCCTCTGGCTGGGTACGGACCACAATCTTATGACCGGTAACCATGTCTGCATCGAAGCAGTGCAATGGCTGGCCGTATGCCATCATAATGTAGTTGGTGATGTCCACGATATTGTTGATTGGACGCAAGCCGATGATGTTCAGCTTATCCTGCAACCACTTAGGACTTTCCTTCACCTCGCAACCGGTGATGCTTACACAGGCATAACGCTTGCAAGCCTCAGTATTCTGGATTTCAACATCGATAGGAAGATCCTCGTTGTCTACCACAAACTCATCGCAAGATGGGCGATGCAAGCTTGTCTTGTAACCATTCTGCTTCAACCAGGCATACAGGTCGCGGGCTACACCCCAATGGCCGAGAGCATCAGCACGGTTGGCTGTGATATCAATCTCGATGAGCCAGTCGCTCTCCAGGTGATAATACTCAGCAGCAGGCTGACCTACCGGAGCATCTTCCGGGAGTACGATGATGCCGTCGTGAGAAGTACCTACACCAATCTCATCTTCAGCACAAATCATACCCAAACTCTCTACACCGCGGAGCTTGCTCTTCTTAATGGTAAAACTCTGGTCGCCGTCGTAGAGCACGCAGCCCAAATCAGCAACGATGACCTTCTGACCTGCAGCAACATTAGGAGCACCACAGACAATCTGCTGAGGTTCGCCCTTACCCAAGTCAACGGTTGTAACATGGAGGTGATCGCTGTTAGGATGCTCCTCGCATGTCAATACTTTACCCACATAGAGACCTTTCAGTCCGCCCTTGACAGACTGAACTTCTTCCAAAGCGTCAACTTCGAGTCCGCAAGAGGTCAACGCGTCCGCAGTCTCCTGTGGTGTCAAATCGAAATCGACGTATTCTTTAAGCCATTTGTATGAAACGTTCATTATAATGATTTTTTATTTTATTTCTATTTTGAAACCCGAAGAAACATCATTCGGGCTATGCATGTTCTAAAACTCTGCAAAAATACAAAAAAAAATGCATATAAACAAATAACATTCACCATTTTTGCACTATTTAAAATAAATACATGCAAAAATGGCGAATGCCTTGGTTTTTATTCGAAAACTTCGTCGATGCTGCCACCTCCTACTTCCTCAAAGTCATCCTGTTCGGCTGCCTTGCGGGAACAAGGATTGTAGTCTTCCGGCAAATCAAACTTGATGGCAGGACTGATGCCCAGCGACGGGTCGGCATAAACCTTCTTCATGAATATCGCCCAGATAGGCAATGCCATGGTTGCACCCTGACCCATACTCATGGAATCGAAGTGGATATCACGCTCCTCACCACCTACCCAGCAGCCACTTACGAGTTGTGGAGTAAAGCCGATAAACCAACCGTCGCTGTTATTGTTGGTAGTACCGGTCTTGGCGCCAATCTGTCCTTCCAGGTTATAACGGTAACGCAGTCTTCCTGCAGTACCATTATCTACCACCCCCATCAGCATGGTAAGCATCTTCATGGCATTATCAGCACTGATTACCTCGTTCATACGTGGCTGGAAGGTAGCAATCGTATTACCCTCATTATCCTCGATACGGCTCACAAACATCGGAGCAGTACGGATGCCGTGGTTGGCAAATACGGTATAGGCACTCACCATCTCGCTGACACTGACCTCGCATGGTCCCAGACAGAGACTCATGGATGCATGGATATCAGGATTGTTGATGCCGAAATCGCGCAACATCTGGACAAACTGCTGCGGATTGAGCTTACTCATCAGATAAGCACTCACCCAGTTGCTACTCTGTGCCAATCCCCAACTCAGCGGTACCATCTGTCCGGCACGTGAATGGTTGGCATTGCGAGGGGTCCAAGGACGACCAGCCACCATATAGGTTTGCTGACGGTTAGGAGCCAAATCGCAAGGTTGGAAGCCGTTAGACATCGCCAGACTGTAGAGGAAAGGCTTGATGGTAGAACCCACCTGTCGGCGTCCCAGACTCACCATATCATACATGAAATGGGTATAATCCAATCCACCTACATACGCTTTCACAGCACCCGTCTTAGGATCCATGCTCATAAAACCGCTGCGCAGGAAACTCTTGTAATAACGGATAGAATCGAGCGGACTCATCAGCGTATCGATATCACCATGGTATGTAAACACGGTCATCTCCTGCTTCTTGCGGAATGCCGCCTTGATTTCATCCTCTGAATATCCCGCAGCCTTCATCGTGCGGTAACGCTCACTCTGGACGATACTGCGGTTCAGGATAATCTTAATCTGTTTCGGTGTCAGTTTATCGCTGTATGGCGAGCTTGGCTTGCGGGCAATCTCTGCACTGAAGCGAGGCTGCAGATAGCGGGCTACATGCTGATACATAGCCTCTTCCGCATACTGCTGTATACGGCTGTCGATAGTAGTAAACACCTTCAGTCCGTCACTATATACATTGTATGGAGAACCATCCTTCTTATAGTTCTTGTTGCACCATCCATAGAGCGGATCGTTCTCCCACTGGGTAGAATCCACCACAAACTGGGCACGGTTCCAGGATGGATAATCACTGCGCTCCGGACGCTTAGCCATCATATACTGGCGAAGGAACTCACGCAGATAAGTAGCCGAACCGTCCTTATGGTCGGTACGGTGGAAATTGAGCGTCAGCGGCTCAGCAGCATACTGGCTATACTCGCTCCGGCTCAGATACCCCGCCTTCACCATCTGCGAAAGGACCACATTTCTGCGCTCCCTGGCTCTGTCCGGATAACGAACCGGATTGAAGAGCGAAGGATTCTTGCACAGTCCGATAAGCGTTGCCGACTCACAGAGAGTCAGATTCTTCGGCTCCTTATTAAAATAGGTGTTGGCCGCCGTTTTGATTCCTACAGCATTGTGCAGGAAATCGAAGTAATTGAGATAGAGAGCCAGAATCTCCTCTTTGGTATAATAGCGTTCCAGCTTCACCGCAATCACCCACTCTATCGGTTTCTGCAACAGGCGTTCCATCGTACTGTTCGCCTTCTCCGAATAGAGCTGCTTGGCGAGCTGCTGCGTGATGGTACTTCCACCACCCGCATTAGTCTGACCCAGGATACCACGCTTGATGATGGCACGTCCCAGGGCACGGAAGTCGATACCCGAATGTTCATAGAACCGTTCATCCTCAGTAGCCACCAGTGCCTTTATTAAATAAGGTGACATTTTCTTGTAAGGAATCACGATACGGTTCTCCTTATTCAGGTTCCACGTACCAAGCACCTTGCCATCGGCAGAGTAAACCTGGGTGGCAAATCTGTTGATAGGATTCTGAAGATCCTCGATGTCGGGCATGTAGCCAATCTTTCCAAACCAGATAGCAACAAAGGCAAGAATAACGGTAAGTATTCCGGTGCCGAAAACAGCCCATAAAATATGTATAAATCGCTTTCTCATCACTATTTCTTTAAATATTTGTGCAAAATTACATAAAAGTTTTGACTTATCACACATAAATCAGATTTTTTATGTAACTTTGTGGGCGATTTTAGAACATTCAATCATATTTCAAATGGAAAAACATAATTTTGTGACCATTGCAGACCTTTCCAAGGAGAAAATCATGTACCTTCTGGAAATGGCGCAAGAGTTCGAAAAGCACCCGAACAGGGAGTTGCTGAAGGGAAAGGTCGTAGCGACCCTTTTCTTCGAGCCATCTACTCGTACCCAACTCAGTTTCCAAACCGCTGCCAACCGTCTTGGCGCCCGTGTCATTGGCTTCTCTGATGCCAAGACATCCAGCACCACCAAGGGTGAAACCCTCAAGGATACCATCCTGATGGTAAGCAACTATGCCGATGTAATCGCTATGCGCCATTTCATCGAGGGAGCAGCCCAGTATGCCAGTGAGGTAGCACCAGTGCCTATCGTCAATGCAGGCGACGGTGCACACATGCACCCTTCACAGTGCCTGCTCGACCTCTACTCTATCTACAAGACCCAGGGCACCCTGGAGAACTTGAATATCTATCTCGTGGGTGACCTCAAATATGGCCGCACCGTTCACTCACTTATCACAGCCATGCGCCACTTCAACCCTACCTTCCATTTCATCGCACCTAAAGAACTCGCCATGCCAGAAGAGTACAAACTCTACTGCAAGGAGCACAACATTAAATATGTTGAGCACGAGGACTTTAACGAAGATGTGATTGCAGGTGCCGACATTCTCTACATGACCCGTGTACAGAAGGAGCGTTTCAGCGACCTGATGGAGTATGAGCGCGTAAAGAACGTGTATATCCTGAAGCGTGACATGCTCTGCAAGGCTAAGGAGAACATGAAGATTATGCATCCGCTGCCACGTGTCAACGAGATTGCTTACGATGTAGATGATGATCCACATGCATACTATATCCAGCAGGCTCAGAACGGTCTCTATGCACGTGAGGCTATCTTCTGCCACTGCCTCGGCATTTCGCTCGATGACGTGAAGAACGATAAAAGCATAATTGAATAATGTTGAATGTTGAATGTTGAATGTTGAGTTGCCTAACGGACACCTAACATGGCCCTCAAGGGCGCAAGCCTCACTCAACATTCAACACTCAACATTCAACACTCAACATTCAACACTCAACATTAAAAAAAAAGAGATGGGAAACAATAAAAGTCAATTAGTGGTTGCGGCTATCGAGAACGGTACCGTAATCGACCATATACCAGCCGAAAAGACCTATCAGGTAGTAAATCTGCTCCAGTTGGAGAAGATGGACACTCCTGTTACTATCGGCTACAACCTGCCAAGCAAGAAGATTGGCAAGAAGGGCATCATCAAGGTTGCCAACAAGTATTTTACCGATGAGGAAATCAACCGACTCTCTGTCGTTGCGCCTAACATCGGACTGAGTATCATCAAAGACTACGAAATCGTAGAGAAGAAGACCGTCAAGACTCCAGACACACTGAAGGGCATCGTAAAGTGCAACAACCCTAAGTGTATCACCAACAACGAGCCTATGCAGACCCTCTTCCATACCGTAGACAAGGCGCTCGGTATCGTACGTTGCCACTACTGCGACAAAGAGCAGCAATTGGGCAAAGTAGAGCTCTGCAAGTAATAAAAACAGGTAGTTTATAACAAAAAGTAAGCAATATCACTCAAAATGTTACGATTAATTTGGTAGTTTGAGAGATATTGCTTATTTTTGCAGCCGATTTCATTAAACATCAACCATAAAAAGTAAAGGGAAATGGTAAAAGACCAAGAGATTTTCGACTTAATCGAAAGAGAACATCAGCGCCAGCTGAAGGGTATGGAGCTTATCGCTTCTGAGAATTTCGTGAGTGACGAGGTGATGAACGCTATGGGTTCTTACCTTACTAACAAGTATGCCGAGGGACTGCCAGGCAAGCGTTATTATGGCGGATGCCAGGTAGTTGACATCGTAGAAAACCTCGCCATCGAGCGTGTAAAGAAGGTGTTCGGTGCTGAGTATGCCAACGTACAGCCTCACTCTGGTGCGCAGGCTAACGCTGCTGTTCTGCTTGCCGTATTGAAGCCAGGTGATACTTTCATGGGATTGAACCTCGACCACGGCGGTCACCTCTCTCATGGTAGCCACGTCAATACATCCGGTATCCTCTACAACCCTATCGGTTACAACCTGAACAAAGAAACAGGCCGTGTAGACTACGACGAGATGGAGAAGCTGGCTCTTGAGCACAAACCAAAACTGATTATCGGTGGTGGTAGCGCTTATAGCCGCGAGTGGGATTATGCCCGCATGCGCAAGATTGCCGATGAGGTAGGCGCTCTCCTCATGATCGATATGGCTCACCCTGCAGGTCTGATTGCAGCCGGTCTGCTCGACAACCCATTGAAGTATGCACACATCGTTACTTCTACTACTCACAAGACCCTCCGTGGTCCTCGTGGCGGTATCATTCTGATGGGCAAGGATTTTGACAATCCATGGGGATTGACTACCAAGAAGGGCGAGGTTAAGAAGATGAGCATGCTCTTGAATTCTGCCGTATTCCCAGGTCAGCAGGGTGGTCCGCTGGAGCACGTCATCGCTGCCAAGGCAGTAGCCTTCAATGAGAATCTGCAGCCTTCATGGAAGGAGTATGCAGCTCAGGTAAAGAAGAATGCAGCCGTACTCGCAGACGACCTCATCGGTCGCGGATTCGGTATCGTGAGCGGTGGTACAGATAACCACTCTATGCTCGTAGACCTCCGAAGTAAATATCCAGATCTTACAGGTAAAGTAGCTGAGAATGCGCTGGTTGCAGCCGACATCACAGTCAACAAGAACATGGTTCCATTCGACAGCCGTTCTGCCTTCCAGACATCAGGTATCCGCCTGGGTACAGCAGCCATGACCACACGTGGCGCCAAGGAAGATATGATGCACCTCATTGCCGAACTCATCGAGGAGGTTCTGAATGCTCCTGAGGACGAGAAGGTCATTGCCCGCGTTCGCGAAAAGGTGAATGCTACAATGAAGGATTACCCTCTCTTTGCATACTAATCGTTACGGATAAATATAATTACAAACTGCGGGCCTTCCGTCCGCAGTTTTTTGTTTCATTTAATAAATAATAAAGAAAAGAAAAAATTTATGAAAAAGATGAAAAGCCTACTGCTCATGGCACTTGCGTTGCTCCCTGCGAGCAAAACTTTAGCACAGACCAACGCCCAAGTTTTCTACGACTTCGGCAGTGACCGCAAGTTTGTTACCCTCACACTCGAAATGTTTAAGCAGGACAAATGGGGTAACACTTATTTCTTTGTAGACCACGACTTCAATTACGACAAGATGGACACCAGTAGTCCAAACGTGGCACAGGGTGGAACCTATACTGAGATTTCACGTGCATTGAACTTCTGGCAGAACAGCCCAATGAAGAACTGGAGCCTCCACGTAGAGTATAATGGTGGTATTACCAAGAACTACCCTATCAACAATGCCTGGCTCTTCGGTGTGGAGTATTTCATGCACGACAAGAGTTTCAAGAACACCTTGACACTCCAGGCACTCTACAAGACTATCCGCAAGACCGACCAGAACGTACCGATGCAGTTGACTGCTGTTTGGGGATGCAAAGACATCTTTGGATTAAAGGGATTGAACTTTAGCGGCTTCGCAGATTTCTGGTGGGAGGACCACAGTTCTTTCCTGGATAAGGATGGCGACCCGAAGCTCGACAAGGATGGCAACATCGATTACAAAGCTGAGCACACCGTCTTCACCACCGAGCCACAGCTCTGGTATAATGTAGGCCAGCACTTCGGCTGCGAGAACCTGAGCGTAGGTAGCGAGGTAGAAATCAGCCACAACTTCGGCAGCAATGCCGGATGGATGGTTCGCCCTTGCCTCGGTGTAAAGTGGGATTTCTAATTTATCTGACGCTCTGCTTCCCTTCCCAAACTGTTTACATCTGTTAAAAATTCCCTGAGTTCCGCATTTTTAAGAAGAACAAAAAGGAAACAAGAAAAAAAAGAAAAGACAAAAACGAAAAGAAGAAGAAGCAAGAAGAAAAGATAAAAAAGAAAATAAATAAAAGAAAAAAAGAAAAATAAGAAGAATGTCTAGCATGCGCAAAATTTTCAAAATTTCATTTTAAAAATTTTGCGCATGCATCCTTAACCACTTTATTTTTTGATTTTCAATAACTTACGTTATTCTCTCACAGTCAATCCACCATCAGAAATTCCTCCGATTCCGCCTTTTGTCTTACTGTACTGACGGGTTACGCCGCTCAAGTTAACCCCTCCAACACCACCAGAAGTAGCGTTTACACTCTGGCAGTCAACCTTGGCTTTCACACTGCCCACGCCCTCGTTCTTGATAATCAGGCTGCCACCCTTAAACATATCCAGGTTAACAGAGCCCACGCCCTCATTATCCAGTTTCAGGCTTCCCATCTCAATCTTAGCGATTTTCACCGAGCCAACACCTTCGTTGTCAATGCTCATATCATCGCCTTTGGCATCATCGATGCTGACAGATCCTACACCCTCGTTGGTAACCTCCAGTTTGTTGGCAAGAATCTTCCCTATCTTGACAGAGCCTACGCCCTCGTTATCGATTTCCAGGCGGTCGCTATTGATACTCTTGGAATAGAATGAGCCCACGCCTTTCTGTGCAATCTTCACCAAGTCGGGGCTGGTGATATAAATCTTGAGTCTATTCTTCTCTGAGTTATATGCAGCAGGCATCTTGAGTCTTCCGGTGAGACCGATTTTCACCTCGCCGTCACGATAAACCACCTTGAGTTTCTCCTTGAGTTTCTGTACGAACTCAGCATCCTTGATGGCAGAGTAATCCAATCGAACGCTGCACTCATCGCCATTGTTCTGAGTATAATAAACGCTGGCAACCACATCCACATCAATAGCCTTGAAAGGCTTTTCACTCAAATCATCCTGCGTAAAGTTGAGATTCCCCCTCATTTCACTGGTAGAAGATCCCATACTGCAAGAACTCAAGCCCAACGGGGCAAAGAACAAAGCGGCAGCTACCGCCCAAATACCAAATTTCTTCATATTCATTTCTAATTTTATGTTTCTAAATACATGTTATACCAAAAGCAGTTCTCTTTCGGAATTCTGGTGGTTAGACGTAAGAAGATGCAGAAAGGTTGCAGGAAAAGAGAAAAAAAAATGCAGAAAAAAAGTGAAACAGAAAGCTATTCTCACTGAAACAGTCTCCTGTTCATACTGAAACAGCCTTCGTTAGTCACTGAAAATTCGTTAGTAACAGAAACAGCATTCATTGGCTATTGAAGTAAGCCTCACTTCGCGTTCAGATAATCAACACATCCATTTCAAGTAAGCCTCACTTCAACTTCAAGTAAGCCTCAGTTAACATTTACGTAAGCCCCACTCCAATTCCAAACAAGCAATACACCATAACATCAAGGCATTCAAAGAAAAGACGCAAATTCTACAAGGCGTTCCTACATAATGATTTTTCTCTATCCCCCAATGCAAAAAACTGCCTAAAAATTTGGAAGTTACAAATTTTCAGCGTATCTTTGCAAAAGATTGTACGGCGCTCGGCAATTCGAAAGCAAGCTTTCATTGCACTCACTGGCATAATCTTTACAAAAGTATTAATTTAAATGAATCGCGTATGAAACAGGTAGAAGAAAGATACATCAAAGCCGAGATAGCCAAGTTCACTCCGCAGGAAATGAGGGAGTACGAAGCTAGCAAGAAGGCATATCGCGACATCAAGAATTCCGTAGACACCGCCAAGCGTGAAGGTATAGCCGAAGGCATGGAAAAAAGAAGTCTTGAGATAGCCAGAAAGCTGCTGGCAAAGGGTATAGATGAAGCGACGGTAAAGGAAATAACTGGGCTATCGGAGGAACATATACTGCAGCTAAAAGCAGAAATATAGATTACTTATTTGCTGAGCAGAAAATAACAGCAACAACGTGTTTTAGGTTTTAAAAGATTAGAATTATGACAACATTAGAGTTACAAACAGAATATCAATCACTCGTCAGCAGAATAGCCAACGAGGATTACGAGACGATAAGCAAGGCAGTCAAAGCACTGAAGAAAATATTGTCTCCCAACAAGGCTGTGTCTCCCAACAAGACAAAGACTAAGAAAATAACCAGGGCAGACTTAGTTATAGACCCAAGAATTGCAGCCATGACTAAAGGCATCAACTCGCCTGACTCATTCGACTACAAAGACGAATACTACAAGGACTATATGAAATAAGCTGATATGAAAAAGGTTTTCTTAGATACAAATGTGATAATTGATTATCTTGGAAACAGAACTGAGTTTTACGATGATGCTGCTATCATCATGAGCTTAGCTATCAACCAAAAGATTGAATTACACGCAGCAGCCATGTCTTTTGCAACTGCAAGCTATATTTTAAGCAAGAAGAACAACAACGACAGTATAAAAACGCTGATTGCTGATTTCTGCAAAATATGCAAAGTAGTGGCAACGGACGAAGAATGCGTGAACTATGCAACCCTATCCGACTTTGAAGATTTTGAAGATGCCATGCAATACAAATGCGCACAAAAAGCAAAAGCTGACTACATAGTTACCAGAAACATAAAAGACTTCAAGACAGCAAACATCAAAGTTAGAACTCCAGAAGATTTCCTGGAAGATTATATAAACCAATACTAGCCGCTCCAAAAAACTTAAAACAAGCAGTTTATTTGCAGCGGTTTTAAAACGAATAGAATTATGATTTCAGAAAAAGAACTAAATAGCTATCGCTTGACAAGCATGGAAGAGCCAACAGATGAAATGCTGGCTCAGATTATGCATGAGGCAGCTGTCTTATATCGAAAAGAAAATGAAGACGCTCAAAAAAGAGTTATTGACATGATTAAAGAAGCTTCCAATGAAGCTGCAACCAAATATCAAACTCAATATGGCAGACAACATGCATAAACCCGTTTTGATAGTCATTGCCGGTCCAAATGGCTCCGGAAAGACGACCATCACGTCTCGTATTCTCCAACATGAATGGCTAGAAGACTCTATCTACATCAACCCCGACAATGTTGCCCAGCAAAAGTTTGGCGACTGGAACAACCAGGAAGCCGTTCTGAAAGCTGCCCAATATTGCCAAAATCAGAGAGAAGAGTGCCTTGCCAATAAACAAAGCATGATTTTCGAGACCGTCATGTCCGCTGCCGAGAAACTTGATTTCATACTCCGAGCTAAAAAACAAGGCTTTTTTATCCGCCTCTTCTTCGTAGGTACCTCCTCACCAACCATCAACGCATCCCGAATAGCTTCAAGAGTCTTGAAGGGTGGACATGATGTGCCTATCATAAAAATCATTAGCCGATATTTCAAGTCTATAGGAAACTGCAAACTTGCAGCTTCACTTGCCGACCGCACTTACGTCTACGACAACTCTGCAGACGGCAAAGAGGCACAGCTTCTCTTCCGAATGACAGACGGCAAGATTTTCAAGCAATACGTGAAGGAGATTCCGGAATGGGCTATAGGCATTGCCAACAAAGAAGAATAGACTAGAAAGGTTTCTCGCCCAAATCATCCTGCGTAAAGTTGAGATTTCCCTTCATTTCACTGGCAGAAGATCCCATACTGCAAGAACTCAAGCCCATTGGGGCAAAGAATTAAGCGGCAGCAACCGCCCAAATACCAAATTTCTTCATATTCATTTCTAATTTAATGTTTCTAAATACATGATAAACCGAATACCGTTCTGTTTCGGAAATCTTTGTTTTCCTGGTTTACTGAACGACCGTAGAGAATGATAACTTCTTTAACTTCTCTTAATTTCCCCACATACGAAAGTTCAATCTAATATGCGAAACTTCAAGTTTTCTGCGTTAATATTTGTTTAAAAACCAATCCTTTTTCGGTATCGTTAACTTCTTTTATCTGATAATTGTTTAACACAACAGAACACGGAATCCCCTACCCCACTCGCTTTTCAAAGATTTCAGCGGTAAGAAAAGAGAAAAAATGGGACCCTAAAAAAATGGCACCTCTTTCGGAACCAAAAATAAACGCTTAAAATATGTAAAAACGGGCCAAATTCTTAAAATATGTTTATAAAAAGCGAAAAACACCCTTCACCACCCTTCACCCGTAACTATTTGACACATAAAACCTTAAATAAAAAGGTGAAGGGTGAAGGTTTGAAAACTCTTTTTTATATATACGCGCGGCAAGGGAAAAATGAAAGGGTACCCTAGGGTCAAAAATCGGAAAAACCCTAAAAAAAGAATATAATATAAGATTTAAAATATACCCTTCACCCTTCACCTCGTCACCACAACACATATCCATCATCGTATTCCCAACATTTGTTTTCCTGGTTTATTCTTCGGAGATATTCTGCTATCTTTCGGAGATATTATCATATTCTTCGGAGATATTCTGCTATCTATCGGAGATATTTTCGTATTCTTCGGAGATATTCTGCTATCTTTCGGAGTAATTTTCGGGTTAATGAGTTCAGAAATAGTTATCATTTGACAAGTGGAAGAGCCAATTCGTTACCGCCCACACCAAGCCAACCTCGTGACCATCAGAGCGAAAAATAACGGATTAACTTTATTTAACGGCAAAAATCAACTGATTATGAAAAAATTACATTAAATTTGCAGCGTCTAACTGCTCCACTTGTAAGTGTACGCAAGATGATGATAGTCAAACTACCAAAACGATAGTCAACTACCAGAAAAAACAACGAGCTGGTGGACAAGAATATAAGTAAGTGATATTAGAAACTGAAAGTACAATTTAAACTTAAATAGATATGAAAGTATTCAATTCTAAACTTGCTGCCATCGGTTTGGCGGCATTCGTATTCGCATCATGTAGCGACAGTAACAGTGATCCTGCAGGTGGAACAGCACCTGTTATCAACCCTGCAGACCTCACTTCAGTAAAGCTTGTTGCACAGCAAATTGACAACAGCAACATCGCTAA
>ERZ1026890.365-NODE-365-length-30653-cov-45.336525_pt1 | contig 30653 bp, 26 predicted proteins | sample MGYA00380175_ERZ1026890 | MGnify/ENA primary metagenome ERZ1026890 (study PRJEB33269, sample SAMEA4719811) | human gut metagenome | biome: human-associated habitat; feature: organic feature; material: feces | place: Cameroon | collected 2013-10 ...
CTTGAAACGGACGTAACTCGCTGAATGCCAGCGCGTTGCGGCGTGCAAAAAAAAATCGCACAATTTTGCGCTCTCGGGCGGCGGACATGACCGTTTGTGCCCGCTGGTGGGCAAAAGTGCTGATTTGCCGGTGGGCAGACGGGCGGGATTTTTTATGTCCAACGGGGCAATAACAGAAATTTTGCGGAGATTTGCCGTGCGAGAAATATAGTCACCCTCTCCACGAGTCCACGAAAGCGCAATAATTGACCTATACAAGACCTTCGGAATAAGGCACAACACAAAGAATACATATAGCACACAAAAACATCACACATACATATATAAATATGTGACGGCATAAAAAGTGTTTCATATTTCCGTATATTAGTTTTTTTGGCTTATTTTGCCACAGAATCGCGCCAGGCGCACCGAAATTCTACGTTTCAAGCACATGAAAAAGACCAACGACTGCACAACAAACAAAAATAAGTACGAGCTATCACTTGAACACAGCCGCATAAATTTTATAACCGACCTTATAGCACCGGCTGGCAACCCAGAAAACGCCACCGTGCCAACATACATCACCATTCTGTGCACCAAAGGGCATAGCGAGTTCACGCTCAACGGCCTCGCCCTTTCCATCAACAAAAATGACATGCTTGTGTGCGCGCCCGGCGATATAGTAGAGAACAAAGGCATCAGCGACGACTTTGAATCATGCGGTTTTGCACTATCAAAACAATTTTATGACGATCTCACCCACATTCCATTAGGTTTGCTCAACACACGCGTGTATATATCGGAACACCCAGTGATGACCATTAGCGAACACGCGGCACACCTATTCATACAATACTACGAACTAATACGTTCAAAACTTTCAGCCCCCGCTCCTACCAAGCACCACCAGCTTGTTACCGACCTGTTGTTAGAAGCCTTTATGTACGAATTTCACGATGCGCTCGAGATAACCACCAACGCCAGGCCCGTGCACTTTACCTCAGGCGACAATCTGTTCAAGCAATTTTTAGAACTGATATTGCAGTCGCACCCCAAACCGCGTTCAGTTGTATGGTACGCCGACCAGCTTAACGTCACGCCAAAATACTTAAGCTGTGTAACAAAGCAATGCAGTGGCGAAACCGCATCAACCATCATCAACCGCTACGTGCTTGAAGACGTAACGCGCAATTTGAAACGTCCGGAAAAGAGCATAAAGGAAATCGTATGCGAACTTGACTTTCCCTCAATATCATTTTTTGGCAAATACGTAAAGAAACACCTTGGAGTCGCCCCCAAATACTACAGACAAAACTTAGGAGTAGAAATTTAGCAAGCAGAAACAGACAGGCAAGACCCGATCCAAGACAAATGAATCGGCCCAGCAATCATACAATGCAGACGCCCGATAACTACGCCAACTGACATTCACATAACATAAAAACATTATATAAAATGACAAAAGAAGAAACACGCATTGTGCTCGAAGCCATCAAGACACGTCGCAGCTTTCGCAAATACAAAAGCACCCCTGTGCCACAAGAGTTGATAGACCAAGTAATAGAAGCCGGCACCTATGCCGCATCTGGCAAAAGCATGCAGCCGTGGCTTGTGATACAAGTGACAGACGAAAACACGAAGCAGCGCATCAGACGCGCCAATGCACTCGAAGACGCAGACCCTTTCTATGGCGCACCAGTTTATTTGATAGTACTGTCGGAGCGTGCCAACCCCAACCACGTGTATGACGGCACACTAATGATGGGCAACATGATGCTTGCAGCCCATGCCGTAGGCCTTGGTTCGTGCTGGATAAATCGCGCCCGCGAAGAGTTTGAGCAGCCCGAATGGAAAGTCTGGCTCAAGGAAATCGGTGTAGAAGGCGACTACGAAGGCATAGCCCATCTGGCATTGGGATATCCCGATGGTGAACCACGCGAACCAAAGCCCCGCAAGGAGTGTGTAATAAAAGTAGGAAAGGCTTAAGGACGATTCTAAAAAATTCTGATTTTAGAGTTCTCCTATTCTGAAATAGGAATTATTAGAACAGCCCTTAAGCAAACCACACCATTATCAAATAGATGTTCAAGCACCAACATGAAGCGTCATGCCACATGTTGGTGCTTGAATCGTATTATTAAGTGCAGGCACAAGCAGGCGCTCAAAAATATTTTTGGCAATCGCCAAATGCCATTTTCACATTGAATACACGTTCTCGGTCACATCTGCCCGCTCCTTCTCAACCACACAGCCCGACTTGTCAACCGACAAACATTGTGGCTTAGCCTTGCCTCACAAAAGCTGCCCATCATCAGCAATGCACCTTGCGCATATTGCCAAGATTGATAATCAATAGGGTACGCTCCTCATCAAGTTTACCATTTTTCAGCAAGCGCCTGTTATACTTCCACCAATTCAGCAAGGCCCGATTGTCAACACGATGCTTGTCGGGCAACTGGCCAAACTCCTCAATATAGGCTTTGAGTTCAGCATATCGCGTATTCCAAACTCTCTCACGTCTTGACAACTTTTCCATACACAAGATTTCAGAAGTTCCTCAGCACAAAATCAGCTCCGGCATCAATCAACATCTTTCGCGAATGATTACCCCACTCCACTCCTATGCAGCGCCCTACCCGTGCATTGCGCCCCATCTCTATGTCGAAGGTAGTGTCACCAATCACCGTGGTATCGGCGGGCAGCACATTAGTCAGTTCGCAAAGGCGTTCTACCGGGGCCGGATCAGGTTTGTGCGCAATCACGTCCTCACAAGCCACAATGTAATCAACATAGCGCAGCACCCCCAACTGCTCGAGCAGGCAGCGCACCGAATCGTGCCCACGACTGGTTGCTATGGCCACAAACATTCCGCTTTCGTGTTGGCGGCACATTTCTTCGTCCACCCCAGGAAAGAGCGTAACCCCCACCGTGCCTACCTGTTCAAACAGCACGCGGTAAAGCGCCGTGGCCCGCTGCACCTCGTCATTTCCACAAGGGAGCGCAGCCAACTGCGCCACACTTGCCTGAAGCGGCAAACCGATGGTACTGCAGATGGCCTCGTCTGATGGCACAGTCCACCCCATGCGTCTGAACGTCTCCGTCATAGTTTGCACAATACCTTGCGAGGTATCGGCTATGGTACCGTCAAAATCCCATGCCACCAACTGGCGACGCAACGAGTAGCGCGCCGTCACCCCCTCGCCGTCAAAGCCGGGTATAGGCGGCACACACTTTGTCACCTCCACATCAACCTGGCGCAACGTAAAAAAATGACGCAACAAGCAACGCGCCACGCGTGCTGCCACACGCTCGATGAGCTGCGATGGCTGCTTCATCTCCCGGCCAACAATGTCATACACCTCGGCATAGTTGATAGTTCCCCCCAGTTCGTCGTGACACAACGCATGATGGGCATCGCGGCCGTCAATATGCAACACGAGCGAAAGCATAAATTCGCCCCCCACCAGCTGCTCTTGCGGCATCACACCGTGCCGGGCATGAAAGCGCATGCGCGGCATGGATATCATAAAGGCATTATCTTGAATTAGCATACAAGCATATTTTGTTTAGAACGTGTGCAAAGTTAACCATTTGCACGCAAACAAGGAAATGGCTGCGATGTATGCCACTGCCTTGGTTCGCCCCCTGCCCCAACAGAACCTACCGTGTACATAACACCTACATATATATATGTACGCGCGCGTGCGCGCGCGACAGAGAAAAAACGAGATTTGTCTACACTCTGCACTTTATGATTGCAACACGCTGATTATCAATCATTTAAGCGTGTATACACCATCTGCACGCCGTCTGCACTACGTGCACTCGGCAAAAATTGTTTGGGCAAGGTTCAAACACCCACATCAGGCAGAAGCCACCCTAAAGAAAATGAGGGAAAACGCTAACGGGAGGTAGAAATTTCTGACGGAGCAAACGTTTCGACGCTCCCCCTATACAGAAAATTCGGAGTGGCACAACCCTAAAAAGCGGGTGGGTACACAAGCATGTAGCACGGGACACAGCAACAAGTGCAGACTCCCCACTGGACGTGCTGACAGTGCAGACGCCGTGCACACAAAGTGCAGACTTGTCTACACTACTCAAACGATTGATTTTCAAGGCAGTGCATACAAAAAGTGCAGAATGACGACATTTTTAAGGACAACATATACAGGGGTAGTTTTGGCATAAGGATGGCGACCGGCGTCACGCGTCAGCACTACAGCCCCTCGCAAATGCCCCACGCGTCTGACGGACACACAACAGCCCATGCCACGATGCGTGCCAAGCATCTGACTATTTTGTCAGTCCACCACCACCATGTTCCTCTGCGAAAGGCGCATTTTGGCAGTAATTTGAAATATTTGTTATAGATTTTTCCCCACCCAACCCATGGCAATATCTTTGCCTATATGCAGGGCGTAAACAACAACGAACAAAACAAATAAAACATACAACTATGAATTTCGACAACTTTACAATCAAAGCACAGCAGGCCCTGCAACAGGCTATTGACCGTGCCCAGCAAAACGGGCAACAGGCCATTACCCCTGTACACTTGTTGGCTGGTGTGCTGGCAGTGGGCGAAAACGTGACGCAGTTTGTGTTTGGCAAAATGGGCGTCAACGAGCATGCACTGCAAGCTGCCGTTAACAGCGAGTTGCAGCGGCAGCCCCGTGTGAGCGGTGGCGGCAGTCCCTACCTTGACCAAGAGGCCAACGATGTGGTGACGCGTGCACAAAGCATAGCCAGCAAGGGCGGCGACAGCTACGTGGGTCTTGAGCCCATGCTGCAAGCCCTGCTCGAGGTAAAGAGCACTGCATCGCAAATGATGAAGGACGCCGGGGTGACCACCGACGGACTGCAACGCGCCATTGAGGAATTGCGTGGTGGACAAAAAGCCACCTCACAAAGCGCTGAGGACACCTACCAGGCATTGGCCAAATATGCCCGCAACCTGGTGGAGGAAGCTCGCAACGGCAAACTCGACCCTGTGATTGGCCGCGACGAGGAAATACGCCGCGTGCTGCAAATTTTGTCGCGCCGTACCAAAAACAACCCTATACTGATAGGCGAACCTGGTACCGGTAAGACAGCCATTGTGGAGGGTTTGGCCGAGCGCATTGTGCGCGGCGACGTGCCCGAGAACTTGAAGAACAAAAAACTCTACTCACTCGACATGGGTGCACTGGTGGCTGGTGCAAAATACAAGGGCGAGTTTGAAGAGCGACTGAAGAGCGTGATTAACGAGGTGACACAAGCCAATGGCGACATCATCTTGTTTATAGACGAAATACACACCCTGGTTGGCGCCGGCAAGGGCGAGGGTGCCATGGACGCCGCCAACATTCTGAAACCTGCCTTGGCCCGTGGCGAACTGCGCAGCATAGGTGCCACTACACTTGAGGAGTATCAAAAGTACTTTGAAAAGGACAAGGCGTTGGAACGCCGTTTCCAAACGGTGATGGTAGACGAGCCTACCCCCGAAGATGCCATCAGCATTCTGCGTGGATTGAAGGAGCGCTACGAAAATCACCACAAGGTGCGTATTCAAGATGACGCCTTGATTGCCGCCGTGCAGTTGTCGCACCGCTACATCACCGACCGTTTCTTGCCCGACAAGGCCATCGACCTGATGGACGAGGCAGCTGCCAAACTCCGTATGGAACGTGACTCGCAGCCTGAGGAGTTGGACGAGATTACGCGCCGCCTGCGCCAGCTCGAAATTGAACGCGAGGCCATCAAGCGCGAGAATGATACTGCCAAACTCGAACAGCTCAACAAGGAGATAGCCGAACTGAGCGAGAAGGAGAAAGACTTGCGTGCCAAATGGGAAGGCGAAAAGGAGGTGCTCTCACGCATACAGCAAGACAAGCAGCAGCAAGAGCAACTCAAATTTGAGGCCGAACGCGCCGAACGCGAGGGCGACTACGGCCGCGTGGCCGAGATACGCTACGGCAAGCTCAAACAACTTGACGACGATATCCGCGCCCAACAGGAGCAGCTCAAAAACCGCCAAGGCACCGAAGCCATGGTGAAAGAGGAGGTTACCCCCGACGACATAGCCGACGTGGTGGCCCGGTGGACAGGCATACCCGTTACGCGTATGCTGCAGAGCGAACGCGAAAAACTGCTGCACCTTGAGGCCGAACTGCACCGCCGCGTGGTAGGCCAGGACGAGGCCATCGAAGCTGTGGCCGATGCCGTGCGCCGCTCACGTGCCGGGCTGCAAGACCCCAAGCGGCCTATCGGTTCGTTCATCTTCCTTGGTACAACGGGTGTGGGTAAGACCGAACTGGCCAAAGCCCTGGCCGACTACCTGTTCAACGACGAGAACATGATGACACGTATCGACATGAGCGAGTATCAAGAGAAGTTCAGTGTGAGCCGCCTTGTAGGCGCGCCTCCCGGATACGTAGGTTACGAGGAAGGCGGCCAGCTCACCGAAGCCGTACGGCGCAAACCTTACAGCGTGGTGCTCTTTGACGAAATAGAAAAGGCGCACCCCGATGTGTTCAACATTCTGCTGCAGGTGCTTGACGACGGCCGTTTGACCGACAACAAGGGACGCACGGTGAACTTTAAGAACACCATCATCATCATGACCTCGAACATGGGTTCACAACTCATTCAGCAAAAGTTTGAGGCCATCGCCAACAAACGTGCCGACGAACGCGCACGCATTATTGACGAGACGAAGGGCGAAGTGCTCGAGATGCTGAAGAAGACGATACGTCCGGAATTTCTGAACCGTATTGACGACATCATCATGTTTGAACCGCTCACGCAACCTCAAATCGAACAGATCGTTCGTTTGCAGGTGGCTGGCATTGCCCGTCTGCTCAAGGATCAGGACGTACAACTCGATGTGGCCGACGACGCCATAGCCCTTGTAGCCAAGGCCGGTTTCGACCCCGAATTTGGTGCCCGTCCTGTAAAGCGTGCCCTGCAACGCTTGTTGCTTAACGACTTGAGCAAGGCCTTGTTGGCCGGCACCGTGGACAAGACAAAGCCTATCCACGTCAAGGCCGACGGCGACAAACTGGCTTTCAGCAACTGACAGGCATAACACGCACAAAGACCTTGGCTGGCCCATCTGCCATGCGTCATGTGCGCTGCGGCCAGAAGCATCAACCAAGCGTTTTGCTAACTTATATATTAAAGGACTGCCACAACACAACAACGGTGTGGCAGCCCTTTTTGTGTATGCCAACAGTATGCCCCAAGTGTAACCCTCCGGCATACGCGCAGAGCGTGACGCAATGAAATATAACAAAAAAACGATGCTCGGCGCTTGGCATACCAAAAGTTTTGCGTAAATTTGCCGCACGTTTTGGTCAAAGCCGGAGATGAGGACCGCTCGAACAATTTCTCCACTGAGGGCCGTGTTGCCCAACCCGTTCCTGCCGCCACTTGCCCACTTGCGGCCAAAGCTACTATTACTCACTTTATTATTAACTCATTAAATGGAGAATCTTAAAAACATTGCACCGCTTGCGGACTTTGACTGGAACGCATTTGAAAATGGTGCCACAGAATCAACTCAGAGCCACGACGAACAAGAGAAGGCTTACGATGCAACACTCGGCCGCGTAAACGAGAACGAGATTGTTGACGGTACAGTAATTTCAATCGGTAAGCGCGAAGTTGTTGTAAACATTGGCTACAAGAGCGATGGTATCATTCCTGTAAATGAATTCCGTTACAACCCCGACCTGAAGGTAGGCGACACTGTAGAGGTGTACGTTGAGAACCAGGAAGACAAGCGTGGCCAGCTCGTGCTCTCGCACAAGAAGGCTCGTGCAAGCAAGTCTTGGGAACGCGTTAATGCCGCTCTCGAGAACAAGGAAATTATCAAGGGTTACATCAAGTGCCGCACTAAGGGTGGTATGATCGTTGACATCTTCGGCATCGAGGCATTCTTGCCCGGTTCACAGATCGACGTTAAGCCTATCCGCGACTACGACGTATTCGTTGGTAAGACCATGGAATTCCAGGTTGTTAAGATCAACCAGGAGTACAAGAACGTTGTTGTATCACACAAGGCACTCATCGAGGCTGAACTCGAAGCTCAGAAGCAGGAAATCATCTCTAAGCTTCAGAAGGGTCAGGTACTCGAAGGTACCGTTAAGAATATCACCTCTTATGGTGTATTTATCGACCTCGGCGGCGTAGACGGTTTGATCCACATCACCGACCTTTCATGGGGCCGCGTAAACGATCCCCACGAAATTGTGGAACTCGACCAGAAGCTCAACGTTGTTATCCTCGATTTCGACGAAGAGAAGAAGCGTATCGCCCTCGGTCTCAAGCAGCTCACTCCTCATCCTTGGGATGCCCTCGATCCTAACCTCAAGGTAGGTGACAAGGTTAAGGGCAAGGTAGTGGTTATGGCTGACTATGGTGCATTCGTTGAAATCGCACCGGGCGTTGAAGGCCTTATCCACGTTAGCGAAATGAGCTGGAGCCAGCACTTGCGCTCTGCTCAGGACTTCCTCAAGGTAGGCGACGAGGTTGAAGCTGTAATCCTTACTCTCGACCGTCAGGAACGCAAGATGTCTCTCGGCATCAAGCAGCTCAAGGACGATCCCTGGAAGGATATCGAAGTTAAGTACCCCGTAGGCTCACGTCATCACGCCAAGGTTCGCAACTTCACCAACTTCGGTGTATTTGTTGAACTCGAAGAAGGCGTTGACGGCCTTATCCATATCTCTGACCTCTCTTGGACCAAGAAGATCAAGCACCCCTCTGAGTTCACTCAGATTGGCGCCGACATCGAGGTTGTTGTTCTCGAAATCGACAAGGACAACCGCCGCCTCTCTCTCGGTCACAAGCAGCTCGAAGAGAACCCCTGGGACGTATTCGAGAACACCTTCACTGAAGGTAGCGTTCACGAAGGCACTATCGTTGAACTCATGGACAAGGGTGCCGTAGTTCAGCTCGAATATGGTGTTGAAGGCTTTGCTACTCCCAAGCACCTCGTTAAGGAAGACGGATCACACGCCAAGGAAGGCGAGAAGCTCCCCTTCAAGGTTATCGAGTTCAACAAGGACAGCAAGCGCATCATCCTCTCACACAGCCGCACCTTTGAAGATGCTCAGCGTGGTGAGACTCCCGCCGCTCCTCGCAAGCCCCGCGCAAGCAAGGCTAAGAGCAGCGATATCCCCGCTATCCAAAACCAGGCCGCTACTACCTCACTCGGTGAGAACGACGCCCTGGCAGCCCTCAAGGCTAAGATGGAGAAGGGTGAATAATTCCTTACTTTGGCGTTAATTGTTATTAACGTATATACAATTTGGTTCCGGAAGCTGTGGCACGTGAGTGTCGCAGCTTCCTCTTTATATATACACACCGCACTTGCAACGCTCTTTGCCCCCACTCGCGCTGACGCTCCATTCGCTGGCAAAAAAGCTTAAAGTAAACGGTTTGAGCATAGTATGTCACTTATTGTTAGTACCTTTGTGAGGATTACATGCCGGCAATTACAGTTGGCGGAATTTATTAACTGCATACACTTTTTCTATTCATGATAAAGACAGCAAGACTTTTGCCAGCCATGCTGGCTACCCTGCTTGTGCTTTCGGCCTGCAAGGGTAACAAGAATAACACACCGGCCCTGGCCGCCGACACGACAAGCTTTGTCGACACCACAGCAGCCGAACAAGTGACTGACTCCACCATTTATGGCAAGGCCAGCGAGGACTTTGGCATGAGCACCTTTGGCATGATAACCGACGACGGTGACACAATCAACGTGTGCCGCACAGCTAACGATGGCACTGATGCCAAAATATATGGCAGCATCAAATACGACGACTGCTATGCCATGACTACACGCGACAATGGTGAGTCGCTCGGCGTGCTGATTAACTTGACTGAGCTTGACAAGAAACTCAAGAACTACGAAATACGCAACGGGCATTTGGTGGTGAACGGCGACACGGTGCCTGTGGAGAATTATTTGAAATAACGCAAAGCAATAGACAGATATGTTTTCAGGAATAGTAGAAACGACAGCACGCGTAGTGGCTGTAGAACAAGATAAAGAGAACAAGCACTTTACGATGGCTTGCGACTTTGGCCACGAACTGAAAATTGACCAAAGCGTGGCACACAACGGCGTTTGCCTGACTGTGGTGAAAATAGACGGCGACCGCTATGTGGTGACGGCTATGGACGAAACTCTGAAACGCTCTAACCTGGGACTGCTGCAGCCGGGCGACGAGGTGAACGTGGAGCGCTCCATGATTATGAACGGGCGACTTGACGGACACATCGTGCAGGGACACGTTGACACAACTGCCACCTGTGTAAACATAACCGATGCCGACGGCAGCTACGAATTTACCTTTGAATACGAGGCAAGCGACGAGATGATTGCCCGCGGCTATTTTACGGTGGACAAGGGCTCGGTTACGGTGAACGGCGTAAGCCTCACTGTGTGTGAGCCAACCCGCAACACCTTCAAAGTGTGCATCATTCCGTTTACCTACGAACACACCAACTTTCACCACATCAAGGTGGGCACGAAGGTTAACATCGAATTCGACATCTTGGGCAAGTACATCAGCCGCTTAGCCAGTCTGCAGAACAACACTGCGCAATGATCAAGCTACTTATGATATTTGCCGGTGGCGGTTTGGGCAGTTTGTGCCGTTACAGCATTGGCGCAACGCTGCTCAAAAATGTTGACGGACACTTTCCGTGGGCCACTTTTGCGGCCAATGCCATAGGTTGCCTGTGCATCGGATTGCTTGCGGGCTACTTTGAAAGGCGGCAAGCCGGACTGGTGTATATGCTGCTGGTTACAGGATTTTGTGGCGGATTTACCACCTTTTCGACATTCTCAAACGAGAGTGTGCAATTGATGCGACAAGGTTTCTATTCATTAGCTTTAGGCTACATGGCCCTGTCTATGTGTACAGGTTTGATATGCACCGCATCGGGATTTTGGGCCGCAAAGAATATCTGATACACTTTAATCTTCTACTCTATTATGCGCAAGAAAGAACTATACGAACACGTGCTGGCGTACTTTGAACGCACCATGGACGCTACAGAAACGGAGTTGCACTTTAGCAACCCCTTTGAATTGTTGGTGGCCGTCGTTCTGTCGGCACAATGCACCGACAAGCGCATCAACCAAGTGACGCCGCGACTATTTGCCGACTTTCCTGTGCCCGAAGCTATGGCGGCCACCACTCCCGAGGTTATTTACGATTACATCAAGTCGGTGAGCTATCCTAACAACAAGGCCAAACATCTGGTGGGGTTGGCCAAAATGCTGGTGGAGCGGTTTGGCGGTGAAGTGCCATCTACGCTTGAAGAACTGACACAGTTGCCCGGCGTGGGACGCAAAACAGCCAATGTCATACAGGCTGTGGCTTTTGGCAAAGCAGCCCTGGCAGTTGACACGCATGTGTTCAGAGTGAGCCACCGCCTCGGACTTGTGCCACAGCGCTGCACAACCCCATACAGCGTGGAGGTGGAACTTAAAAAACACATACCCGAACAGTTGGTGGCCTCGTCACACTACTGGCTCTTGCTGCACGGGCGTTACACTTGTTTGGCTCGCAAGCCCAAATGTGACAAATGTGGCTTGCGCGACGTATGCAAGAGTTGCATGAGGTAACGCACTGCCCACACAAAAAAGAGCACAGACCGACCTATTTCACTCAACTTATCTATTTCAGCAGACCAACTAAATAGCTCCACGCAATATGGCCGACTTCTTATCAAAGCTTTCTGTACTCCAATCTGGAAACGAGGACCTGTTCATGCAAAAGAAGAGCAGAGACCCAAACAAACACATAAACTTTATGCTTGAGTGCAAGAAAGATGGTGTGTTTCTTTCGGTGGTAGACGAAGGCCGCAACAAGGTTGACGTAAACTTTAGAAACTACGATAGCATTACGGCCCAACTGCTGCAAAGCATTGATAATGTGATGCGACAAAAGGAATACGATGTGGTGTGGGGTGAAGCTGAAAGTGGGCTGAATCTGAACGATTACCCCTATTTGTGCAATCAACTTGTGCGCTGTTCCAACATCATTGACAGCGAAGGGCATAAATTGAACGTGGCCGATGAGGGTGAGCAGCATTTGCAACTACGACTCAAGCACAAGAAAGGAGAAGGATTCCTGCCCGAATTTTATATCGGCGACAGCAAGGTGGACAAGCTGCAAATGTTGTCGGACGTCTTTGCGTGGATTGGCAATAAGATATATGCCATACACTCTGTGGGCAACAACTATGCGCATTTGGACATTCTGAAGTGTAATATTGACGAAAAATACATATTGCGTGCCGAAGGCTATGTGGTGCTGATAGAGCAAGCACACCTGAACGACGTGAACAACATACTCAAAACATATGGTTACACCATCTAATTCTCCACATTGGCATGAAACACTTGCTTGCTGCCCTCATAGGCATCTTTAGCGTATGCGCCACAGCCACCACACGCAACGAAACCGAGGCGCGCCGCATAGCTCAAAGTTGGTTTGCACAACACAATGTTGCAAGTTTGAGCACCAACCACTCCCGCACACAAGAGGCCGCCACGATGACATGCGACACGCTCAACATGGCATGGTGTTACAAGCGCCAGCACCAATTTGTACTAATTGGCAAACAAGCATCGCAACCTGCCATACTGGGCTATGGCAATACCGCGCAGGGAGTTATGCCACAGGGGCTGAAACGTTTACTCAACAGTGCTCCAATGCCCGCTGACACGTACACCTCCCGCCCCTACCCGCTCGATGGCTGCCAATGGCAACCGGTGGCGCCACTGCTCAGCACACAACACGGCTACCACACGCCCTACAACGACGCTTGCCCCTACTATACCGACAACGATGGTGTGCGCTCCGATGCACGCTGCGTACCAGGCTGTGTGGCCATTGCTTTAGAACAAATTCTGACCTATTACAAACGCACCTACACGCTGCAAGACACCTTGCACGGCTGGCAAACGCCCAATTACACCATTCCCGACATATTGCCTGGCGAGGTGGTCGACGCCAGTCTCATACGCAACGAGTATGCCAACAACAACGGCACCACCGACGAACGCGATGCCGTGGCACGTCTGATGTATTATTTGGGTGTGGCCACACACATGAATTGGGGCATCGACGCCAGCGGCACAAACTCTACCAAGGTGGCCGACCCGCTGAAACGGGCTTTTGGCTTGAAATATGTGCACTACCTTGACAGTTACAAGTACAATCCGGTTGCATATTGGAACTTTCTGGCTCAAGAGCTCATTGCGCGTCGCCCAATTTACTACTCGGGCAGTGCCATGAACCTCGAAGGCCACGCTTTTGTGCTCGACGGACTTGATGCCAACGGGCTTTTCCACGTCAACTGGGGCTACTATGGCAGCTACGACGGCTACTTCCGCCTCGACGTGCTGTCTGTCAAAGCCCCTACACACGACCGTGACGCATTCGCCGACGACGGTTACTTTTGCAATCAAGAGGCTGTGGTGATGTGCCCCGACGAGGTGACAGGGGTAATGCCTCCCGACACACTGCACCGCACGGGCCATGAGGTGGTGGTGGACAGCGTGTGGTTTGCAGACGAACCGTCAACCGCCTGCATGACACGCATCAACATGGCGGTGCACAACACCACACAGCAAACGCTCACCACGCCATTTGCCCTGATGCTGAATGCCCCAACCGACACGGCACGGCTTGAACAAGCCGACTGGCTGGCATTTACGGGCGTCACGCTCGCCGCCGGACAGCGCGACACACTGACCATACACACGCTGCTGACCCGCAACGGACATGACATGCAACTTGCCATCAGCCCCGACGGCGAACAAATCATTTACGAGCGCACGCTCAACATCACCAGCAACGGCACCACCCAGCTGCACAGCGAGGCACCGCGCCTTACGTTTGTTGACGAATCGACCATCGAGGTGCAGCAAACTGTGGGTAACAAACTTTATGACGAAAGAGCCGCACAAACACTACTCTTCAATCTGAAGGACAACACCAGCCACACCGATGCACAACTCACACGGCGCATTTATCTGCCTCCCACAACCGACACCACATTGTGCGTGAGGTTTTACAACCTTGTGCCAGGTCACAAATACCGTCTCAAACTGCAAGGTGAGCAACAGGGCGACATGCAGCGACTTGAGTTTGTCATGCCCGGCGCCGATGCCATTGCCACGCCAACATGTGCCCCCGACAGCCGCACACTGTACATTTCAACCGACGGACGCACCTCACCCACCGTGCCACACAACTACAAAGGAGCCTTGCTGCAATACCGCCAGGGCAAGATTACCAAAATCATACAACACTAATTTGGTTAACGGGTTAACGAGTTGACAGGTTGACAAGCAAGTATGCTATACTTATAAAGTTAAAGCCAGGACGGTAAAAAGCTTGACTAACTTACCCGTCAACCTGTTAACCCGTCAACCCGTTTACTAATTCTCTAAAATTATTATGCTAAAGAAATCACATATTAAGACGTTGCTTGTGTCGACCACCGACAATGGCGAGGATATCATACGCACAGAGGCCGACGGCGGTTGCCTGATTGACGAAAGCGGCCTAATGCTGCGCTACGCCGAGCGCGACAACGACGGCACAGCATCACTGCTGCTCACCGACGGCTTGGCCGACCTCAAGCGCAACGGACGCATCAAGTCGCGCATGACTTTTGTTGACGGCAAACTTGTGCCTTGTGCCTACACCACCCCCAATGGTGCACTCGACTTCAGCCTCTACACACACAGCACACAGCTCAACGTAACGCCCGAGGGCGGACGTTTTGAGGCACGCTACACCATGCTTGCCGCTGGCAAACAGGTGGCCGACAATGTGCTTACGGTGGAGTGGCAATTTACAAACTAAGGTTGAAACAGCATGACAGCCCCTACCTCACTATGGCTAAAACAATATAACAATCCCCATGTCTGAATTTCCCAAATGGCTGCTTGCCCTTGCCGGCCTCAGCCTTATTCCCCTACTTGCGTGCCCGCTCTTCTTGTTCGGTGCACAGCCCTTTGGCACAAGCCAATATGGCATTGTGCGTTTTCTACTCTACCTGCTCACCCAACTGCTGTGGCTTGCGCCAACGGTCAGTTTCTTTGTCACGCTCGACCTTTGGCGCCGTGGCTACAACAAAGCAAGCATTACGCTTGGCACGGCAGCAGTCGTGGTCAGCGTGCTGGCCTTTATACTGATATTTAGATAGCCGGCCGAAATCTGTCGCAATGCGCACAGGCGCATATAGCACAAGAAAGGGTGTTTCAGAAAAAGGCTCCACCTGCCATGTGGTGTGGAGTTCTCTTTCTGAAACACCCTTTCTCGTGTTGTATGTTACATTCAAATCGCCACCCTATGTCAAGGGTTGAGCAACTGCTGCAAGGCATTAACCATACCCGCTGCCGTCTGTCCTGTTGGGATGCCGGCCGGGGCAAACGCCTCAACTTGCTTGTTCAGTGCATCGAGTGCGGCGTTGTTGCCCTTTGCTGCATACTCCTCACGCAATATGCGCACCTTCTCGGCCATTGCCACCCCCTCAATAAAACGCTCATAACGCACCGATGAGCGCGGCCCGGGATAGATGAGATAGGTGTCGCCCGGGGCAAACAAGCGGAAACGCGTATCGGTGAGCGGGTTGTCGGCCCAGTTCATCCACGACCAATGCAAATAGCCCTCAAACTTGTTGGCCACACAAAATACAGGCAAATAGGCAGCCTCAGCCGGCAGACTGTTTGAAAACAAATTGGGCTCCGTATTGCTGCAACAAGTGTAGGTTGTACTCTTCCACCCACGGGCCTTGCGGGCAGCCAACTCGTCATCAGTAAAGTGCTCGCCAAAACCTATGCAATAGTCGTAAAGTTTGTCGACCAACTCCTTGTGGTGTGTGCCAGCAAGCGCCATCTTGATGCCCGGCACCGCCTCTTGCGCCACACGATAGGCGTCAAGCATATTGTTGAGCCCGCGTTCGTCCATGGCTATACAAGTCTTGTCATACCACCCTTGCTGTTTGAGGTGAGCAGCAAAACTCTTCAAAAATGCGGTCCAAAGCGCCTTGTACTCTGCACTGCTGGTTGTGGTTTTCAAATCCACATCCTTACCCTGTGCCTCATCATAATAGCGGAACGACATATCCCAGGGCACCATCGAGAAACAGTTAATTTGCTCACTTATACCACACTCCTCACACAGCTTCACCCATTGGTCAAACACCGTGTAGTCGTACTGCCATTCGCCGTTCTTGGTGCGTGTTGTGCGCACCATGGCACTGAATTTGTCATGACTCTGGTCGCCCCAAGGCTCATAAAACAATATGGCCGACACCACCTTTTGTCCGCTGCGCGCCAACAGTTTGAGGTAGGGGCGCAAGGCATCAAGGTGAGCCTGGCTCCAACGCGGCACATCGTTGTAACGCGACACAGCATAAGGCTGCTGCCAAAAGTCCACATGAAACTTTTGTTCGGCAGGCGAGGGCAAGGTACGGGCATTTACCTCAATCTTCAAGTTCAAGCGCTTCAGCACCTTGTGCGTTTGCGCATCGGCCACCTCCAGCTGCGTGCTGTACACACCGGCATCGGCATCAGTCGGCACCTCCAGCGTGCACCATACAGGGTGTGTGGTACCCTCCTCTGCCGTTTGCGGCACATCAAGGTCTATGACATCGGCCACCTGGTAGGGCGTGAGGTTGTTGGGGTGATAACCACAATACTGAAAGTTGTCGGTTGTCACATAGTTAATAAAGCGTGCCTCACCCTGTGAGGCCGCAATGGTGGCGCCCCCCTTGCGCCAAGGGGTGAGCCTCACCTGCAGCGCGCTTTGCTTTTGAGCGGCATACACCACAGCCTCCACGCCCACACGCTCACCGCGCCAAGCCTTTATCAGCGTGTCTGATTTGGCCCTCATCACAGGGCGCTCAGTTTGCGCATAGTGCACATCTTTCGAGGCCCACGACACTTGCAGCCCCTTTCCGCCCGTTGTTTGAGCCTGCAGCGAAAGGGCCGCAGCACACAACGGAACAATTATAGTTTGCTTAATATTCATAGTTCATCATATTTTTGGTGGAATACGGTCACGGCCTCAATGCCCTTGCGCATCATGCTGAGTGGCATATTTTCGTTAGGCGAATGTATGGCATTGCTTTCAAGTCCAAAACCCATCAGCACTGTCTTCACCCCCAGTTCGCGTTCAAAATCGCTGATAATGGGTATGCTGCCACCGCGTCGCACCGCCAGCGGCCGTTTGCCAAAGGCTGCCTCAAACCCAGCCTCCGCCGCACGATAGGCCGGCAGGGTGATAGGGCACACATAGCCCTCGCCGCCATGCATCGGCGTAACCTTCACCTTCACACACTTGGGGGCCATGCGCTCAATGTAGTCAACAAACAGTTGCGATACCGTTTCGTGCTGTTGGTGTGGCACCAGGCGGCACGACACTTTGGCGTATGCCTTCGAGGGCAACACCGTTTTGGCACCCTCGCCCGTGTGACCGCCCCAAATGCCGCAAATGTCAAACGAGGGCCGGCAGGCATTGCGCTCAATGGTTGAATAGCCTTTTTCGCCCCGCAACGCATCCACCCCGATGGCCTGCATGTAGCGCTGTTCGTCAAATGGTATGTGGGCTATCATGCTGCGCTCATCGGCCGACAGCTCCTCCACATCGTCATAAAAGTGGGGTATGGTTATGCGTCCGTCGGCATCGGTCACCTTGGCCAGCAGCTCACACAACACATTGATGGGATTGGCCACCGCACCACCAAAGTGCCCGCTGTGCAAATCGCGATTAGGCCCTGTCACCTCTATCTGCCAATAGGCCAGCCCACGCAGTCCGGTGGTGAGCGATGGCAAATCGGCCGCGAGCATTGAGGTATCGCTCACCAATATCACGTCGCACTGCAACAGGTCGTGATGTTGTTTTAAGAAACTGCCGAGCGAGGGCGACCCTATCTCCTCCTCTCCCTCAAGTATAAACTTCACATTGTGCTTTAGCAATCCATGGCGCACGAGGTATTCAAGCGCCTTTACCTGTATAAAGCTCTGTCCCTTGTCATCATCGGCGCCACGTGCCCAAATGCGTCCGTCACGCACCTCGGGTTCAAACGGATTAGAGTGCCACAAGGCCAAAGGGTCAACCGGCATCACATCATAGTGTCCATACACCAACACGGTGGGTGCCGCATCGCTCACATGCTTTTCGGCATACACCAGCGGATTACCCTCCGACGGCATCACCTCGGCATGGTCGGCACCGGCAGCCACCAGCAATTCTTGCCAACGTTTGGCACAGCGCAGCATGTCATCGTGGTGTGCAGGTTCGGCGCTGATACTCGGAATGCGTATCAGGCTGAACAGCTCGTCAAGGAAACGCGCCTCGTTCTGTACCACATAGCTCTGTATAGTAGGAATTGTTGTCATAAGTTTTGTTTTAATTATCTACCTGTCTTTGTGCAAAGATAGTGCAAACCGAGCGCATAAAGTCAAGCTTGCTTGAACTTTCTGCCGAGGTGCAGCCTATCTTATCACGATATTGTGTCACAATTTGCTTTACGCCTATCAGCATATTCACAATATTTGCATGGTGTTAACCTTATTTACCCCCCCCATTTGCTTGCGTGCCACTCAGCACGTAACTTTGCCGCAAAAGATTTCTAATTTATCACAAAAAGCAAGCTCTATGAAAAAAACAATCCTCACCGTGTTGAGTTGCGTTACAGCCTTAGTTGGTTCTGCGCAAACACTGAGCAACACACCTGTTTCAACTTTTGAAGAACTGGAAGATGGAGGCATCTATGCGCTCAAAACCATCAACGATAAAGCCAGCAACGGCGGATGGTACTATCGCAACAACAACTTTTACTTTACACTCAATCCCAACGATGTTACGCCTGGCAGCAAAGTCTCTGCTGACAATAACAAATATTTGTGGAAGGTGTACAAAAACACCACCGACCAAACTATCGCACTTGTCAACATGTACGACGGTGTCTACATGGCCAGCACAACAGGAAATGTAGATAATATAAACAGCAACAACAATTGTGACCAAAATATCGGATACTTGCACTTTGAAGCAAGCACCAAACACGAAGGTTACAGCAATCTGTACATTCTTAACGGCTCAAACAAGTATTATGCAACAGCCAACAATGGCGGCAAACTTGGCTATTGGACTCTCGAAGCCGCCGCAGGCAATCAGGGTTGCGTTCAATTCTACAAGATAAATGATCCTGAAAATATTGCATTATCCGTCACACCCAACAAACCGTGTCTTTTAAGAATTGGCGATGGCGAAGAGTTCTCCGTTGGGGGATACATCTACGCCACCGATGGGTCGGCGTTGACAATGAACGGACAAACGGCCAATCTTTCGACCCTCGGTTCGGAATGGATATTCGAAGGCGACTATGCCAACGGATTTAAGATTGTCAACGCAAGCAGCAAGAAAGTGCTTGGTGTGAACACCAGCAACTTGGCTACAAATGAAAGAACGAAATTGGCGCTTTACGATGCCGATAATACCGATAGCAACGTATCAACCCTTTGGGACGTGACGGGCAACACTTTTATTTCGGGCAGCTTTAACCTTCACGTAAAAGGTAGCATACGCGACCGCGTGAACGATAATAGCGGTCTGGCTTTCTGGAAAACAGGAGTCGGAAAAGGCTCTGCACTCAGAGTTTACAATAACGTAGACATTACACTCACAGAGGTTGGCAGCAACACTTACGCCACCACTTACCTGCCTTTTGCCGTAACCGTACCCGAAGGCATCAATGCCTACACTGCAACTATCAATAATGAGCATAACAGCATTGAGCTGACAAAGGTTGAAGATGTCATTCCCGCTGAAACTGGCGTAATTCTTGAGGGCACAGCCACAAGTGCAGCCCTGCCATTGACCACCACCGAAGGCACAGCCAGCAAGGGCGGTCTCGTTGGCACACTCACTAACAAAACCATCACAGCCGGTACAACAGACTACTTGGTGCTTGGCACCAAAGACGGCGCCCTCGGCTTCTACCTGCCTAACGCTGCAAGCACAAGCATTGGAGCCAATAAAGCTTACTTTGAATTGAACGGACAAGCATCAGCAATGGGTTATGCTATCAACTTTGGCACGGTTACGGGCATTGCTTCAGCAACCATCAACAAGCAGAACAGCACAAACGCCTGCTATGATCTGTCAGGACGCCGCATAACATCACCCGTCAAGAGCGGTCTGTACATCAGCAATGGTAAAAAGATTATTGTAAAATAGCAAAACATACGAAAACATGAAATCATACATCAAGCCCCAAAGCACAACTATCAACCTTGACCTGCGTGACTCTCTTCTGCTCAACGACAGCAATGTTAGAGTCAATGCCACCCAGCACTCTGACAACGATGCAGCACTGTCGCAGCAAAAGAACAGCAATAGTGTATGGAACAGCAATCTGTGGTCTGCCATGGATAATAACGACCAATAGAGCGTTGGCTGAAGGGATAAATAAGTTGACGAACAAACAGGTTACCAGGTAACCTGGTCAAGCCCCCCCTGCCAGTGCAAGCAACAACGGACAAGAGCGTTGCTACCACTTAAGCCCCACAAACCATGCCTACAACGACAGCGTTTGTGGGGCTTTTATTATGACACACGATCACATCAGAATCATTTTACCAGACAACTATAATATAATTATTGCTGTATGGTAAAACGCCGAAACGCAAGTTTTTCCGTCTTAAACCCTTTATAAATAGGACTTCTTGCTCTTTATTTCAAAAAGTAAGCCCCTATAGTTAACAGTACATAGCCGCAGAGCTTTTATTGGCATAAAAGCGAATTACAAAATATGGCAGCGACCACGTTGTCCGTGACGGCTTTTTATGCTTTGGAGTTTCACCAGACAACAATATATATTACTCTAGCTCACGGATCACACCGATTGCACGGATTTTTTGCTCGTGCAACGTGCTTTAACACCACGGAGATGACGGATTTTACGGATTTTGTGAGCATTGCATGCTCACTTCGCCATTAGCTCGTTGCTGCGACCTGGTCCCTTACTACATAATCTGTGCTAACATATTTCGCCACGGGTACGTTACGGGCCAATAGCGAAGTGAGCATGCAATGCTCACAAAATCCGTAAAATCCGTCATCTCCGTGGTGCTAAAGCACGTTGCACAAGCAAAAAAATCCGTGCATTCAGTGCGATCCGTGAGCATTTATATTATGTTTGCATTTTAGCGGCTCAGCTTCGCTTCGCCGCTTTCAACTGCAAACTTAGTGCTATAATATCGGAATGATTTCACCAGACAACAATAATTATAATACAACGCGAAACTGAGTGTATATCAACCCCAAAGGGGTAAACATACGGGCACAAAAAAAAGGGCTTCCGCCCTTTCTCATCTTTTTAGTGGTGCGAGGCACATTATTGCCACGCCCACCGGCTCACATCTGAGCCAATCATCTAACAGTTACCTTTCTACAAATCTTTTTTACCTAATCTAATCTTTTACCTAATCTTGTTAACCTAATACTTAATCTTTCTACCCGGTCACTTCTTCGCAGAAGGAACTTTCGCAGAACTAATACTATATCAAATTATTCAATAGCTTAGCTTATGTCTTGTTTTCGAGTGCAAAGTTACGGGCACAACCACGACAATGCAAGTATATGAACAAAAAAGTTGCACGCTTTTGCATTGTTTGTGAATAAACTCGGCATTTTGACAAGTACACTATCAAAAAGCTCACATTTTATCATTCTGCCGCTACTATACACCACTACACAAAGGCTGCATCAAACACCTGCTGCAAAATAAATTGCCTGCCAGCACCGAAGTTTCCGACTCAAAGAGCCCTTCTGTGCTGACAGGCAACCACTATCCGCTGACAGAGTCAGCTAACGGGGTCTTACCCATTATTACTTTGCAATCTTGACACACTTCACGCCGTTTGCCGTTACAATCTGCAAGAGATACTGACCCTTGGGCAGCGACGAGGTGTTGACTGTGCCTCCATCGCGACCTGTGGCCAATAGGCATACGCGACCTTTGGCGTCGAACAAACGATACGACTTGAGGCCTGGAGCTGTGAACGACACTTGGTTGGCCCCCATACGCACATCAATATCCACAGCCGACTTGCCAACCGGCTTGATGGCGGTAAACTCACCCGCGCCCTCGGCAGCATTTATATAGTCTGAATAATCAGTGCGCTTGGTCTCAACATAGCGCTGTTCGAAACTGCCCCAAGGATTGTCGGGGTCGGTTGATATGTAGTAGTAGCCCTCGTATGCCACCGACTGCGGTATGTCGTACTCCGGATGGTAGGTGATATGATACTTGTTGCCGTCCTGCAGCTCATAGCCCTCGCCATTGGCCACCTTGACGTCGGAGAGCAAAAACTTCTCCTGGCTCACCGTGTAACCATGATCGTCATTCTTCACCACCACACTGTCGAGATCCCAACCTGAACCTTGATAATCGTTGGCTATATAGGTCGTTTTGTTATGATACTCGTAACTGCCATTGACATCGGTGGTCCATATTTTGAACTCCTGCTTGCCCACCCCGGGCTGGTCTATCACGTAAGCATAATCCTCCACATTTTTGGCATCGTAAGTTACTGACAATGTACCATTAGCCCGGCCTGCATAATAGGTGTCGGCAGCGAGCATGCGCTGTTCGCCCTGCAAGAATGAGGCATCGATGTCAACATACTGATCGTCTGTGGCTGCCCACTTTATGCTGCGGTACGACTCAGTCTCTTTCCACACATCTTCATTTATGTTGTTATCATACTCCAAGCCTTCGTACTTGATGGCCACCGCATGCCCTACCGAGTCGGCATAAGTTGCGGTAAGGCGCTGCTTCAACTGCGGCGTGGAGGTGCTGTAGTCCTGATACCAATATTCGCTTGTCAACACTCTGCCCCTGGCATCGCGCACAATGTCCCAACGCTTGCAACCGCCGCCGTCGCCAAACACATAGGCTGCGCTGTCGGCATTCCACATAAGAGTCTTTTGTTCGGTCACGAAACTCTGAACTACGGGGTCGTACTTGTAGGTGGTTATCCAGAAGGGAGAATAGTTCTTGCCGTCCTTCGACACCTCAAATGTCACAACCGACTGACGGCCTTGCTCGTCATACGACACCATCTGCCGCGAATAGGGCAAAGTGTCGCCCTCGGCAAACGAATGCAGACGCCAACCACACTCTGAGCCGTTTTTGTCATAGAACAAGGTGTAACGCTCGGCACGCTGCATGTCGGCATCGGGAGTTTTATAACTGCGTGTCCATACCTCCTCGGTTTGAGGCACCCAAATGGGGAGCACCTCGGCAGCCTTGCTCTGCGAGAGACACGACACGGAAGCTTGTGCCTGACGTCCGCCAAACAGCAATTTGCCAATCTTTTTACCACTACGCCCCACTTGGGCCTTGGCGTCGACGCCATTGTGCAACACCGAGGCAAATGGCAATGCACGGCTTCGGCCTGGAACTGTCTGGAGAGGTTGAGCTGATGCCACACTGCCACTCACAAATGCAGTTAGCATTACAAACGTAAATGTTTTCATAGGCTATTATGTACGTTTTGTTGGTAAATGAGTTATTTTTGTTTCTGTTTGCAAATATAGGCAGCATAAGCCGTACCACCTAACATGATGTAAAGAAATATTATTTTTTATGCTGAATAACATGTTTTATGTTCCATGGAAGCATTTCTGACGGCAGTTTAACAAGTTGAAAGGTTCACCATAAAACTTGTCATTGGCATTCTGTTGTCAGCCATTATATCTACGCTCTACACTCTAATGACACTAAGAACATATTTGCCCCTAATTCTGTTTTCAGCCATTTTGTTTGCACTCTGCACTTTTGCACACAAAAGAATTGATTATCAGCAGATTGTGCTGTGCAGACAAGGCCATAGAGCTTCTGCACTGCGCCTACACCCATCTGCCCCCTACCTGCACCCATCTGCACGCGTCTGCACTGCCACCATACCGCACACGCCTCACGACATGAACAGTAGTGCCACCCGCACATTACGGCATAGGGGGAGCGGATTTTCTGTCAGAGCAACAGATTTTTCTGCCTCCCTACACATTTTTTTCTGACTGGCACAAACGATATGACGCCCCCGGCACAAGCACGAGTGCAGATGGCAGTGCAGACAAAATTTACCTCTATCTACACTGTCTTTCGCACTGATATTCAGAGCATTATAAGGCATTAGTGCAGAATGCAGACAGTTTTGCAAAAAACCATTATATAAGGACTGTCTGCACCATCTGCACTGACACAACTGCACATGACAGCAAAATATTTTTTCTGTCACCACCACCTTTTGGCACGCTGCTTGCATAAGTATGGGCGTACCGCTCAAAACAGTGCAGAGGTACACACATATAAATATATAACACGAATAATAATAAAAAAAAGATACAATCATGGGAAAGATTATTGGTATTGACTTAGGTACAACGAACAGCTGTGTGTCAGTGTTCGAAGGTAACGAACCTACTGTAATTGCCAACAGCGAAGGCAAGCGCACCACTCCTTCGGTGGTAGCCTTTGTTGAAGGTGGCGAACGCAAGGTGGGCGACCCCGCCAAGCGTCAGGCAGTAACCAACCCCTTGCGCACGATTTACTCAATCAAGCGTTTCATGGGTGAAAACTACGACCAGGTGCAGAAGGAAATTGCACGTATGCCCTACAAGGTGGTACGCGGCGAGAACAACACCGCACGTGTTGAGGTGGACGGCCGCCAGTACACTCCGCAGGAAATTTCTGCAATGGTTCTGCAAAAGATGAAAAAGACCGCCGAGGACTACCTCGGACAGGAGGTGACGGAAGCCGTTATCACCGTGCCGGCCTACTTCTCAGACTCTCAGCGTCAGGCCACTAAGGAGGCCGGACAAATTGCAGGTCTTGATGTTAAACGTATCGTTAACGAACCTACCGCAGCCGCCCTTGCCTATGGTATTGACAAGGCTAACAAGGACATGAAGATTGCCGTGTTCGACCTTGGTGGTGGTACATTCGATATCTCTATCCTTGAGTTTGGCGGTGGCGTGTTCGAGGTGCTCTCAACCAATGGCGATACACACCTGGGTGGTGATGACTTTGACCACGTAATCATCGACTGGCTGATTAACGAATTTAAGAACGACGAAGGTGCCGACCTCTCAACCGACCCGATGGCCATGCAGCGCCTGAAGGAGGCTGCCGAAAAGGCTAAGATCGAACTTTCAAGCTCTACAACTACCGAAATCAATCTGCCCTACATCACATCGGTTAACGGCATGCCTAAGCACTTGGTAAAGACGCTTACCCGTGCCAAATTTGAGCAGTTGGCTCACAATCTGATTGAGGCTTGCAAGGCTCCGTGCGAAGCAGCCTTGAAGGGTGCCAACCTTACTACTGCCGACATTGACGAGGTAATCCTTGTAGGTGGTTCTACCCGTATTCCTGCCGTACAGCAGTTGGTACAGGACTTCTTCGGCAAAGCTCCCTCAAAGGGTGTAAATCCTGACGAGGTGGTAGCTGTAGGTGCTGCCATTCAGGGTGCCATCTTGAACAAGGAGAAGGGTGTGGGCGACATCGTATTGCTCGACGTTACACCGCTTTCATTGGGTATCGAAACACTCGGTGGCGTAATGACCAAGTTGATTGATGCCAACTCAACCATTCCTTGCAAGAAGAGCCAGGTGTTCTCAACCGCTGAGGACAACCAGCCCGAGGTTACTATCCACGTATTGCAGGGTGAGCGCCAGTTTGCCCGCGACAACAAGAGCATCGGCCGCTTCAACCTGGCCGGCATTGCTCCCGCCCGTCGTGGCGTGCCTCAGATTGAGGTTACATTCGACATCGATGCCAACGGTATCTTGAAGGTATCTGCCAAGGATAAGGCCACTGGCAAGGAACAGGCCATTCGTATCGAAGCCTCAAGCGGTTTGTCAGAAGACGAAATCAACCGCATGAAGGCTGAAGCACAAGCCAACGCCGAGGCAGACAAGAAGGAACGTGAGCGCGTTGACAAGATCAACGAAGCCGACTCTATGATATTCCAGACCGAGAACCAGCTCAAGGAGCTTGGTGACAAGCTCCCTGCCGACAAGAAGGCTCCCATTGAGGCTGCTCTTGGCAAGTTGAAGGAGGCTCACAAGTCTCAGGACATTGCCGCCATCGATGCTGCCAAGGCCGAGCTCAACACAGCATGGCAGGCTGCCAGTGCCGACATGTACAGCCAGGCAGGTGGTGCCCAGCAGGGTGCAGGCGCTGGTTTCCAAGGCGGTCAGCAGGCAGGTCCTCAGCAGAACGGCTCTGACAACAAGGGCAACGAAGACATTCAGGACGCTGACTTTGAGGAGGTTAAGTAAGATAGATAACTATCCAAAGAGATAAATAAGAAAAGGGGTGTGACTCAATGAGTTGCGCTCCTTTTTCTTTTGTTAAATATTGATTTATCTTTCGTTATTTACCGATTTTTACTGTATATTTGCACCATGTTTGGTACGCGACTTATTTTCTGACTAAGTGCGACCTATCAATACTTATTCAAACGTAATGCAACTTAAATCGGTACAATATGCCATCTGCTAAATTTGAAATAAAAAGGAAATGTAAGTGCTGTGGGGCTACATTCCTCGCAAAGACACTTGATTCGTGGTATTGCTCACGCAAATGTTCTCAGAAAGCCTACGACCAGAGAATGGCTGAAAAGAAGAAGGTAGAACAATTAAACGCTATCGTCACACAAATACCAGATGCTCGTGACTACATCTCCGTGCAAGAAGCAGTAGCCATATTTGGCATTAGCAAAGACACAATATATCGACTGATTAGAAAGGGAAAGATTTCAGCAATAAATATAGGTGAACGTTTGACTCGTATAAGCAAAAGCAAATTGGAAGAAATGTTTCCTCTCCGGGAAGAACCAATAGACCGTAGCAAACCATTGCCCAAGTTTTATAGCATGGAACCAGAGGATTGCTATACCATAGGCGAAATATCCAAGAAGTTTGGCATCAACGACAGTACGGTCTATGCCCACATTCGCAAGTATTCCATTCCCACAAGACAGATAGGCAACTATGTATATGCACCTAAAGCCGATATTGATAACTTGTATAAAGATGTAGTGAAATTATGAAGAAGCCGTTAGCACATACCAAGTGTACAGTAAAGCTCCGTAAGTCTGAATATCATGACGAATGGTATCTCATTGTGGAGAGTTATCCTGTATTCAAAACTACTGGTGGCAAGCCCTCACGAATAAAGGAGGCTTTGAATAGAACCATTACTACACCGATATGGGATAAGAACCGAAATGCACGCACTTCGGCAGATGGTGTGGTAACGTACAAACCGAAGCGTGACGAGAATGGTATCATACTTTGCAAGTCGCAACTTGACCAAGAAGCGTGCATCTATGCCGACAAAGTGAGAGCCATTCGCCAAAGGGAATATGACAACGCGGCTCTATATATAGACAGTGAAGCGGAACAGGCAGCACAGAATGAACGTTCGCAATGCAACTTTATTTCTTACTTCAAGGATGTCACGGACAAAAGGCATAGGAACAGTTCGGAGTCTATCAATGTAAATTGGCGACGAGTGTATGAGTTGATGAAAATATTCGTAGGTGGTGACACGTTAACTTTTGGGCAGATAAATCTCGGACTGATTGAAAACTTCAAGCTGTTCCTTCTCAATGCTCCACAGGGCGGGGGAAAGTCGGGGACAGTATCGCAGAATACAGCAGCAACATATTTCGCAATATTCAAGGCTGGACTGAAACAAGCATTTGTGGATGGCTACCTGACAATCGACTTGGCAGCAAAAGTGAAAGGCATTCCCGAACAAGAAAGCAGACGTGAGCACTTGACTTTGGACGAATTAAACACGCTTGCACAAACACCGTGCGACAATCCTATAATCAAACGTGCCGCTTTGTTCTCTGCACTCACAGGCATACGCCATGTGGACATCAAGAAGATGAAGTGGAAAGAGATAGTCAAAGAGGGTGACCACTACAGGGTGAACTTCACTCAGCAAAAGACAAAGGGTGTGGAATACAAACCTATTTCTGCCCAAGCCTATCAGTTGTGTGGTGACAGACGTGGTGATGACCAGTTGGTATTTGAGGGGTTGCCTGCCCCATCATGGATTTCAAAACCATTGGAACGATGGATAAAGGCTGCGGGTATCACCAAGCATATCACATTCCATTGCTTCCGTCATACTTATGCTACCTTGCAGCTGGCCAACGGAACGGACATCTACACGGTGAGCAAGATGCTGGGACATACCAATGTGCGCACAACGCAGATATATACAAAGGTGGTGGATGAAAAGAAGGAGAACGCTGCCGATGCAATACAGATAAATTTGGACAATATCGAATAACAAACATACCTTATTATATATGTCGAACATGATTGAGGTGCTTGCAGAACAACTGCAAGAGGTAAACAAGGTAATAGAAACTCTGGCAAGAGTTAGTGATGTGAGTTTCAAGGATGTGCTTGTCCTTGTCCGCTTCTATGATGAATACAAGAACACCAATGAGTTCATTGATGAAGCGGAACAACGTGCCCATGATAATGTCGGGGCTTTACTTGTATGCGTCACAAAGCTACAGGGACTTATCAGACGTCTTCTCTCTTTAGATATGTCTGTATGGAATGAGGTGAATTTCGCTTCATTGGAGCAGAGACACTTGAAAGCATATCAAGATAAGTGGAATAGAGCTAAAGAAAAATCAACCAAGTTGTGGCAGGAATATCAATCATTAAGCAACCGACTTGATATGATGGACTTCAATTCGGAAGACTACAGAGTTTTGGATATTCGATGTGAGAAGACAAAGATTGACTATGAAAATGCACACGAGGAGACAGAAGAGTGCTATGCTATACTCAAAATGAAAGAGAAAGATTGTGCTCATGTGCATTACTTTGAGATGCAGTTTTTGTTGCTATGGGCAGCAAAGATGATGGAGATAACAGATGCTATCAGAACAGATGCCAAACGTTTACTAAAGGAGAGGAACACATGAATGAGGGAGTACTGCTTCTGAAAGAAGTTGCCAAACTGAAGGACATAGTAAGTCTTGGCGTGTGCGTCAGCATCTTTCAAACGTGCAATGGCAAGCAATTCAAGAATATGCCTGCAAGCGATTTCTTTTGTTTCCTCAATCTCAAACTGCCCAAGGAGAAAGTAACCACACTGCCTGGCGAGAAACAACGCATCTGTTATATGATTTATGTCGTTTCGCAAACTATTGTTCCTGCTGATTTCGCCAAGACATGGATTGAAGGGATATTGGATTTATGCGGTATCTCCTATGAATATTATGACAAACACCGCAAGGATGTGGTGTCTATTAATACCTCAAAAAACAATCGGGAATTTAAGGAAATCATCCAAGAAGCTCTGGAAAGGAGCACCTAAAGGTCAAATACCCACACATAATCACATATTCCCACAAACTTTACAGACTTTAACTGCTGCAAGAAACGCTATCCGCTGACTATCAAGTGAATAGCGTTTCTTGTATTTGTATATCCCCACAAATACCCCCAAACCTCCACTTGGAAAGAGAAGTACCTTTGTATCCAGAAAACAAACATATTTATCAACATGGATAGCAAAAATATCTCATTCAATGACATGCCAAAGATGATAGCTGTCATGTACGACAAGCTCAATGAATTGGGCGACAAAGTGGACAGACTGATGCCCACAGAGAAAAGCGAAGAACCTCAATGGATGAATGTGGCTGCTCTGATAGAGTATCTGCCTAATCATCCTGCTGAGCAAACTGTTTACGGTTGGACAAGTGCGAGGAAAATCCCATTTCACAAGAGGGGTAAAAGTATCTTGTTTAACAAAACCGAGATTGACCAATGGTTGAGCAGTGGCACTTATCGCAAGTCGCAGGAGGAAATGGAGCAGGAAGCAATGTCGTTTATAAACAGCAAGCGATATGGCAGACGTTAAAGAAGAATACATTCGTGTGGGTACATCTCTGTACAAACTGGCACACCAACCTTTAGCCAATGGAACGACAGTATTGCGTCGCATACCATGGAGTTTTGGGACAATCCGTCAAGACTATGGCAAAAGCCACACTCCGCCTATCAAAAAATATGATGGCTTCTGTACTGTGCCAAGTCATACAGATTACCATAAAGAGATAGATGGCTTCTACAATTTGTATGAGCCAATTACTCATGTGCCTGTTGAGGGCGAGTTTCCTGACATCATAAAACTGATGCGCCATATTTTCGGTGAGCAGTTTGAATTAGGATTGGACTATATGCAACTGCTTTATAGGCAACCGACACAGAAACTACCAATTCTGTTGTTGGTGTCTGAAGAGCGCAATACAGGTAAGACGACCTTCTTGAATTTCTTGAAAGCGGTGTTTCAAGACAATACCACATTCAACACAAACGAAGACTTCCGCAGTCAGTTCAATGCTGACTGGGCAGGAAAGTTGTTGATTGTCGTTGATGAGGTCTTGTTGTGCAGACGTGAGGATTCAGAACGTCTGAAAAACCTAAGTACAGCGCAAACCTATAAGGTTGAAGCCAAAGGAAAGGACAGACAAGAAGTGAATTTCTTCGCCAAGTTCGTGTTGTGTTCCAACAACG
>ERZ1026890.371-NODE-371-length-30367-cov-135.520817_pt1 | contig 30367 bp, 26 predicted proteins | sample MGYA00380175_ERZ1026890 | MGnify/ENA primary metagenome ERZ1026890 (study PRJEB33269, sample SAMEA4719811) | human gut metagenome | biome: human-associated habitat; feature: organic feature; material: feces | place: Cameroon | collected 2013-10 ...
TCGCCCGCTTGAACCGTGAGTTCTTGAAGGCTAAGTTGGCTGACTAATCCATCGTATCTCTTAAGACACCGGATTTTTCTCTTCGCATTCGAACGAATGCGAGAGAATTTTCTCAAAAACTCTTCACTCTTCACCTTTTGTGTGTAAGCGGTTGAAGGATAGGTAGTTGGGTGGGTGAAGAGTTAAAATGACTCTTCACCCACCCTTCACCTTTTTATAAGGCTGGAGCTTTTGGAGCTCTTCGGTTCTGTAGCTATTCCGTTGTGGGTCAGTGATTTACATTTATAGGTGAAGAGAGGTGAAGAGTGGTGAAGAGTCAGCGCCACTCTTCACCTCTCAAATCCCCAGTGTTTATCGGGGTTTCAGGCTAAATGGTGAAGAGTGAAGAGTGAAAACGAGAGTAGGCTTTTTTACTGCGGAGGCCTCATTCCAATTTTTGCCTTGCCATGGCATTTTTTTGCCCTTTAGGAGGGCAATTTTTTGCCATTGCCAGGCAATATTCCTTATGTCGTGAGAGGTTTAAAAGAACAGAAGTATTAAGCTATAAAAATATAAAGTACCATTCCATAAAGATATAAAAAGAGCATAAATGATGAACCAAGCTACTCAAGACTTTATTCGCCAGCACCAGGACGATGATGTCCGCCAGCTGGCTTTTCTCGGAAGCAAGTATCCGGAAGTAGATATGCCTTTCGCTCTCGATCAGATTCGCGGGCGAAAGATGGCTCGTGTCAAGTTGCCTCGTTGGGCAAGTCTCGAAGGCATCATCTATCCTCCTCATATTTCTATGGAGCAATGCTCCTCTGAATCTACTGCGCTTTACAAGGCAGAATTGGCAGCGAGACTGCTCGGTTTGCCGGTATCTTCATCTGGAACCGAGATGAAGGCTGAAAATGAAATAGAGTTTGTTGACCTGACAGGTGGATTTGGAGTAGATTTCTCATATATCGCAGCCCGATTGGGAGTGAAGTCGATGTACGTGGAGCGTCAGGCTCATCTCTGCGAGGCGGCTAAGGAGAACTTTGAGCGACTGGGCTTGAAGAACGCCATCGTGAAGAATGGGGATGGAATAGAAGTGCTTCATTCTTTTCATCCAAAGAAAAAAGATGCTGCATCAGATGATGATTCTTTAGGCATCACTTATGACCAACCTCGGTCATTACTTAAGACCAACCTTGGTCTTAAGATAATCTTCGTAGATCCCGCCCGTAGAGACGATGCGGGCAACAAGGTGGTATCCTTGAAGGATTGCACGCCCGATGTCACCGTTTTGCAGGAAGAGATGCTTTCGAAGGCAGATTACGTTATCATCAAACTCTCTCCGATGCTCGACTGGCACCGTGCCATAAGCGAATTAAGCCACGTAAGAGAGGTTCATATCATCTCCGTGAACAATGAGTGCAAAGAGCTCCTTTTAGTGCTGTCAGCGCGAAATATGGGCGATATGGAGGCTTCTTCGGCAGATGGAGAAGTAAAACATGCCGGGAATCTTCGCATTTATTGCGTCAATAATGCACAATCCTTCGTCTGCGACGAGTTGGATATGGAGACTTCTCCGGTGAAGATAGCCCCATCCACGCTTGAAGAGATGCAGTATCTTTATGAGCCGAATGCGTCGTTGATGAAAGCCGGCTGTTTCGGTGTTCTTTCCGATCGTTATGATGCAAGGATGCTTTCCAAGAACAGCCATCTTTTCGTGAGCCAGGCACCTATCGAAGCATTCCCAGGCAGAAGTTTCCGCATCATCGCCGTTTCTTCCTTTAATAAGAAGGAGTTGAAGCGTCATCTGTCTGGAATCACCAAGGCGAACATCGCCACCCGCAACTTCCCTCTTTCCGTGGCAGAATTGCGCAAGCGCCTGAAGCTGAAAGATGGTGGTGAAACTTATATTTTTGCCACCACACTGAGCGACGAAAGCCATGTTCTGGTGATAACGGAAAAAGCTTGTTTCAATTGACAAGTCATTGACAGCTGTTGAAGCAAAACATCCTTATTGTGGATTTCAGGAAATTAAAGAATAAGAAAATGAGGTTAATTTAGGTGTTGCATTGATACCAATGCAGGAACTGACGTGAAATGTTTGCGAAATATGGGCTACCTGCATAAACACAGGTTTATGCGCAGGTGCCCCCAATCCCTTTCATCATTCTAAGTCTAAATCACTTTTAGATATTTCAATGCTTGATATATTCCGTCATCATCGACAGAATTTGTAACATGTTCTGCCGCATCTTTTACAGTTTGAGATGTGTTTCCCATTACCACGCCGATTCCGGCTTCCCTTATCATAGGAAGATCATTGCCTCCATCTCCGAAAGCAACCGTCTGGGAAAGGGGAAAGCCGTACCATGTAATCATATCTTTCATGCCCTTTGCCTTATCTACTCCTTTTGCTGTAATATCAATAAAATCAGGACACCATCGGCTTGATACTACATTATTTAATAAAGGCAAAATAGCCTGTTCTTCCATTGGCGTTACTACTGGTGTAAGTTGCAATATGCGTTGTCCGAGAATCGTTTGCAGTGATGTGCTTTCACAGAGGTCCTGAACATTCAGCATATCTTTGAAGATATGGTCTGCTGTCGGATTGTTGTTATACATCATAATGTCCTGCTCCCCGACAATCATGCAGGCAAACCCCATCTTGTCCGACAGTTCTATCACAGAGGTAACCTGATTCATCGGAATCGGATAACAGGAAATCTCTTGTTTGCCGGAAAAACAATATGCGCCGTTAGCCGTGATATAGCCATCGACCAAGTGTTTAATTTCTTCAATATTGTTTATAAGCCCGTATGGGCGTCCTGTTGCGATGTATATGCCGGCCCCCTTTTCTTTCGCAAGCGTCAATCCATATATGGCCGACTCTGGTATCTTGTGGCTCTTGAAACTCACGAGCGTACCGTCTATGTCAAAAAATAGAAATCTTTTCATTCTTTATGCCTTTCATTAAATGAAGTAAGCGACCATGAGTATCGCACGGTCGCTTATTCCACTATCCAAATCAAATGTTATTTACTCAAGGAAATAATCTCTCCGTCTTCTGGAATGAGCAATTTATCATTTCCTATTTTCATTTTCTTCGCCTCTTTCCGTAAAACAGTTCTGGTGGTAAGGCAATGATCCACTGCATCCATGTGTACGGCAATGATTTTCGCGTTGCCGCTTTCTTGTATCAATGCCATGACCTGTCGTTCGTCCATGATGATAGGCGTTGCGTCGTAACCGCCTGGCATGACGGCTCCGCCGGAATTAACCACGATATAGTCTGGATTATATCTTCCGATATTGTCGGCGATACCTTGTGTCCAAACTCCATCACCTATTATATAAAGGGTAGGATGTCCGGAGGCCTTCAGGACAAAACCCGAAGCGTCTCCCATGTTTTTTAACATGCGGCCTGTGCCGTGTTGCGCATCCGTGCGAATGATCGTGATACCGTCATATACTACACTGTCGGCAATGGCTTCGGCATTCCAAAAGTTGTAGTTAAGAAAGTATTGTTCATCGGCTTGTTGTCCGAACAATTTCAGCGACTTATCCAATACAGCCGCTGCCGTTGGGTCGAAATGGTCAACGTGAGCGTGGGTAACCAACACGAAATCAATCCCCTTGGTAATTTCATCTACTTTCATTGGCAATTCCACCATCGGTGTTTTTACTTTGCCTCTCACGCTTCCTAATGCGCCCTTAGGTGAAAGCATCGGGTCGAGCAGAATATGATGCCCGGCATAGTCTATAAGCAGGGTTGCATTTCTAACTAACTGAATTTGTGATTCTGCAGCATTTCCGCGCGCATAGACGGACAGAAACAGACTGATAAACAGGAATGTTGTTACTATTCGTTTCATTGTCTCTAATTATAATTTTAAATTAAACTTTAAATTTCGCTGCAAAATTAATACATTTGAGACAGAAAGGCACTACCATAGATTTACGGAATACTACCATTTTGATAACCGCTTACGAATTCACATACAGTTTGTCCTGTCTGCGACTTGAAGAAACGCATCATGTGGTTCGGCTCCGAGAAATGAAGCGAGAAAGCCACTTCCTTAACCGACAAACCGGAAAACAACAAACGGCTTTTGATTTCTTCCACCATACGACTCCTGATCATATCCGACACTGTTGTTCCGAATTGTTCCTTGACGTTTTTATTCAGGCAAATCCTGCTCACTCCCGTCATTTCGGCGTAATCGTTAACGGTAAGATTATCGGCAATATGCTTTTCCAGAAGCTGTCTGAACTTATAGGCATAATTGTTTTTCGGGGCACCGAAAGGTAGAGTGTATTCCTTGGCGTATACCCGGTTGAGTTTTATCAGCAGGCTGTACAGGGAGGACAGCAGCATGTGATAGCTGTCTGCCACTGGATGTACCTGTTCATACGCCATTTCTTCAATATAATCAGCGTACCGGCACATTTCGTCGGCATCTATCTCCAACAACGGCGGACAGACAGTCTGATAACAGTACAACAGGCGGTAAACGAAATATTTGTCGGAAATCAAGTTACTGATAAACTCCTCTTGGAAAATGACGAACTTGAAATCAAGGGCATCTTCATCCACCTCCCATTTTTGCCGTTGAAAAGGAGAGATGAAAAGAATCATATTGTCATGTATAGGTATTGTCCTATCACCAAGAAGAATCCTCCCGTTACCTTTCAGGAAAAAGAATATCTCAAAAAAGTCGAACTTAAAAGGAGAGAGATCGGAAATGTTGCCTTTCAAATCTTTTTTGGGACCAACTTTCATCAGAAAATCAACGCCGCATTCTGTTTTGCTAAATTCAATCAATTTCATACGAAAACATTTAGTTATGAAGTGTTGCTATCCAGCACTTCGTGTTAATAACTTTATTATTTTCTTTTTTCCTTGAAGAACTTCTCGAAGAAGTCCATTTGCTTTTGATTTTGAACAGGACCCAAATGCAGTCCTTCCTTCATAATCATCACCGTTGGTTTACCTTCCTGGTAGGTAGTCCAGAAAGGAAGGCTATCCCCATTTGGATTGCCAGTCTTGGTAAAGTTAATCCAATAGCGTGACATGATTTGTTCCATGTGCTGCTCCGTCTCGGTCATCTTTCCAGTGCCAAACTTATAGCCATAGATGAATGGCATCTCTGCCACATGGCTGGCTCCTCCCTTGCGGCTTTTCACGATGGTGTTCTCTGAGTCTTGGTCAAAGTAATACATATACACCTTGCCCTTGCCGGTCTTGCTCTGCAGGTTAGCCCAGGCATACGTTCCCCATGCAAAGGAGCCATCACGGAAAATGTCGGATTGGGCGAAGTAGGTTTCTTCCTCTGTCTTGGCAGGATAGAGACTGAGAACCTGGTCTGCCCAGCTTCCATATATCTCATGGATTCTTTTCTCATAGTCACTTACACTGACAGGGCGGCTAAACATACTTCCTTCGTCGCTGTTGGTTCCTATGATGACATTTACATCATTGTAGTTTCCCTTTTCATAGAGCTTATACTGGTCGTCGGTGATGGAGTAGCCGTCAACGTTCGGCCAGAAGGACTCAAAGTCGGTATTCTTCACGATGTCCATAGCCGGAACTTTTCTTAGCTGCTTCAAGTTCTTAGCCTTGAGTCTCTTTTGAAGGAGAAGTCCACCTGCTTCTGCCGCTTTGGTGGTGAGCATGGCTGTGTTACCATTTCTGCTTTCACCCACAGGCCAGAAGGAACTGCCACTTTCGCTGATGGCTCCTCGGAAGAGTCCCTTGGCAAGGGGAGAGGCGCATAGTATACTTACCGAGATACCACCGGCAGATTCTCCTGCAATGGTAATCTTGTCAGGGTCTCCACCGAAGGCAGCGATATTGTCGTGAATCCATTTTAAGGCCATCACTTGATCAAGGATGCCATAGTTACCAGATATGTTCTTGCCTGATTCCTTACTCAGCTCTGGATGTGCCATGAATCCCAAGGCTCCCAAGCGGTATTCTATGCTGCAATAGATGATGCCTTCCTTGACAAAGCTTTCCTGAGTTCCACTGTAGGAGCCAGTAAGAAAGGCTCCTCCATGAATCATCACAAATACAGGGAGTTTGTCATTCTTACTCTTGGCTGGCGTTTCCACACTGAGGTATAGGCAGTCCTCGCTCATGCCCAGCTCTCCACCATTTTGGTTAGGGTCGATGGGCTGTGGTGGACGGTCTCCCCATTTATCTGCTTTGAATACTCCCTTCCAAGGCTTCTTGCTCACTGGGGCTTTCCATCTGAGGTTGCCCACTGGTGCTTCTGCGTATGGGATTCCCTTGTATAGGGCGAATCCTTCATGTTCCACACCTTCAATTTCTCCTTGCTCCACCGTTGTTCTTAGCAGTTGGGCGTTAGCTGCCGATAGGCAAAAGAGTGCCAGGGCGGCTGTCAGTAGATGTCTTTTCAATCTCATTTCTGGTTATTCCATTAATTCCGCACCACTATTATTAATTAAACATTTTAAGCGCCTGAGCAACAAAAAGTTACTCCGGATTTTGCCATGTCAGAATTTTCACTTATCTTAGTGTTGCGAAAAGAAAACAAGCAAAACTCTGATATGACATGGCAAAGATACAAATTAATTCTGAGAAACTCACTCCTTTTGGAGGAAAATTTTCGGGTTATGGAGCAATTTCCTTTGTCTCAGAATTAGTCAAGAGTCCCAAGCAGCGTATCGTCTTGATAGACAATTCAGTTCCCCGTCTCTACCACCAACAGTACAAGTCGAGATGAAGAAGCTTCAATTTTATGACCCTTCCAATCTGAACAAGAAAACTGTAACTAGCAGTAATTAAATATTGTTATCATATTGTTAATAAGAAAAGATTATTGCTATATTTTCAGAAAAAGATGTATCTTTGCACACAAGACATAGATAAACATTAACGATATGATGAAGCTGCTTCTTGTAGAACTTGTAGAAGACGATGCAAACCTAGCTTTTATTGAAAAAAAGCAGTAATTTTGCACCCAGAATCAAAAAACTAAAAAAATGAAAATAAGATAGTAATATTTGGTCGTTTGGCGAAATATTGCTATTTTTGCATCCTATAATATTGCAAACTAGTTTGAAATCATGTCATTAATTGAAATTAAAAAGGTCGAAAGCAAGAAGGATTTGAAGACGTTCATCGACTTCCACTACGACCTCTACGAAGGCAACGAATACGATGTGCCTAATCTTTTCAGCGACGAAATGAATACCCTGAGCAAGGACAAGAACGCTGCGTTCGAGTTCTGCGAGGCAGAGTATTATCTTGCCTATAAGGATGGAAAGCTGGCAGGTCGCGTTGCTGCTATCATCAACCATAAGGCAAACAACAAGTGGGGAAAGAAATCCGTCCGATTCGGATGGATTGACTTCATCGACGACCGTGAGGTTTCGAAGGCTCTCTTGGATGCTGTGGAAAAGTATGGTAAAGAGAAAGGTATGGAGGATATGGTAGGTCCGCTTGGATTTACCGATATGGACCCTGAGGGAATGCTTACCTGGGGTTTCGATCAGCTGGGTACTATGCCTACCATCTACAATTACCCTTATTATCCGGAGCACATCGAGGCCCTGGAGGGTTTTGAGGTAGATAACAAGTATGTGGAGTTCAAGATCATGGTACCTGATACCATACCGGAGAAGTACGCCAAGATAGCGATGATGATTGAGAAACGCTATAATCTGCATGTCCGCAAGCTCACCAAGAAGGAAGTCTTCCAAGGCGGAATGGGACAGAAGATCTTCGATCTCATCAACGATACCTACAAGGATCTCTATGGATATTCAGAACTCTCACAGAAGCAGATAGATCAGCTTATCAAGTCGTATCTCAGTTTTCTCGACTTCAACCTCATCACCTGTATCGAGGATTGGACGGGTGGAGAGCATAAGCTCATCGGTGTGGGAATCACCATGCCGTCGTTGGCTCATGCCCTGAGAAAGTGCCACCGTGGCAGATTGCTGCCTTTCGGCTGGTTCCACGTGCTGAGAGCCATCAAGCAGCACAAGACCAACATCGTTGACCTCCTCCTCATCGGTATTCTCCCTGAATATCGTGCCAAGGGTGCCAATGCACTTCTCTTTGCCGACCTGATTCCTTGGTACCAGAAGTACGGCATAGAATGGGGTGAAACCCAGGTTGAGTTGGAAACCAATGCCGGCGTGCAGGGACAGTGGGGAGCTTTGACCCCAGTGATGCACAAGCGCAGAAAATGCTACAAGAAGATTATTAAATAAGGAATTAAGGGATCTCCCCTAAAAACATAGGAGGATTTTATGTCAGAAGATAATAATGAATTGAAAGCCCCACAGGAGCAGCAGCCGGTGGAATATACCGACGACAATATCCGACACTTGAGCGATATGGAGCATGTGCGTACCCGTCCGGGTATGTACATTGGTCGTCTGGGCGATGGTAACTTGCCGGAGGATGGTATCTATGTGCTTCTGAAAGAGGTGGTAGATAACTCTATCGATGAGTTCAAGATGGGGGCTGGTGCCAGATTGGAGATTGATATCGAAGATCATCTGCGGGTCAGCGTGCGCGACTATGGTCGTGGTATTCCTCAAGGTAAACTTGTCGAGGCTGTGAGCGTGCTGAATACCGGTGGTAAGTACGACAGCAAGGCGTTCAAGAAGAGTGTCGGCTTGAACGGAGTGGGTGTGAAGGCGGTGAATGCCCTCAGCTCCCATTTCGAGGTAAAGTCGTTCCGCGACGGCAAGGTGCGCCATCTGAAGTTTGAGAAAGGTATTCTGCAGAGCGATGTTACCGAAGATACGGAGGACGAGAACGGTACCTTCATCTTCTTCGAACCGGATAATACCCTGTTCAAGAACTATTCTTTCCACGATGATTTCGTGGAAACCATGCTCCGTAACTATACTTATCTGAACACCGGTCTTACCATCATGCATAATGGTCGCCGCATCCTCAGCCGTCATGGTTTGAAAGATCTCCTGACCGATAACATGACCAACGAGGGTCTTTATGAGATTGTCCACATGAAGGGCGAAGACATCGAGATAGCCTTTACCCATACCAATCAGTATGGCGAGGAGTACTATTCCTTCGTAAACGGCCAGCACACCACCCAGGGCGGTACTCATCAGAGTGCCTTCAAGGAGCATATCGCCAGAACCATCAAGGAGTTCTACGGCAAGTATGAGTATGTCGACATCCGAAACGGACTGGTGGCTGCCATCGCCCTGAACGTTGAGGAGCCGGTGTTTGAGAGTCAGACGAAGATTAAGCTCGGAAGTACCACAATGTCTCCGAACGGAGGCGAAACCATCAATAAGTATGTGGGCGATTTCCTGAAGAAGGAAGTAGATAACTATCTCCATATCCACAAGGATGTGGCTGAGATTCTGGAGAACAAGATCAAGGAGAGTGAGCGTGAGCGCAAGGCGATGGCTGGCGTTACCAAACTGGCTCGTGAGCGTGCCAAGAAGGCGAACCTTCACAACCGCAAGTTGCGCGATTGCCGCATCCACTTCAGCGATGCCAAGAACGAGTTGAAGGAGGCAAGCTCCATCTTCATCACCGAGGGTGATTCTGCCAGCGGAAGCATTACCAAGAGCCGTGACGTGAACACTCAGGCGGTATTCTCCCTGCGAGGCAAGCCGTTAAACTGCTATGGTCTGACCAAGAAGGTGGTTTACGAGAACGAGGAGTTCAACCTTCTTCAGGCAGCCCTCGATATCGAGGACGGATTGGACGGATTGAGATATAATAAGGTGATTGTGGCTACCGATGCCGATGTAGATGGAATGCACATCCGATTGCTCATCATCACCTTCTTCCTGCAGTTCTTCCCTGACCTCATCAAGAAGGGCCACGTGTATGTGCTTCAGACTCCATTGTTCCGAGTGCGCAACAAGCGAACCAAGATCAAGAACAAGCAGGCGGTGGCTGATGCCGATGCCAAGTTGGGACCAAAGGAGAAGAAGGGCGATTTCATCACGCATTACTGCTACAGCGATGAGGAGCGCCAGCAGGCCATCAGAGACCTTGGTCCTGACCCGGAAATCACCCGATTTAAGGGTTTGGGAGAGATTTCGCCAGAGGAGTTTGCCCACTTCATCGGTCCGGATATGCGATTGGAGCAGGTTACGCTCCACAAGACCGATCAGGTGCAGAAACTCCTGGAGTATTATATGGGTAAGAATACGATGGAACGTCAGAACTTCATCATCGATAACCTGGTGATTGAGGAGGATATTCCGGAGGAAGATTCTGCACCGCTGGATTAGGATAAGTGAAAAGTGAAGAACGAAGGATTCTCTCTTTTCTAAGCAATAAGTTCAAAGTAAATGAAAAAATATCTATTTATAGCGCTCCTGGCGTTCTTGGCAGTAACTTCTGTCAATGCCCAGTTGCGCATCAAGATGGGCAAGAACAGCCCGATAGAGAAGTTGGGTAGGGCGGAAATCGCCATTACCAATCTCTATGTGGATAGTGTGGATGAGAACAAGCTTGTAGAGGACGCCATCCGTGGTATGCTCGAGAAGCTCGACCCTCATTCCTCTTATGCCACAGCCAAGGAAACCAAGGCGATGAATGAACCGCTGAATGGCAGTTTCGATGGCATAGGCGTGCAGTTTAATATGGTAGATGATACCTTGCTCGTCATCCAGCCCGTAGTGAATGGTCCTTCCGAGAAGGTGGGAATCATAGCTGGCGACCGCATCGTTACGGTGAATGATACGGCTATTTCGGGTGTGAAGATGAGCAAGGAGGAAATCATGAAGCGCCTTCGTGGTCCTAAGGGAACCACGGTGAATCTTACCATCGTGCGCCGTGGCATCAAGGACAAGCTTACTTTCAAGGTGAAGCGTGACAAGATTCCTGTAACCACGATGGATGCGGCGTATATGATTCGTCCGGGAATCGGATACATCCGATTGGGAAGCTTCGGCCTGACCAGCTACAAGGAGGTGACTACGGCGATGGATTCACTCAAGAAAGTGGGAATGAAAGACCTGATCTTCGACCTTGAGGATAATGGCGGCGGCTACCTTCAGGCAGCGGCTCAGATAGCCAACGAGTTCCTGCAGAAGGGAGATCTCATCGTTTATACCAGTGGTCGTACAGCTCCCCGTCAGGAGTACAAGGCACAGGCTAACGGAAGATGGCGCAAGGGCAAGGTGGTAGTGCTTACCAATGAGTTTACAGCTTCTGCCGCAGAGATTGTTTCCGGAGCCATCCAGGATCAGGACCGTGGAGTAGTGGTAGGTCGCAGAACCTTCGGCAAGGGATTGGTGCAGCGTCCGCTCACCTTCGATGATGGCAGCGAGATTCGTCTCACCATCGCACATTATTATACGCCTAGCGGCAGATGCATCCAGAAGCCGTATAAGAAGGGAGACAGACTGGATTATGCGATGGATCTCGACAATCGCTACAAGCATGGCGAGTTCACCAACCAGGACAGCATCCACCTTTCCGACAGCTTGAAGTATTATACCTTGCGCAAGCATCGTGTGGTTTATGGTGGTGGCGGAATCATGCCCGATTATTTCGTGCCATTGGATACTACCAAGTACACCAAGATGCACCGTCAGCTGGCAGCCAAGAGCATCGTCATCAACCACAGCCTGAAGTTCATCGATGCGCATCGCAAGGAATTGAAGAGCCAGTATAAGGATTTCAGCAAGTTCCTGGCAAGCTACGAGGTTCCGTCTTCGCTCATCGATGCGATTATCGCAGAGGGCAAGAAAGAGAAGATAGAGCCTAAGGATGAGGCTGAATTGACTCAGACAAAGAAATACCTCGCCCTGCAGCTGAAAGCCCTTGTTGCAAGAGATATCTGGGATATGAGCCAATATTTCCAGGTTTGGAACGAGACGAACGAGATTGTTCAGCGAGCCGTGCAGCTGCTGACTACGGGGAAGTAACTATAGAAAAAACGGCTGTTAACTGTTAACCTGTTAACCCGTGAGGTAATGAGATAAGAAAAGGTCGTGAGGTTTCTGATAGAACTTCACGACCTTTTTTGTGTATTTATCTTTTTCCGAATTCATTTACTTCTTCTCATGCATGTGATCCCATTTCAGATAGATTCCGGCAAGGATGGTGCCCGAAATACTGTGCCAGGCACAGCTGATGGCGCAAGGCAATACGGCAAGAGGCTGAGCAGCGAAGAAGTTGCCAGCGAGAACCGTGGCAAGACCGGCATTCTGCATTCCCACCTCAATACTGATGGTACGCTTCTTGGCAGTATTGAAGCCCGCCAGCTTTCCGGCAAGCCAGCCCAGAAGATAACCCAGGGTGTTGTGGCAGAAAACCACGGCAAAAGTCCAGAGGAAAAGCGATAAGCCACGAGCCACCAAGTCATCGTGAACCGTAGAAATCACACCTCCCACAATAATCGCCAGACAGGTGACGCTGATGCCCGGCATCAGACTCTGAATGGTAGGGAAGCAATCCTTCTTGCCATAGATATAATTCAAAGCGCAGCCGATGGCCACAGGGATAATCGTAACTATCAGAATGTTGATGAACATTCCCACAGCATCTACATGGATAATCTCGCCTGCCGTAATCTTCATCAGCAGCGGAGTCATCACTGGCGCAAGAATGGTGGAGGCACAGGTCATTCCTACGGAGAAAGCCACATCGCCATGACAGAGATAACTCATGATGTTGCTTGATACTCCGCCCGGACAGCATCCCACCAGCAGGATTCCGAGCGCCAGGGCTGGATCAAGATGCCACACATGTACCAGGGTGTAAGCCACGCCAGGCATGATGATGAACTGGGCGCAGGCACCGATAAAGACATCCAGCGGGCGCTGAGCCAGAATCTTGAAGTCGTTGGTGGTCAAGGTCAAACCCATAGTGAGCATGATGATGCCGAGAATGACGGTTTGAGTAGTTCCGCGCACCCAGTCGAAGGTATGTGGGAAGAAGAATGTGAATACTGCTACACCTATTACGAAAATAGAGGTGTAATTGGCCAGCAGCTTGCTGAGCCCTTGAAAAAATCTAAGCATAATTCTATTTCTTTTTAAAATCCTGATATTTCTCTCTTATTTGCAATCTCTTGGATGATTGTCTTTGACAATCTCTCTTCTTTCTTTCTCTCCTCTCCTCCTTCTTTCCTCGCTTTCAATATTGGGTGCAAAAGTACGTCTTTTCTACCGAATAAACAAATTATTTAATAATTAAATATCAAATTATAACATTTTTGTCGGTTTGAGCTTACGAATCTGCACGAATCTTCTTGGATTGTGCAAAATCTGAAGCAAAATAATTCGGCTTTTCTTCTTTAATTCCGCAACAAATGTGTAACTTTGCACCCATATTATCGATAATAGTCATAGAATGAACGAAGATTTTGATATAAGACAACAGACGGTTTCGCCTGCCGAAAAGGAATTCGAGAAAGCACTGCGCCCACTGAAGTTCTCCGACTTCAGCGGACAGAATGGCGTGGTGGATAATCTCGAAGTCTTCGTAGAGGCTGCCAAGTATCGTGGCGAACCGCTCGACCATACCCTCTTGCACGGTCCTCCGGGACTGGGTAAGACCACATTGAGTAACATTATCGCCAACGAACTGGGCGTGGGCTTCAAGATTACATCAGGACCTGTGCTCGATAAGCCGGGAGACCTGGCAGGAATCCTTACCTCCCTGGAGCCTAACGACGTGCTTTTCATCGACGAGATTCACCGTCTCTCGCCAGTGGTAGAGGAGTATCTCTATTCGGCGATGGAGGATTACCGCATCGACATCATGATAGACAAGGGGCCTTCGGCACGAAGCATCCAGATAGATTTGAATCCGTTTACCCTCGTGGGAGCCACCACCCGCAGCGGACTTCTCACGGCTCCGCTCCGTGCCCGTTTCGGAATCAATCTGCATCTGGAATACTATGACCCAGAGACGCTTCAGAAGATTATCAAGCGAAGTGCGATGCTCCTGCAGGTGCCGATAGAAGATGAGGCGGCAGTGGAAATCTCCCGCCGTTCGCGTGGAACCCCTCGTATCGCCAACTCATTATTGCGAAGAGTGCGTGATTTCGCCCAGGTGAAGGGCAACGGAACCATCACTTACGATATTGCCCAGATGGCTCTCAAGGCGCTCAACATCGACCAGTATGGCTTGGACGAGATAGACAACAAGATTCTCACCACCATCATCGACAAGTTCCGTGGAGGTCCGGTGGGCGTAAGCACCATTGCCACGGCTATCGGCGAAGATGGCGGCACCGTAGAGGAGGTTTACGAGCCATTCCTCATCATGGAAGGCTTCATCAAGCGTACGCCTCGAGGCAGAATGGCCACCAAGCTTGCCTATGATCATCTCGGCAGGAATCCGTATACAAGCAACATCATGCAGGGCGACCTGTTTGAATAAAGTTCAAATCTCATAGTTCAAATCTCAAAGTTCAAAGTAATGAAGATAGGAATATTTACGGGTACATTCGACCCATTTACGATAGGACATCAGAACATCGCCGAGCGTGCCTTGCCCATGTTCGACAAGCTCGTGATTGCAGTGGCGATGAGCAAGCTGAAGCACGCCAGCGAGGAAATCTCGAAGCGTGTAGAAGATATCAGAAAGGTTTTTCCGAAGGAATGTTCGGAGTTGGTGGATGCGGAGGATGCATCCAAGGGCCACCGCCTGGAGGTGGTTGCCTACGATGACCTCACCATCGACCTGGCGCATCGCCTGGGAGCCAGGTTCCTGGTTCGCGGCGTCCGTTCTGCCAAGGATTTCGAGTACGAACGAGAGCAGGCTGACATCAATAAGCAGTTGGGCGGCGTAGAAACCATCCTGCTGTTTTCCGACCCAAGATACAGCAGCATCAGCTCAACGCTGGTTAGGGAATTGAGGTTCTTCGGAAGAGAAGTAGATGAATTTTTACCAAAAATAAAATAAAAATAGGAGGAAGAAGCGTATGATAACATACAATGTAGATGGCGTGAAAATGCCAAAGATCAAGAAGCGCGACACCAGTGCCTGGATTCGCAAGGTAGCTGCCTCTCATGGCCGCAAGGTGGGAGAGATAGGCTATATGTTTGTAGATGACGAGAAGATTCTCGAAGTGAACAACGAGTATCTGGGTCATGATTACTATACCGATGTCATCACCTTCGATTATGATGAGGATGATGTGATTAACGGCGACATCGTGATTTCGCTCGATACCGTCCGCACCAATGCCGAGCAGTTTGGCAAGACCTACGATGATGAGCTTCACCGCGTCATCATCCACGGCATCCTGCACCTCTGCGGCATCAACGACAAAGGTCCGGGAGAGCGAGAAATCATGGAGGAGAACGAGAACAAGGCGCTCGCCCTGCTCGAAGGTGCTTCGATATTGAAGAAGTAAACTCTTCGATATTGGGAAGCCATTCCTTTGATGTTGGAATTAAGTTTCCAATATTTAGAGATACATTCCCTCTTCGGACTTCTCGGGCGAAGTATAGAAAATCAGCTGTTAACTGTTAACCTGTTAACTCTTGATGGTCAAGATGAACAGTTAATTCTTGAATGTGGTTCATGAAGCGGCTGAAGGCCCAGCAAGCTCTTAGCCCAGGGCAACACCCTGGGTACAAGGAAGATATAACGGATTCGCCCTGTAAGGGCAAAAGCTTTCATATACGAGGCTTTTGCTCCTACAGGGCGTTTTGCTTTATTCTATCGCCTTGATTCTTTCTCGGCATTCTTTCAAAATCTCTTTCAGTTCCTCCACGGTCGTGGCTCTCAGCATGGCGATTCTCGTCTGGCGGAAATCAGGAATGCCCTTGAAGATAGGGGAGGCGGCAAGGTGGCGACGGGTGTGGAGAATGCCTCTGTACTCGTCGATGCGCTCCACGTTGATGCGAAGCTGCTCCTCCAGGAGGTCGATTTTCTCATCTACGGTTAATGGGGCTGCACCCGTATTGTCCAGATAATCACGGATTTCCTTGAAAATCCAAGGCCTTCCGAAGGTGGCTCTGCCAATCATCACTGCATCTACACCATATCTTTCAAAAGCAAGCTTGGCTTCCTCCGGGGTCGTAATATCGCCGTTGCCGATAATCGGAATATGGATGCGGGGATTGTTTTTCACCTCTCCGATGAGGCTCCAGTCAGCTTCTCCCGTGTACATCTGGCTTCGGGTTCTGCCGTGGATGGTGAGCGCCTGGATTCCGCAATCCTGCAACTGCTCGGCAAGCTCGGTGATGATGAGGTTCTCGCAATCCCAACCCAGTCGGGTCTTCACGGTTACGGGCACGTTTACCGCCTTCACCACCTCTCTTGTAATATCCAGCATCAGCGGAATATTCCGGAGCATTCCGGCTCCCGCACCCTTTCCGGCAACCTTCTTCACCGGACAGCCGAAGTTAATATCAATCACATCCGGCTTCGCCTGTTCCACAATCTTGGCAGCTTCCACCATATCCTCGGTGGTGCGACCATAAATCTGAATGCCCACAGGGCGCTCCTCATCGCTTATCGTAAGCTTGTTGACTGTGCTCTTGATGCTTCGCACCAAGGCTTCCGCCGATACGAACTCAGTATAAACCATGGCAGCTCCGAATCGCTTGCAGAGCATGCGAAAGCCAATATCCGTTACGTCTTCCATCGGAGCGAGGAAGAGGGGCTGAGGCCCAAATTCAATATTTCCTATTTTCATGAGTTTCGAGTGAAATCTTCTTATTCCTATGATGTATATCTTCTTTTTTGCGGCTGCAAAGTTACTGCTTTTTTCTGAAAATAAAGAAAATACTACTTCAAAAGATGATACATTCCCCCTGCAAAGGTCTTGATGACTCCCTTCATCTCCAATGTGAAGAGGAGGGAAGTGAGGCGAGAAATGTCGATATTCGTCTTTACGGAGATGAGATTCACTTGCAGGTCGTTGGTCTTGGAGAGGACATCTACGATGAGTTGCTCCTCTGGAGATAATTCCGGGAAGAGGCTGCGCTCGATGCCTTGTTGCTTGGCTCGCATCAGCGTGGCGTCATCCTGCCAGCGCATGTCCTTCACAAAGTCCTCGGCACTGGTGATGAGCGTGGCGCCGTTGTTGCGAATCAGGTTGTTGCAGCCCTCGCTGTAGTAATCGCCTATCCTACCCGGGAAGGCGAAGACGTCTCTGCCGTAGGATTGCGAAATATCGCAGGTGATGAGACCTCCGCCATGAGCAGCGCTCTCTATCAGAATACAGGCGTCCGACATTCCCGCCACAATTCGGTTGCGGCGCACGAAGTTGATCTTATCCGCATTCGTACGGGTAAGAAATTCGGTGAGCAAACCGCCCTGTTCTATCATCTTAGCTGCCGTTTCCCGGTGCTGACGGGGGTAGAGGTCGTCGAGGCCATGAGCCAGAACGCCCACGGTTTCATAGCCGCTGGCGAGCGCCTGTCTATGAGCCACGATATCCACACCATAAGCCAGGCCGCTCACTATCAAGACACGAGGGGAGAGCTGCTTCAGGTCGGTGATAAAGCGGCGGATGAGGTCTTCGCCGTAAGGAGTGCAGTGGCGGGTTCCCACGATGTTGATAATGCGCTGCTGGTTGAGGTTGGCGTTGCCTTTATAGAAGAGCATGAGCGGCGCATCATCGCAATCCTTGAGTCGTTGCGGATAACGTTCGTCGTTCATCGTTATCGGTTCGATACCATATCTTATGTCGTATTCCAGTTCTTCTTCGGCGCGTTTTCGGGCCTCGTCGCAGTTTTGGATAGCGTTTACGAGTTTATCCGAGGCATCGGGGAGGATGTCTCTAAGGTTATTCTTATGCTCAAGGATGAGCGTGGCGGAGCCCACCTTTCTATATAGTTCCAGCATTCCCGCAAGGCTGAAGTAATTCAGCCTTGTTAAGAGTATAGTATTTAATATTTCCTGTTGGTCAGCCATAATCTTAAAAATAATTAGTTATCTCTTCAAGTATTCATACCCAATCCTGCACCTCAGGCATTCCTTCTTGTCGCAGTATTCCTTCTTCAGCTGGATAAGCGCCTGGCTATCCCCGGCGTTCTCCACCTCCAGGCCGCATTGCTGCCACATCCTTACTATGTGGTTATTCTCCGCCTTCAGCTCCTCCAGAAAATCGAAGGCACGGTCGCAGTATTTCTCCTCGCCACGATGCCTGCCATAGGCAAAGAGGATGGGAACCACGGTGTTGATGATGAGCAGATTGAGCGAGAAAGGGGAGAGATGCTTCTCGTTACGGATGCTCGTGCTGCCGAAGGTATAATGGGTTTCCCAATACTCCGTAACACTGGTAGAGAGCACCTTCTTCGCCTCCTTCACCGTAGAAGCCCCCAGCAGCTGGCTAAGCCCCGCACGGCGGTTATAGTAAAGATTCGCAAGCTGCGAAATGCGGATATGCGGGAAGTTCTGCGGGCGAAGTCTCAGGAATCGCCACAGCTTGTAATCCATCGGCTGCAGCGAGAACTTGTGCGAGAGATAGAGATATTCGTTTCTCAATCTCGCAAAATACCCATCGTTCAGGGCGTCTTTCTGATATCTTTCGGGGATGGTGTTCAGCTCCAGCAATCCTGCCTGCCCCATGAAGATGGCTTCCACCTGGAAGAGGTCGTCGCGGTGATGATCTACGGCTCTCAGCGGTAGGTTCAGCGCCCACTGTTCAAAAGCATCTCCATTGATTCCGAAGCCATAGTTTCTGGCGAGAGTTACGAAGTAGGCGTTCTCCCAATCTCCGTTGCAGCGGCGCACACGCTCCTCTATCGCCTCCGTCTTCTGCGAAAGGCGTTCGGTTTGCAGGGCGCTCATCCACGAGTGAACGGTGAGCTTGGTGAGCGATGGAATTATCTGATAGCAAGGAGGATACTGGTCGATGGTGAGCAGCTCCTGATAGTGCTTGAAAACATTCTCGGGGATGTCGAGCTGTATCTGCGTCAGCAGGGCACCCTTGGAGTTTCGGGCTTCCGTATCTATGTTGCCGCAGACGTGCAGAATCACGTTGTCGTATCTTTCGTCCTTGTCGTGGGCGTGAAGATACCAGTCGCTCGCCTTGTCGTGAATCTCCACGTTGCCCACCCAAAGAGTTCCGGCAATCTTGATTTTAGCGTTGAAGAAATCGGGCCCTGCATTGCGGTTGTGCAATCCGGGGTCGATGACTTCCACCTGCCTGTGGTCGGTGGTGGAAAGAGGGGAGAGTGGGAAGAGTTTGTGCTTCCACACGTAGTGAAGTAGTTGCTCCATATTGTTTCGGCTTTTATGGTTTATAGGATTGCCTCTTTCGGATCGCAAGTTCTGATGCTTGTCCTTTGATGGAATCGCAAGCTTGATGCTTGTCCTAGATGGTGCAAGTTTTTTCGCTCGTGTGCGGAAGGGGTATTGAAAAATCAGCTGTTAACTGTTAACCTGTTAACCTTGGGATGAGAAATATTTCTCGAATGCCTTGTCGTAATCCTCGCTGTTGCCCAGCTTTCCGTTGATGAGGCAGACGAGTTCTACGGTTGCCTTGAGGCAGAGCTTCTCGTCGCTGGCACGGAAGATGTCCTGATGGAAGACGTATCTCACGCCCTGCTTCTCCAGCCACAGGCGCGAAAGGAATTCATCATCGCATTGCAGCGGAACCTTGTACTGCAGGTTCATTCTCGCCACCACAGCATCCACACCCTTATTGTGCATTTCGGCAAAGCTGAGGCCGCATTCCTTCAGGAAGAGATGGCGGGTATGCTCCATGTAGTGCAGATAGTTGGCGTTGTTCACGATGCCCTCAATATCGCACTCGTAATCCCTCACTTCCATCTTTGTCTCGAATATGTATTTGCTCATCATTTTCTCTTTTTTAGTTACTAAATGAGGCTAAAAGCCCTAAATCACTGCAAAAATAACCAAAATTTTCTATTTATTATTATAATAACAAGGATTTTTCAAGGTTTTTCGAAGAAAAATGTGTATTTTTGCCGAATAGAACAAATAAAATTTAGATAAAGATGAAAATTGCTTTGATCGGCTACGGAAAGATGGGACACATGATCGAGGAGATCGCCCTGCAGCGTGGCCACGAAATCGTATGTAAGATTGACGTGAATAACCCTGAGGATATCGACAGTCCTGAGTTCTGCTCTGCCGATGTTGCCATCGAGTTTACTAACCCTACTGCCGCCTACGGCAACTATCTGAAGGCTTTCTCTCACAACGTGAAGGTGGTTTCAGGTTCCACTGGTTGGATGAAAGACCATAAGGAAGACGTGGAGAAGCTCTGTGCTGACGGCAAGCAGACCCTCTTCTGGGCCTCTAACTTCAGCATCGGAGTAGCCATCTTCTCTGCCGTAAACCGCTATCTGGCAAAGATCATGAACGGATTCCCACAGTACTCAGTATGCATGCAGGAAACCCACCACGTGCATAAGCTCGATGCACCATCAGGTACAGCCATCACTCTTGCCGAGGAAATCATCGACAACATCGACAGAAAGAAAGATTGGAAGCGTGGCGTAACCTACTGGACAGAGGATGGTCATCACGATGAGGGCGATGCAAACATCACCGATGAAGACTTGGTCATCAACTGCGTACGCGATGGCGAGGTTCCGGGTATCCACGCCGTGATGTATGATTCAGATGCTGATATGATTACCATCGAGCACAGTGCCCACTCACGCAAGGGATTTGCTCTCGGAGCTGTTCTCGCAGCTGAGTTCACAGCCAACCATACCGGTTTGCTCACCACATCAGATTTATTTAAGTTCTAAAGAGACATGATTGACAAGCAGAAACAAAACCTTAATATGAAGGTGCAGTGGGCGAAGTTCGCAGTGGTTCTCGCCCTCTACCTCCTCTTCCTGATATGGGTTGAGAGCTGGCTGGGACTCATTGTGGTTCCGTTCATCTTCGACGTTTACATCACCAAGAAGATTCACTGGCAGTGGTGGAAGGATGAGGAAGGTCCTATCCGTTTCATCATGAGCTGGGTTGATGCGCTCGTGTTCGCGCTCGTAGCGGTTTATTTCATCAACCTCTTCTTCTTCCAGAACTATGTGATTCCATCATCATCTCTCGAAAAGAGTCTCCTCACGGGCGACTATCTCTTCGTGAGCAAGGTAAGCTATGGTCCTCGCATTCCTGAAACTCCGCTCACCATGCCGCTCACCCAGCACACCATGCCGCTGGTCAACGTGAAGAGCTACGTGGAGTGGCCTCACTGGGATTACCGCCGCGTAAAGGGATTGGGCAACGTGAAGCTCAACGACATCGTGGTGTTCAACTATCCTGCCGGCGACACCCTCTGCAACGAGGAGCGCTATCAGGCGAATGATTACTATCAGATGGTTTACTCCATCGGCGACCAGATATTGGAGCAGAACGGCCAGCAGCAGGATGTGCGCGTATTGAATCCTCTGCAGCAGCGCAGCTACTTCGAAAAGGTGTATGCTGCCGGACGCAACTACATCGCCAGCATGCCGGGCGAATATGGCGACATCATCAGCCGTCCTACCGACCGCCGCGAGAACTACGTGAAGCGCTGCGTGGGTTTGCCGGGACAGACCCTGCAGATCAAGAACCGCATCGTTTATCTTGACGGCAAGGCGAACAAGGAGCCTGATAATGTGCAATATACCTACAAGATGAAGCTCAAGGGCGAGTTCCCTATTGACTTGGCTGATGAGCTGGGAATCACCAACGAAGACCTCCTGATGTATAATCAGAGCGGCGTGATTCCTCTCACCAAGAAGGCTTACTTGGCGCTGAAGGCGAACAAGAACCTCGTGGAGAGCATCTCCATCAACACCGATGCGAGATACGGCGACCTTTATCCGCTCAACGCCTACACTGGTTGGACATGCGATAATTACGGCCCTGTATGGATTCCGAAGAAGGGCAAGAGCATCGCTCTGACGCTGAAGAACCTGCCTGTATATGAGCGTTGCATCAAGGTTTACGAAGGCAACGACCTCAAGGTAGATAGCCAGGGCAACATCTTCATCAACGGCAAGCTGGCGAAGAGCTACACCTTCAAGCTCGACTACTACTGGATGATGGGCGACAACCGCCACAACTCAGCCGACAGCCGCTACTGGGGCTTCGTGCCAGAGGATCACATCGTGGGCAAGCCAATCTTCATCTGGTGGAGTCACAGTCCTGATCATCCAGGCTTCTCAGGCATCCGCTGGAACCGCCTGTTCAACTTCGTAGATAACATCAAGTAACAGAAGTTTTTGAAATCAAGAAAGCAAAGATAGATTTGAAAATCGCAGTTAAGTTCCTAATAGCTTTAGGCTTGTCGCTGCTCCTGGTGTGGGCGGTGCGAACCTATGCATTCACTGTCTTTACGGTGCCCGCCGGAGGTCTTCCTCCGCAAGTGAAAGCTGGCAACCGGGTGATAGTGAATAGGATTGACTGCGATTTTTTCAATCGTGGCGATGTGGTTGTGTTCCGTGATTCCGTCACGTATCAGCGCCGCAACCAGCGCCGCAAGATAGTTGCTGAGGCTTATTTCATAGGTAGGGTAGAGAAGCAGCCGGGCGATACGATTCGCATCGATACGGTGCAGTATATCATTCCTACTGTGTGCTGCAAGCGCTGCGGCTGCAAGGATTGCCGCTTCTATCTGCTGAAAACGCCTACCGGGCAGCAGGTGGTGCATAAGCATCAGATGATAGGCAAGGCTTACAAGCTGTTCTAAACGTAAAGAGTAATCATAAAGTTCAAAGTTCAAATCTCAAAGTTCAAAGTAAATTGAAAGCCCTTCTTTCTTCCACATATTTCGGCCCCATCCAGTGGTATCAGAAGCTGAACCGCTACGATGAATGCCTGATAGAGCGCCACGAGAGCTTTATCAAGCAAACCTATCGCAACCGTATGATCATCCCAACCACCAACGGCCCTCTCTCGCTCACCATCCCCACCAATCACAACACATCGCTGGCGATGAAGGACATCCGCATCTCCGACCACGCCAACTGGCGCCACGTCCACTGGAATGCGCTCCTCTCCGCCTACGGCGAGAGCCCTTTCTTCGAGTATTACCAGGACGACATCCGCCCCTTCTTCGAAAAGAAATACGAGTTTCTCTTCGATTTCAACATGGAGACTACAGAGAAGATGATAGAGCTTCTCGACATCCGTCCGAAGATTTCAATCACCGAAGCCTATATTCAGAGTAAAGAACTGAAAGAAGAGGATGAAATCAAGGATTTCCGCGATGCTATTCGCCCAAAAAAGCCGCTTCCTGATGCTGAATTCGCTCCCCAGCGCTATTATCAGGTCTATGAACAGAAGCACGGTTTCCTGCCGAATATGAGCATCCTGGACCTCCTCTTCAATGAAGGAAACGAGGCGATATTCTACCTATAAATAATCAAGGTAGAGTATCGCCTCGCAGTTTTTTGCAGCCTTTAACAGCCTTCTCACTGCCTTCTCGCAGCCTTTAGTTAAAAAAACTAAGTCATAGCTTTCTACCCCAAAACTCATAGCTTTTTGTCTCGTAACTCATTGTTCTTCATCTTTTTCCGTCTTCTATTAAGACCTCCCGTTGTCATCAATGATGCCTAGGCTCGGTCTTCATAGATGCCCTCTCATCCCCCTCATTATCCGCATCAGGAGTTAACAGGTTAACAGTTAACACCCCAAAAATGCATACTCCCCTCCCACACATATATAAAAATAAGTATATATATATTTAATATAATAAGGTACGCAAGGGGGAAGTAGGAAAAAACAGCTGTTAACTGTTAACCCTGTTAACCCCTGCTGCTCCCAGATGCTCTTTTAGGAAATTTAAACAAGAATGCTTGGTGGGTTCATCGAAAAGCCGTACTTTTGTACCCGACTATAACAACATCAAACAAAATACAGCAACATCAAACAAAATACAGCAACATCAAACAAAATACAACATAAAAACAATAATAACAACATAAAATGAAAAAACTGAAATTCCATATAGTAGGTCTTACCCACAACGACGTGAAAGGTCGTGAGGTAGAATACGCCAGGGAGGCAGAGGGCAGAACCATCTGTCTTGTGCCCGATGACGCCAACCCCTTTGATATGCTGGCAGTGAAGGCTTACGACAAGCAGCTTTTCATCGGCTATGTCTCAGCCCTGGAGGGTGAGGACGTAAGAGCCCTCATCATCGCCCGGAAGGGCAGGAACCTGCGCACCCGATGCCTGGGAAGCAACAGCAAGGAGGGAGCCGATGAGAAGTCGGGACTCCAGCTGATAGTGGAGGCGCGTGTGGACGTCTCTGAGCAGGAGATAGAGCAGGCACGCAGGGAAATCTATGATGACGGAATCTATGACGGCTGGCACTATACCGGTCCCATCCTGCCCATCGACAAGCTGACCCGTTTCAGCGATTGCACCATGATGCTGGAAGGCGTCATCAACGACATCATCAGCATTCAGGAGCAACTCTCACGTGATTCAGATTCTTCTCGTGATTCAGATTCCGCTGAAGCCGATAAGAATCCCCTTGATGCCGATTCCCGGTCGGCGCTGGAGGCAGAGCTGCGCGACAACCTGGAAGAGGCTAGGGAGCGGCTCAGCAGCTTCATGGAAATACAGCGAAGCGATTATTCGCGCGAGATGACGCAGACGAGAAACCGCATTCTCAACAACCTCGACCTCATAGACGATGAGGAAATCCATCGCATGGGCGAGCAACTGTATACGGAGATGGGATTCATTACCAGTTCCGGTTATCGTGAACGGGCAGCCCAGTCGTTCTTCGTAGATGCGCCTATTGCCCTCAAGCAGAAGCAGACGGGTGCCTACGACTATAAAGACCAGCTGGACGCCATAGAAAAGCAGCTCTATGCCTTCCCATATTCGCTCTATCCCACGTTCAAGGCCGACCCGGTAGATTTCCTCCGCCAGGTATTCTATAAGCGTGTGCCTCGCAAGATGATGCTCCAGTTGCTCTCGGGCATCGTACTGATGATTATGAACGGCAGGGTGAGGCGATGTGAAGCAGTGGGGCAAGCACGGCAACGAGGAGGCGCTGCTGGCGATGAAGGCGATGAAGGCGGTGGGTGCCAAGCCTTCGAACGAAGTGAAGAAAGAGAAATTCATGGAACTGGTTGATTTGGTAATTCCGAAGATAGCGGTTTATAAGAAAAACGGCTGTCCTGAATTGCTGGTGAAAAAGCAATCCGACTGGTTCCCTGTGTTCCGACTCTTAAACGGGTGGGGGCTATTCGATATGGGAGCTCCTACAGCCTTCTGCAAACATCTGGCCCACCTGTATGAAAAACTACCTCCGGAGAATACGGAGCGTGCTCCGCTCTGCAAATGGAAGGATCTTGCGCAGGTGAAATCTGACCCATTCGAATATGCGGCTCTGGAATGGTGGAAACTTAGTTCAGATAAGTTGGGCTCGGTAAGCTTAGAAAGATTCAATCATTATTGCGATATTGTGAATGCTTTTAAGAAGATTTTGGGTGCAACAGCTTTTTTGGAGAATGTGGACTTGAAGGAAATCTTGCCGAAACAGGTGGATAAGGAAGTGCCAGACTCGGACACCAAGAATGATGACGAGATGACGGCGGAAGATGGTAGCTAGCGGGGTATATTAATACCTCGCTTATACCCCTCCTATACCCTTTGATGATTCTTTTATACCTTTTTATACCCCTCCTTATACCCCTGCTTTTTTATTTCAAAAAAAACTTGTAAACGGCTATTTTTTTGTTTATCTTTGCATCGCTTTTCGGAAGAGAAGTGGCTGGTTTTCAGTATTCCAGTCATTGTTTAACATAAAATAATATTCAAATGGTAAAAAACAATCTTTCTTTTGATGAGTGCAAGCAGATGAGCCGTCGTCTCATCGCCATGAACCCTAACCGCAATGCGAACATGGGTAAGATTTCCTCTTATCTTCTCGATTACTACACCGAGCTTACCAAGCAGCCTTGGCTCTGCACCCTCGTAGGTCAGATTCGCGACCTCACCGCCAAGCAGAAGCAGATGCTGCAGCAGGCGGCTGAGGCTGTGGATGCTGCGCAGTATCAGAACGAGGATGACCTTGCCTTCGCCATCATCAAGAAGCAGGAGGAGGTGAAGGCAGGCGAGACCTTCAAGCAGCTCGACAAGCAGATTTCCGCACTCAAGAAGCAGTTGCCGTTCCGCTCTCCTCATTACTTCCACTTCCTCGATGACCATCGTGCCCAGAAGACCATCGACCCGGAGGCTTTCACCTTCCAAACCACCGTTGACATCGATAACCCGGAGGAGGTGGAGACGGCGGTGAAGAATGCCCTGCTGCTGAACGGAATGTTTGATGACCCTGCCGAGAAGCTTTTCAGAGAGAAGATTTTCTCTGCCGATGACATCGAGCTTTGGACGGGAAAAGTGCTTCACGTGGAACGTTCGGCCCGCAACAAGGCGCACATCGACATCCGTATCCCTGTCGGAATGACCATCGCTGAGGCTCAGAGCGCCTTCTGCAAGCTCATCCATGCCACCGAAGACCCTAGCTGCGTTACGCCCGAGCGCATCATCTTCATCACCGATGCCGTGAGCCAGATCTATACTGCCAACGACTGGTACAAGCGACTGGATGAGGAAGCCGTGGCAGAATATCGTGAGGCTTATAGAAAGAGAGGATTGGATATTGACGGTCGTCCGTTGGATGTAGATTCTGCCCAGGTAAGAGCATCCCAGAATTCCTCTTCTCAGAGCTCTTCTTCCTCCGCTCCAACCGTAGATTTCCAGCCTATCGAGAGCGAGGAGGAGAAGGCGAGAAAGGCAGCCAATGCTGCGCAGTGTGAGCAAACCTACGACGGCGTTCCTTACGAAGAGATTACCAAGGCGCTGGTGGATCTGATGGGCGGCGCTCCTGCCCATGGCAACCGCAACAACTTCATCTATCGTGAAGCCTGCCTGCTCAGATACATCTGCAATAGCGAGGCGGCTTGGATTAAGCAGGTAATCGAAATCTTCGGCGAAGACGAGGCGAAGGCGTTCGCCTCTGTAGAGAGCGCCTGCAAGGTGGCTCAATCCTCGGAAATGCCCCAGCTCGTGAAGCAGGCGGTGGAGCTCGCCCGCAAGAACTATCTCGCCAAGCAGGCCACCGAGAAGGCGGGAATCTACGCTGATGTTCCCCCTCAGATGCCTGCCCGTTTGCCTAAGCTCATCAAGCTGCTCACCAGCAAGGTGCCAGCCGATTTCAAGGCGCCTGTGGCGATGGCCGTGTTCCCTCCGCTTGCCGCTCATCTCAAGGGCGTAACCTTCCGCTACATCGACAATCAGGTGCACGAGGCGGCGATGATGAACCTGCTCGTAGCGCCTATGTCGTCAGGCAAATCGGCGGTAAACGGACCTATCAACAGCATCATCGAAGACCTGGTGCAGATGGATAAGGTGAACCGCCAGAAGGAGCAGGAATGGAAGGACGAGGTGAACACCATGGGCGACAACAAGAAGAAGCCGGTGCGTCCGGAAGACATCTGCATCCGCATCGTTTCGCCCGATCTTACCCGTGCTGCCTACATCCAGCGTCTGGACGATGCGCAGAAGGCTGGCGATGCCTATCTCTACTGCAAGATGGACGAGGTAGATATGCTCAAGAAGTTCAACGACCCTAGCCAGCTGATTCGTCTCTGCTGGGATAATTCTGAGGATGGTCAGGAGCGTGTGGGCACCAAGAGCGTTACTGCCCGCGTGAAGACCCGTTTCAACTGGAATGCTTCCAGCACCATCGCCGTTACCCAGAAGTTCTTCTCGGTTCGTGAAGTAGCTGATGGAGCCGTGAGCCGATTGTCGCTTGCCACTATCTTCCTTCCCGAGTTCGCTCCTTGTCCGGTTGTGGGGAATTATGATGCGCAGTTCAAGTCGCAGCTGGCTCCTTACATCCATCAGTTGAATGCCGCCAGCGGTTCCAAGGAGTGCAGGAAGGTGCGCCAGCTTATCGAGCGCCTGGGCAGTGAGCTTATGGAACTGGCTCAGTTGGCTTACAACAAGCCTTACGCCGAGTTTGCCAAGCGCAGTTTGGCGAATGGTTTCCGCAGAGCGATGGTGCTTTATCTGGCGAATGGCGAGAAGTGGGAGAAGGCGATAGAGGATTTCATCGTATGGAGCGTGAAGTATGATTTGTGGTGCAAGATGCGTTTCTTCGGCAATCAGATGCAGGAGGCGATAGATGCAGACAACCGTTCTATCTATCATGCATCCGGTGTGAGCAATCTTCTGCTCTTCGTTCATGATACTTTTGACAAGGCTGAGATTCAGGAAGTCTGCATGGTTCATGGCACCAAGACGAAGCTTGCTGTCCTCCTGTGTACCTGGAAGAAGCGTGGCTTCATCGTGAAGAACGAGGACGGCACCTTCTCGAAGACGGCTAAGTTCATCGGCAAGTATGGGCATTATGGAACGCCGGGAATGGCAGCGTAAGGCTAGTAAAGCGGGCGTGGCGAAAGTCCCACGCTCCCGCTTTTGTCAGCACGCCCTGAAAAAAGCAGAAGCCAATGCCCATACGCCCTGAACCAACGGTCACCGGCCGAAGGGAAAGGTAAAGGGCAGAAACTCCTAGCCCAAGGCATCGCCCTGGGTTTTAGAACAAATACAAAATGTCGCCCTGAAAGGGCAAAAGCTTTAAAAATACCGCCTTTTTGTAACATCTCTGTAAAGGTTCTTGACCTTCATCAAGAAATCGGGGCTTTTTGAAACTTTTCTCCTAAAAAGTTTGTGTGCGAACACAGAAAGTTGTATCTTTGCATCGGAATTAAGAAAGAAGGATAAAAGATTAGTAATTTCAGGATACGAAAGGTATTGATAATAAGGGATTAAGATTGAAAAGTCAGGATAAGAAAAAGGTTAATGATTGAGTTCAGGATAAGAGAGGTATTAGAAACAAGGTAAAGATTGAAAATAGGGTAACATTGAAAGATTGTTAAGAAAAGGATAATATTGAAATTAAAGTAAAGAAAGGGAAAAATTATGTTAGTATTAGGTATTGTTTTCGCAGCAGTAGTAGCATTTGCTGCAACAGTAGGCGCAGCTAGCAACAAGCTTGCATAAGCTGCCAGTGAAGTAAGGAACTTTAAAAGTTCAGAAACAGTAATTGAAGCAAAGTAGGAAGCCAATATGGGCTTCCGAGATGGAGAAGGAGAGCCAATGGGGCTTTCCGGAATGAGGGAGCAGATGATGCTCCTTTTTTTGTTTAACATTAAAACATCAGACATACATTATATATAAAAGGAAATCGGGTTGGTTAACAGGTTAACAGGTTAACAGTTAACAGCCCGATTTCTTTGTTTCTACCCCTATTCGAGGATGTTTTCTAACTGTATGGTTGAAACGGGCTGAAAGCCCAAAAACTCCTAGCCCAGGGCATGTGGGGCATTGCCTTCTGCCTTTCCAAAAATTACTTGAAAATCAGGGTGGTGAGCCTGTCTTTATCAAACAGTTCCTGAGCCACGGCTTGTATCTGGGCGGCGGTAATCTCATCCACCTGCTCGTAGAGGCGGTCAACGTTCTTCTCCCAGCCATAGTGCAGGAAGCTCTTGCCGAAGTCGAGGGCGAAGTTCTCGCGGTTGTCGCAAGCCACGCCTATTTGACCCTTAATCTGTTTCTTGGCAGCTTTGAGCTGCGCATCGCTCAATGGCTTCTGCATGAACTTATCCAGCTCCTTGCGAACCAGGCGGAGGCAACGTTTCACATCGTGCTCATCGCATCCGAAATAGATGCTCCAGGTGCCCGTGTCGCCATAAGCCACCATCGTGCTTTCTACGGTGTAAACCAAGCCGTTGTGCTCTCTGAGGGCGAGGTTCAGCTTGGCGTTCATACCCGGTCCGCCCAGCATGTTGTTGAGCAGATAGAGCGGCATTCGTCGGTCGTCGTTCACATCGTAAGCCTGGGTTCCAATCATCACATGAGCCTGATGCGTATTCTTCTGCATCACGATTGTCTGGCCAGCAACTTTACTTTGAACATTGAACTTTGAGCTTTGAACTTTATGATTTGCATCGCCTGCTTCCATTTCTTCCGTAGGTGTTTCGCCAGTAGGCGTTTCTTCAGCAATCCTTTCTTCCGTAGGCGTTTCGGCGGATTTGCAATCCGCCGAGCAAGCAAGCTCTCGGCCTTTTGGGCACTCTCCCAAAGCCTTCTGGATAAGCTTCACCAGCTTCTTGAAATCAATATCCCCGTATGCGAAGAATATCGCATTATCCGGCCGGTAAAGTTTCCTTGTGAAACGTAGCGCATCCTCCGTCTTGAAAGCTCGAACCTGCTCGGCTGTGCCCAGGATATTATGCCCCAGCGGCGAACCCTTGAAGAGGATATTCTCGAATTCATCGTAAATCAGTTCGGCAGGCGAATCGTTATAGCTCTCTATCTCATCGCAGATAACCTCCACCTCCTTATCTATCTCCGCTTGCGGATAAACCGAGTGGAAGACGATGTCGGAAAGCAGGTCCACGGCCCTTGCGATGTGCTCCTTCAGGATGGCGGAGTAATACACCGTGCCCT
>ERZ1026890.376-NODE-376-length-29994-cov-129.877317_pt1 | contig 29994 bp, 12 predicted proteins | sample MGYA00380175_ERZ1026890 | MGnify/ENA primary metagenome ERZ1026890 (study PRJEB33269, sample SAMEA4719811) | human gut metagenome | biome: human-associated habitat; feature: organic feature; material: feces | place: Cameroon | collected 2013-10 ...
TTCTTGTACTACTTGTCTGTTTATGTAAAATCTTTCAAAGAACTCTTTCTTTATTTGCTTAGAGAAAGTGTATTTCTCAAAAGCGAGTGCAAAAGTACTAACTATTTTCGAAACCGCCAAATTTTCAGAGAAGAAAGTTTCATTTTTACCTTAAATTTAACAGTCTTAAACATTTTAACTCGTTATTCCCCTTCAAACTCCTTATAGTATACATACACACGTTGATCGCATGTGTGCACGCACACGATTCTTTATATAGTTAAGAAAATCTAAAATACAAAAATTCCCCCCCCCGTTTTTTTTGGAAGCTATCGGATTTTTTACTACCTTTGCCTATGAATAAATGAAAGTTATACTAACTTGAATGGTATATTCTGAGCAAAATCAGATATATCCGACATAAAATATGGTATACCCGTACAAAATACGGTATATCTAAGAACGATAAAGAAGATTAAGAACAATATAAAGAGAACGATACATGAATAGAAGTAATGGACTGCGCATGCTGCTCCTCTTGATTTCTACTCTTACGATGAATTCCGCGCTGGCACAAGACTGGCGATTGAAGACAAACCTGGCATACTGGGCTACAACAACACCCAATATCGCTGCAGAAACCAGACTATCTAACCGATTGTCGATGGATCTATCATTAGGATGGAACACATTTACGTATAGTGGAAACAAAAAACTGAAGCACATTGCGATACAACCGGAAATCAGATACTGGCTTGGATGCCCCTACATCGGACACTTCCTGGGAGCCAACATACTCTACTCGCATTACAATGCGGGCGGCGTACACTTCCCCTTCGGCTTTTTTCCAGAGCTAAAAAAGCATCGGTTCCAAGGTGACTTGGGTGCCATAGGACTGGTGTATGGTTACGACTGGTCGCTCGGCAAGAGCAACAGATGGAACCTGGAAACGGCACTGGGACTGGGAGTGGGATTTACTCGCTATACCAAATATAACTGTTATGGGAAATGCGCTACGGCTATCGAGAAAAAAAACAAGACTTTCGTGATGCCAACCAAGTTGGCTGTTTCGCTGGTTTACAACATCGGTCCTACCGACCGCATGGACAACTGCCGCCAGAAGGAGCCGCAGGAGATTATCCTTCCTGAAGATAATTGCACGCTCAACGAAATTCAGTTTATACCAGCTCTTTCGTTCGTCAAGGACAACACGGGCAAGGCGGGCGAGTTACAGAAGAACAACCCTGTGCTTCAAGACATTAAGAACTATCGTCCTTACACCAAGGATTTGGTTTTGAGCCAGAAAGAAGGAGCACTCTACATCTTCTTCCCAAAGTCGAAGGCTGAGATTACGCAGGAATTCCGCAATAATAATAAGGTGCTCGACCAGATTATCGACATCACAAAAGCCATCATGATGGATACCACTTCTTCGGTGAAGATTATCCAGATAGTGGGTCTCGCATCCATCGATGGTTCCGTGAAATTTAACGAACAGTTGGCTGATAAGCGAGCAGAGGCATTGAAGGATTATATCCAGCAGCGCACCTTGCTTCCCGATTCGCTCTTCGAGTGCAATAATGGCGGAGAGGCTTGGGCTGAACTTCGCTATAGTATTAAGGAGAGCGACCTGAAATGCCGGGACGAACTGCTGAGGATTATCGACAACGAGCCTGATGCCGACCGCAGGGAGCGTCGCATCAAGAGCATCGACCAAGGCAAGGCATGGGCAGAACTTCGTGATAAGATTCTGGGCAACCAGCGCAATTCCGGTTTCCTCCGCATCTACTACGATTACGTACCTGACGAGGCGGCGACCACCATCAACCTAGCCACCCAGTTGCTCAAGTCGGAGCGTTACCAGGAGGCGCTGAAGGAGTTACAGAAGGTAAAAGCCGACAAAAGAGCCGCCAATGCTCTCGGCATAGCCTACTACATGACGGGCAACCGAGAAGCCGCCCGCCGTTACTGGCAGCAGGCGATGGAGGCTGGAGATGAGGAGGCGAAGAAGAACCTCATGCAATATGATAGAATTTTTAATTAACAAGATTATTTACATACTAAAATCTGACCAAAGTTATGAAAAGATTTCAACTATTTAGCTTGGCAAGTGCAATGCTTCTTGCAAGCGCAGCAGGATTCACTTCCTGCTCATCAGATTCAGAAGATCCTCTGGGCGGAGGATCAGGTGTGGCAGGACAAGTGGTGAAGACACAGTTCTACCTGAACATTCCGTATGCAGGAAATGATGAGGGCGGAAATGCCAGAGTTTCAACGAGAATGACAGAGCACTATACCCAAAACGATAAAACGTTTTTGGGATTGGACAATATGGAAATGTTTTCTTTCGAGGGCACACCTGGAACAAATACAGGTACTGGAGAGAAATCTACATCTACCGCAGCCCTAAACCTTGGAACTAGCGGAAATGCATCAAGTAAAGATAACGTCAGCGGAACGAACATGACTTCTTGGCGTAGTGTTTATCGTGACATTGCTATTCCTGTCGGAACAAAGAATATTATTCTGTATGCTAAAGCTCCAAGAAATTTATATAATGGAACAACAGGGCAGAGTACCGTTAGAGATAATTTTGCAGCTGGTGCATTGACTAATCCTTATGAAAAATTAACTTCAGGGGCAAAGCCAACACTAACAGAGCTTAAGTTCAATTTGGTTAAAGCCTATAATGGAACAAATTTTGCAGAAGATGGCAAAGATATTTTGACAGCACTGAACACTATTGCAGGTACTTCCATAGAGGTAGGACCTGAAGGCAACAAAAAGACCATCAAATGGTCTGAAATTAAGAAGGAGTCCCCATCTGATTTCGGCACAGAGAATGAGCGCGAGGCATTAGCTTCTCGCTACTCGAAATTTAAAAGCTTGACTGCGGGTTCTGCCACTTCAGTAAAAGAACTCATTACTGACTTAAAAAACGTTATCGGTGGTAAGGATGAGTCTACGGAAAACGAGTTGGCCAAAAAAATCGTCGAGAACTGTAAAACCGCTCTAAGCACCACCCTCAAGGATGTAGAATTTCCAAGAAACAAGAACTTACCTGATGGTGTAGCAAAGGTACAATGGAATACTGATCAATTTGCTTTTGTCGATGCAAACAATGTTGGCATAGGAGCAACCAATGCAGGAAACAACATTGATTATACCAAAATCACATACCCTGCAGAGTTAGCATATTTTGTAAGTTCTCCAGTAAAGACATCCCAAGAGGAGATTACTGCAGTTGCAAAATTACCAACATACGAGGAATGGACTAAAGGTACAATTTGGAACACAGGTTACAATGACGTAGTTGAAAATAGAACTCGTTTCGTTGCATTACAAAATCCACTCCAATATGGTGTAGCATGCTTGAAATCAACTATAAAGTGCAATAATGGTCCATTAGAAGATAATGCAAAAGATGGCAATTTTGGATATGACAAGAACAACACCATAAATATACCAACAGAAGGCTTCAAGGTTACAGGTATTTTAGTTGGTGGACAGCCACAAGGTGTAGCTTGGAATTTCGAACCATATGCTGCCAATACTAATGAATTCAGTTATACGATTTACGATAATAACATGAATTTTGGTTTTGCTGCAAAAACAACAGAATCAAGCCCGAACTACACATTGGTATTGGACAACAAGGATGCAACTGCCAACAAGCAAAGCAACGTATTTGTAACCGTAGAATTAGAAAATAATTCAGGTGTAGCTTTCTATGGTGCAGAAGGCATAATTCCTGCAAACACCAAATTCTATTTGGTTGGTGAATTGAAGCTCGAAGGAAATACTACCACAACTGTCGACCATGTATTCTTCAAGGATCATACCACTGTTGCCAACTTCACCATCACAAACTTGAAGAAGGCATACAACCATATCCCTGATATGCGTACATCAAAGATTAACGTAGGTCTTGCAGTAGATCTTTCATGGAAGGAAGGTATTACATTCAATGTAGACCTCTAAGCCAGATAGAATAAAACGATAGCTTATCCCCCACACGTTCTTAAAGGGCGTGCGGGGGAACTTTCTAGAAACACAAATGGGGCTTGACAGGCTAGCAACTGAATCTCATCCCGTTTTGCGCCTCAGAACGGCACGAAATTGCCCTAGCTGGGGCAACTTTCTGTCCTAACTACGGCAGTTAACTGCCATGCCTAGGCACTTTGCGAAATGAGCGGAATTCCACTCCGCTATCGCCTACACTTGCCTTCGGAAACAAGCTTTCGAAATCAGCGTATCGCAGCATACACAGAAATCTCGAAAACTATTGCACACTACACTAAATCGCTATATCATGCTAATTATCAGCATTTATAGCCGTGCAATATGGGCATCAACACTACACTAACACTACACCACACTACACTCATCTCGCTCCGTGCAATGTAGTGTAGTATTCGTGTAGTGTCAGCGCCCACACTACACTCACATAACAACCTTACACACAGCTATTTGCTGAACTTCCGTGTAGTGTGCAATAGAAAACGCAAATTATAATCATATTTGTAGAGGAAGATTGTCGAACATTAAGAATGCAAAAAGTACAATGAAAAAACTATATAACACTTTACTGGCATCCGTGATGACCATCAGCCTCATCACCAGTTTATCTTCATGTATTGATGAAGATATGAGCGACTGCGGCAAAGACTATAAGATACAATATAATCTGCAACTCAATACGCAGATCAACACCGTGATTGACGTGGATCTGAACCTCATCGAAGAACAGGAGATTGCAGCCCGGCTGAAAGAGGCACTCAGTAAGGTATTCACCGACCATGCCCACGACAACGACCTCTCCTTCTTCGTAGGCGAAGAACTCTCCCACCACGAGGCAAACAAGATGGGTGCCAACTCGGTATCCTACACCATCTATCTGCCACGCAACAACTACCAGAACCTCTCTCTCGCCAATACCGGAAGTGCCGACAACGTAAAAATCATCAACGCAAACTCCTGTAGATCACTCGCTTTACAGCAAGAGGCAAAAGATACCATCAACAGTCACAACATCGGACTGTTCACTTCCCGACTCTCCATCGACGAGAACGATTTCGAACACGATCTGCAAACCACGCTCTATATGGCAAACAGCTCAGCTGCGGTGGTCATCGACCAGAGCAAGGTGCAGCCCACAGAACTCTGGGGATTTGTAGAAGGCATGGCAACCCAATTCCAGGTGAACGACAGCACCTATTCTTCCAGCCTCAACACGATGGTCAGGGCAAAGAGAATCAACCAGGATTTCATCACCAACTCCATTCCAACCCACGATGCCCTCTACACAGTCTGTTTCCCGAGCATCAAACCGGAATGGCGCTACCACGTCATCGCCAAGGTGAACGGCAAATACACCGAAACCATCTTCACCATGAACGAACCGCTGAAAGCCGGCAAGCTAAAGATTATCAAGACCCGACTGAAGGAAGACGGTTCGCTCTCTACCAGTAACACCGCCGTAGGCGTAAGCGTGAAACTCGACTGGAAACCAGGCGGAAGCCACGACATTGAGATTTAAGTGAAGAGTGAAGAACGAAGAGTGAAGAATTCAACGGCTATAAAGATTTGATATATGAATCATATTACGAAATACATATTTGCGATACTATCGCTTATCATGCTGGCAGGATGCAGCGGAAGCGAGCAGAGCGAGGAGAGGCCAAAGGACACGCTGGCACCCATCTCGCTCACCCTCTCCGTGCCTAACGACAAGTCGAAAACCCGCGTCGGAGACCCGGGAGAAGACACCCACGATGAGGTGGATTGGGACCGGCTCACCATCATCGTTGCCTATAAGGAAAAGACGCAAGGCGACGAAATACACGATGCAGCACCCCAGAAAATGGTATATTACGATACCTATACCAAGGAAGAATTCGACAGAAAAGCCCTCGTCACCCATCCCACCTCAACCCTATCAGGACCTGAAGCCAACGGCTTTCGCACCTATACGATGTATCTGCCGTTAGGCACCTGTTGCGTTTATGGGGTTACCTACAGTAACGGAGAAGGACTGAATCTGGAGGGAATGCTAGACGGCATCGCAAAAGACGGAAAAGACCATAACTCAGACATTTATGATTTACAGATTAGCAACGACTATGCCCATAAAAACGGAGCCATAGACGTAGCCAAGTTTATCAGCGTAGCCACGGGCTATGCACTCAAGCTGGACCCAGAGACGCAAATTCTCACCAATGACAGAGATATAAAAGTAGAAAAAAACATCATTACCGATATCAACACCAAGCAATACTGGCGCATGGTACTGGGCAGACTGGCTGCCAAGATTGACATCCAATGGGATGCCAAGGGAGCCTACGAAAAAGATAAAGATGGTAAGCAAAAATTCACCGATGTGAAAGTACAAGGTTTTACTTATCACGGCGAACCAGAAGAAGCAGAATCAACCATTTCAGGATCAGGAAAAGGCAGACTCTTCCCTACCCTTTACTATCAAGAAGTAACTTCCAAGACTCCGGTAAGCGGACACACCTCCTTTGTAAATACATCGGAAATCAGCAAGCGAAACGGAAGAGTTTACCATTACACTTTTCCCGACGGCTATACGAAGCCACGCATCACCTTCGATATCAAGACGATAAAAGATGGTGCTACAGAGGAAAAATCCGACAAGGTGACTTTCGACTTGAAGAACCGGACAGAAAGTTTCAATCCTGCCCAATGGTACAAGATCAACGTAACCATCAAGGGAGCCAAAATCGGTAATGCGAGCAACATCATCATCGACAAATTCTAACATAATAAGAGAATATTCATCATGAGAAAACTCTATCCAACATACTGCAAGCTTATCGCAACCCTCCTGTTGCTGGGTTGCTCCATCGCCTTGTCTGCACAAGGCAAGACCTATTATGTAAAAGCAGATTCCGAGATAACGACCTCCGGCAGCGACGGCTTATCATGGGAGAATGCTATCACCCTGGAAAATGCACTGAGCCAAGCCAAGGCTGGCGATGAAATCTGGGTGAAAGGCTATGAGGACATTACCGGTCACATCTACAAGGCACCGGAGGGAGGCTTCGTTCTCCCTTCGGGCGTTGCCATGTATGGAGGTTTTGCAGGAAATGAAACCATCAAGAACGATCTCCCTACGGGCAGGCACAAATATCAGATGAAGTATCAGACGGCTCTGGTGGGCGATATCGATACCAACGACAAGGCGAGCCAGCAGCTGATTATCTATCCAGAGAACACCACCCGCACCGACAATGCCACCCATGTGCTGACCCTCCAGATGGGCGTAACACAGGACAACACCAACGACGGCAACAAGCCAACCATTGTTTCCGGTTTCCTCATCGCAGCAGGTAATGCCAGTGGAGCGAATACTTCTGCAAATGGCAGAGGTGGCGGCATCTACGTGGTGAACAGCAACGACGGCAATGCCCAGAGTCGCTTCTTCCGTATTTCGCAATGTAACTTTGCGAACAACTACGGCATGCGCGGCGGTGCCATCTATGTAGATAATTCCTGCACCAACCAGCTGTCAGCCATTAGCTACTGCAGCATTTTTAATAATGTGGCAGGCAAGCGAGGCTCCAGCGAAAACGAAGGTGGCGGTATGTGGATAGACGGAACAGCCACCGTCTACAACTGCAACATCAACAACAATACGAACGGCGGTATCCGACTTTCGAACACATCGAAAATCGTCAACTGTTCTGTTATTGCCAACACCGTATCAGCCGCAGACCTGACCACAGACGGGGCTTCTAACAGCAATGACGGCGGAGCGGTTTACAACACCGTGCTCTGGCATTCCACTGCACTCAGCAAGCAAGACAGCCGTCCTGCCTTCTATTCCTGTGCTTTTCCGGAAGTAGAGGTAACCAATTCCAAGGCCAACACCGACGCTAACGGGAACGTAAGGATCAGCAACGAGAACCACGGCATAGAGCCAGCCCCTTGGTTCAAGCAGAGTGCCGTGACCCAGGGTTACGACTTCTCATTCAGCAGTAACCTGAAGCAATTATACAGCACCGCCTTCACTTTCGAGGAAACCTCTGCCCTTCTGAACAAGGGAAAACTGGAATACTATAAAAATCTTGTAGTTAATGCAACCCTGGAAACAACTTCTACCGACATCATGGGTAGAACACGCTATCAGACAAGCACCATCGACATCGGAGCCTACGAGTATGCCCGCATGAAGGCAGGACGCATCAGATACGTGAAGCCCCAGAAAGAGGGAAAGGGCGACGGATCAACATGGAATGATGCCACGGACGATATCCAGTGGGCCATCAACGATTTGGCAGAAAAGGCACCAGGCGAGAAAGGCGAAGTCTGGGTAGCAGCCGGAACCTATGTAGTAAAAGACCGCATCCTTAACGATGCATCAGCCCCGGTATCCCTACTGATGAAGAATGGCATCAGCGTTTATGGTGCGTTTAATGGAACTGAGGAAAAACGCTCCAAGCGCATCGAGGAATCCAAGGATTTAAAGCCTTGGGGCTGGAAACAGGAATCCATCATCAGGGGTGCGGAATTCAAGGGAAGCGACGATGCCAACTGGAGTAATAATGACGAAGCCTGGAACATACAGAACAGCGGTTCCTACCATGTGGTATGGTTTGCTCCCCTGCCTGGGGGAAATGCCTTTACCGACGAAGTATATCTTGAAGGCTTCACCATTGAGGGAGGTAAATTTCACGATACGAACAAAGCCGAATACGCCCCAGGCTGTGGTGCAGGCGTTTATATCAACGACCCATCAGCCCGAATGCGCTACTGCACCGTGAGATTCTGTAACCCGGGCATGAAGAAAACCACAAACACCCAGCCACGTGGCGGCGGCATCTATTGCAGGAACGGACAGACGGAAGGTAACCTGGTATACAACTGTTCGGCTTATCAGGGCGGAGGTATCTATATAGACGAAGCCGGCTTCATCACCCGAAGTATGGTAACCAACTGCTCTGCCTATCAGGGAGCGGGTGTATATCTGAATGGTGACGCTAATAACTCAGAGAAAGCCTATTATCAGATTCTTGCCACCTCGGTAATCAGTAACAATACCAGTACCCGAAATGGTGCTGTGTATCTGGATGGTCACGGACTGGTGATTAACAACACCATCGTCAACAACTACACCACCAACACATCAGATGCCGCTGACGAGCTGTCATCCAATACGGGTGGTGTGTATATTAAGAAAAAGGGTCTTCTTGCCAACAACGTCATCTGGAACAACTCGCTGCTCCGGCACAAGTCTGGCACCAGCAACTCAGCGTCCATGGCACAGATTTATGCAGCCAACCCATCAGAAGAGACCGTACAGTTTTACAACAACGCCATCTCGGATGTAAATGCAGCCAAATGGACCAGCTCCTATCAGAGCGGAACCATCTCCATCAACACGTATTACTCGGGCAAGGGATTCGTGATGGGCAAGGAGGCACCTTACAATACGGTGGAAGCCTTCAACGAGAAACGTGGCGTTCTTACAGACATGAAGACGGTGAACTATTACTGGGAAACATTGAAAGGCACCCGACTGCGCAACGTGGGCATCAGCTATGCTCTCCTGCCATCTTCCTACCTGTATCAGCCAAAAATAGACCTGAGCGGAAAGGCTATCAGTTCGGTTCCGTCAGCAGGAGCCTATATGGCTGACAACCACGACCTTGTATTTGAAAAGAATAACAGCAAGAAACGCCTGCGCATCTACTTTGACCGTTCACGAGAACTGGTGGACGGAACAGGACAGTCGTGGGAAAAGAGCTATACCTCATCAACAGTAGATGAAGTACTGGATTATCTTGCCAACATCAAGGATGGAGACAAGGTTCAGGTAGTTACTGCTGACAACACTACGCCAGAGGAATTTACCATCAGCAAGAACAGCGGTTGGGAGTTTGAAATCTGTAGCCGCGAGGGTGTGTTCGAACCGAAGATAGCCTACAAGTGCGAGGAAACAGACGCCAGGTCATGCACCTTTAACATTCAACCTTGCGTACTTCCTGTAACCGTATATGGCGGTTATCCGGAGTATTCAAAGAACCCGAATCCGAAAGATGAAGACCGCGACCCTATCAAATACCGCACCGAGCTGAACGGAAACCTGAACGGTTCAGAACTCAACGAGGGTCTCTACCATCTGGTCCGCATCGAAGCAGGTGCCAACATCACCATCGACGGCTATGCCTTTACCCATGCATACGCTGTCGGTACTGCCTACATGCCTTATGGTGGCGGTGTACTGATAGGCAGCATGGACCAGAGCAGCCAAGCAACCACCGTGAAGCTGAAGAATTGCATCTTTGAGAACAACACGGCGACAGATGGCGGTGCTATCGCTACCATGCCGGATGCCGTGAATGTGAAATTGGAACTGGAAAACTGCGTCATCAATAACAACACAAGCAAGGATCCGCTTAATCCAAGACCATCGGAGCTGCCTTCCATCATCTATCTGAACAAGGCTCAAGGCAGCAACAACTCACTCACACTCAACCACGTGAGCATCATCAACAATGAGGGAGTAGCGCCAGATAACGACCTTGTGAAGGCAACCTCGTATGCTGTAGGAAACAAACTGTACATCAACGGAGCATGGGAAGGTTCGGAATGCAAGAACAGCATGGATATCAACACTCTGGAAAAAAACGGAGCCCTGAACTTCAGCAACCCAACCAATGAAGTGGGTGCCAAGATGAGCGGCAACGTTTATTACGGAGGCTATTCATCCTTCCGCCCGCTGACCAGTTCTGCAGAGGCTGGCGCCATCATCAACAGCGTCCAAGAAAGAAATGCAACCACAACAGCCAAGGACATCACCGGCGAAGACCGCGACCTAGGTGGTGTTCCCGACCTGGGTGCATACGAGGCTCACCTGCCGAAAGCAGGAAAGATTATCTACGTGCGTTCATACAACCAGAATTATAAAAGCATCAGCGATGCCAACAATGACGACCAGGACGGCAACCCGAACTTCAATCTTCTGAATAAACCAGATACCGAATATGACGGAAGCAGCTGGGACAAGGCGATTATCGGTAACGCCATGTGTGACAACACAAAGGGTAGAACGGGCAACGAATTCTATGTAAAGCAGAGTGACAATACGCTGCTTAGCACCACTATTGACAATACAGATTATAGTCAGACTAACGGCAAGTATCGTTCAGAAACTGACTCTTATGGTAATTTCTGGACTAACTCAGGCAATAAGGAAAAGCAGTATCTCTCTGGTTGGGGATCATATAATAAAATCACCAACAACAGAGACGAACGATACATCAGCGGTCTACAATATGCTGTGGAAAGAGCAGCTGAATTGAATAAAATAAAAAAAGACAGCGTTGTGGTGTGGGTAGGTGCAGGTATCTATACCGACTACAAAGGATTCGTTATCAGAGACAACGTGAAGGTTTATGGTGGTTTCCCATACGAAGGCTATCCTGGAGAAGACGACCGCCATCCGCTGCTGTCACAATACGTACCGGCACGCAAGGAATACGAGAATCTGGACAAGACCAAGTATGAAACCATTCTACAAATCAGAAAGGAATCGCCTGTATACTTCACAGACAACAGCAAAGAAATGTGGTATCAGGAAGACAAACCTGAAGATGGTTCAAATTATGACTATACCAAGACGTTGATGAACAGCGGGAAAACAGAGCGCCATTATGTACTGTATCAGCCAGACGTATGCCTTCCTACCTGGTCACCATCGGGTAATGGAAACACCTTACGTACCGACGGTAATGCTGTACGCTACAAAGGAACTTTAAAAGACGATAAAAACTACGTGGATTACGAGCATGCCAAATGGGATGGCTTCTCTGTACGTCACGGTTACATCATCAACTATCCTGGTGCCAACCGTGACGGAGGAGCAGGTGTGCGTGTATTCCGAGGAGTAGAACTGGAAAACCTTATCATCGTCAACAACTTCAACCATGGCAGTCGCGTGCGTGGTGGCGGTTTGTATATGGATGGTGAAAACAGTAAGATTTCCAACAGTTACCTGCTGAGAAACCTGAGCTTTGCCAGCAGCGAAGAAAGTTATGGAGGCGGAGCCTATATGATTCAAGGTACCGGATTCAACCTTGTGGTGGCAAACAACCGCTGCTATAACGGAACCTGCTGGGGTGGAGGCATCTTCCTGGAAAGTGCCAAGTTCTACAACAACACCATCGCCTACAATATGGCGACAAACGGAACCGGCATCTATCACTGGCAGGATGCCAAAACCGGAGTTAGCTCACAGCTCTCACTCTACAACTGTATTATCTATGATAATTACGACAACAGTAATAGAAGTGTCACAGATCAAGTAAACTCAGCTGCATCGGGCAAGATGAATCCATCCCACAACTGCTACATGAACAGTGGTAACATCAACAACAAATTCCAGGAAAGCGATGGAAATTTCACTGGCACAAATTTGGCTTTCCCATTTGAAGACCAGACCTACGAAAGTGGAAACAATTTCCGCTTCCGCAATGCCCGACTGAAGAACAACTTCCGTCTGTACGAGGCGGGTGGTTTGACGGGTAACAAGTGTCTGAATGGTGGAACCACAAATGTAGGAAATGGAATCATCCTTCCGGAAACCGATATGGACTATACCAACCGTATCAAGGACTGCGCCATTGATATCGGTGCCTACGAGGCTGACAATAATGCCAATATCGCACCACAGAAAAAGACAAACAGCGCAAATATTATAGATTACATTTATTATGTAACCCAAAACGGATGGGGAAACAGAAGTGGAGACAGTCCGGAAAACGCTGCCTGTGCTGACAAGCTGCATAGTGTGCTGACCGCTGCCGGCGAGAAATTTAAAACAGCGAACCAAGGCATTACAGATAGCAACCTAAAGCATCAGGTGTTTGTAAAAGTGGCAGGTTATCAGGCTGATGAAACCGGAAAGCGCTTTACTTATCATGCCAACACACTGGCAGACCCTAGCGATCCGCAGAGTTATACCTTCCTGATTCCTAACGGAGTATGCCTGATGGGTGGTTACTATGAGGGTGACCAGGAAGGAGGAAAGCTGAAAGATGGAACCGCCAATTGGGATAATGACAAACGCGACTGTATCAGCACATACCAGACGGTATTAAGTGCCATAACCGAAGTAAAAGAAGGTTCTGCCGTTAACCAGGAGGTGAACGGCTACCACACCGTGTGCTTCGGCAAATGGCCTACGGGCAACTATGACGACTACAACACCACTGCCCTAACAGAGAATACCATCATAGATGGCTGTCGCCTGATAGACGGTAACGCAAGCGACAAGTCGGGCTTCAAGAGTATGGGTGGTGCAGCCATTGTGCCAAGAAAGGCACATGTACGCAACTGTGAGATTTCCGACTGTCAGGCTACCCAAGGCGGTGCTCTCATGTTGCTGAAAGGTAGCATCGTAAGCGGTAGTGTCATCGTAAGAAACAAGGCACAGAAAGGTGGTGCCATCTATGCACTTCGTTCCAACGACAAGAACGAAGACACCAAGAAATACCATGCCTACGTCATCTCATGCACCATCGCCAAAAACGAGGCGACCATTGGTGGCGGAATCTACCAGGAGGAGAACTCCCTGATTGGCGGAAACTCCGTGATATGGGGAAATACGGCACAGACCGACAACAACATCAGCGGTGATGTGAACTATCAGTCTCACGACTTTCTGCAGGGACTGGGAGCATATACGGAAAAATTCTACCCATACAACTATTGTTTCGTAGAAAAGATGGCGTTGCCAGCCAACAGAATGAACACGGAGATGACTAGCGATCTTGACAGTTACTTCAACGACAACAAAATCTTCAAGCCTCGTGCCTATTCACCATTGATTGACAACGGAGTTTTGGAAGAATACGTAACTGCATGGAAGGATTATGGTATCAGCAGCTACGATATTACCGGCAAGGAAAGAACCATGACCAAGCAACAGACAGCAGGTGCATACACATCTGATCTGCCTGCGTTTGATAATACCAAGCTTCTGAAGCGCCTGTTTGTTTCTCAGACAGGTGGTGAGATTGTAACAGAAGAAGAGAAGGCAAAGTATTATGGCCGCTCCTTCCTGACTCCTTTCAACAGTCTCGAAGCAGCCCTCGATTACATCAATGAGGCACGAGAAAAGAAAGTGGCGAATGATAAAACCCACTTCGAGATTCTGATGACAGGTGGAACCTACAAGCCGAGCAAGATGCGACAGAATAAAGACCTTTCGCCAGAGCAAAACACGATAGACCGCCGCTTGCAGAGCTTCACCATCCCTGTGAACGTAGATATCTTCGGCAGTTTCTCGAAAGATGACCTGTATTCTTCAACTCCAGTTAATCCTACTACGGGAGAAGAAGCTGGAGATAAGTTTACAAGCTTTGGAGGTAATACTTTGACTCCAGATGGAGACATCAAAGACATCTTGGCTAACCGCAACAAGAACTACATGACCGACAACAATAAGAACGGATTGATAGAGCCATGGGAGTTCCAGAATCCTACGATTCTTTCCGGTGACATCAAGGCATCGGAAAAGGAGCGTAATGTATATCATGTAGTCTACAGCAATGCGGGCACCACAGGTACTTCGGCAACATTGAACAATGAAGTGGTATTAGACGGTATTACCATCATGAATGGTGAAACCATGACACAGCTGAAGAAAGAAGAAGGAGGAACTAACGAAGTTGCCGAGATTGGTCGTGGAGGCGCTATCTACACCAACCGCGTGAACTATACATTGAACCGTTGCCGACTGATCAAAAACTCCGGTCTGCATGGCGGAGCTATCTATGCCAACAATGCAAGTCTGGACATCATCGGCAGTACAATCAGCGGCAATAGAGACGTATCAGAAAAGGCTAGTCAGGATGTCATCACCGAACCAGGTAAGGGTGGAGCCATCTATCTCTATCTCACAGAATCTGAGAATGGAAACCTGCATATCGTCAACTCGCTCTTAGCCAACAATGATGTAACTTGTGGCAGATATACGGGCACAGAAGTTTCGCAAGGCGGAGCCATCTACATCCGTAGAGCAAACGATGCTGGCAGTATGGCTGCGGGCTATCAGGATGCCTACATCGTAAACAACCTCATCGTGAACAACAAGGCAAAGCAAGATGGAGCCATCCATGTGGAGAACGAGGTGAAAAATGGTACGATTACACCTATATTATATAATACCGCCATTTGGGGTAATGAATCAACTGTAACTGAGGGTGACAAAGTTCTCCTCAAGAGAGATCACATGCGCAACTGCGCCTGGGATGAATTGCCTGCTTCTACTGCAACGGATGGTAACATCAAGCTGAACAAGGAGAACATCGCATCGGATGGTCCACGCTTCACAGCGCCTACAACGACAAAGGGTTACGAAGGTTATACACAGGATGCCAAGTGGAATCCACAGGCTATCTCTGTGCTTACAGATGCAGGTGATGGAAAGAAGGATGCAGACGATACAAACGAGAGTGGTAAATATCAGAAATGGTGGAGTATGCACAATAATCGCCTTAAGGAATATGGTTATCGATCTGAGTATATCCGTTCTGCTAACAGCAGTAAGGAATACTACAGATACGTTGGTCCGAAAGACGAGAAAGGTGTAGTGAGAGAAAAGCCTATCGACATCGGCATGTATGAATTCCAGTATGTATTCAAGTTTACAGACTTAGAAAAGGTTTATATCGGTACGGAAGAGAAAGGAAATGGCGATGGTAGCAGTTGGGATAACCAAAGCACCGACCTTCGTGGTGCCATCATTGCCATGGCTAACCCTTCTGGCAACGTATCTGCAGGTACTACAACCAACAACAACAGAAAGGTGTTTGTACGTGGAGGTACTTATTATTCGCCAACCTACTCTAGCGGCGATGCCTTCTCTCTCATTGTGAACAATGACGAAAAGGCTAAGTATATAACATCGATTGAACTTGTAGGTGGTTGTACAGGCTCGAAGAATGCTGACGGAACAGAGGTGCAAGACTTCAGCAAGCCTTCGGTACTCATTGAGAACCCAGCAAAGGTGGGCGAAACCACAAACTTGCTTAATATCGTAACGTATGGTAAGCCGGTAACTATTTCCGGTTTCACATTCCAGAACCAGAGTGGTGTGGGAGTAAATGCGAAGATCAATAATGATCAAGCCGGAACGGGAGAAAAAATGAGGCTCCATCATTGTGCCTTTAGAGAGAATAAAGGAACCGGAATGAAGGTAGACAACACCCTGGGGGATGGCATACACATGTGGAATGTACTGTTTGCAGATGGTATCGGAGATGGTCTTACTATTGACGGTTCACAATCAGCAGACATAACAAATGCCACATTTGTCTACAATACAGGCACTGCGGTTAGTGGAACAGACAACGTGTATAATTCTGTCGCCTGGAAGAATGGTACTCAAGACCTGAAAACAGGCAACAAAAATGTCGTGATTAACAAGTCTATAGAGAATGGTGATGTGCTAAATGGTCCGAACTTCGTTGATCCAAATAACGGTGACTATAGAATTCGACCTAGCCTCAAGTTACTTGATCAAGGAAGCAACGACAAATATCAGCAAAATGCTAATATAAACTCCGAAAAGGACTTGGGCAATACTGCCCGTCTGATTGGCGACAACATAGATATCGGTGCATACGAGTGTGACACGAAGATGATTCAGGTTATCTATGTAAAAGAAGGTTCAGCTATAGCAGGAACAGGTGAAAGCTGGGATAACCCAACCAACGACCTGCAAGGCGCCATCAACCTGGCTGAGCTTTATGCCAACAAGAATGAAGGTAAATATGGCTACGTCTTCGTAGATAGGAATCTGAAGGCTGATAACGTGAACATCAGCATGCCAGGCGTCAAGATGTTTGGTTCGATGCGCAAAGAAAAAAGTTCTAAAACAGAACCAGAAGCTATCGTAAAGGATCTCCTTACTCAGAAAAAAGAAATCATTGAGTCATCCAACCAATCTACCATCAATGGACTGACACTCAACAACGCAACTACTGATACCAGAATGTGTCTTGTTGATGGTTTCAAGGTTTCGGGCGACGTCAGTCTCAAGGGCAACAGCATGCTCTCCACCTCTATCCTCGATGCAAATGCAAAGGTAACAGGCGATGCAAGTGGTTTGCTCTATAACAGTCTGGCGTTAGGAAGCGTGGAGAATGTGAAGTCCGTCAATGTAACTGCTTCCGGCGAATTGCCATCACCAGATGGTAGTGCAGCCAACAGATCATCTGTAACCACCTATAATAAATATGTGAATGATGATTATTGGAAGTACCAGCTTGACGAGACAGACAATACCAACATCAACGCCAATGCAGACGCAAGAGAAACCAACGCATGCATCAACAAGGTGATGCACAACCATGACCTTGCCGGCAACCAACGCATCAGAAACAACGTAGACAACGGATGTTTTGAGACTTGGTATCTGACAAACGATGCTACAGCAAACCAGGACGATTATCCTCATGGTAAATCTGTGGTCTATGTCATGACAAAAGACAAGGAGCTGAAACTCGACAACACATTCTATACAGAGACGAATCCGTTCACCCCAGGCTTCCTGCTCTTGAAGCACCACGCTGGTTTAAGAGGCAACAACAGTTATGTAAACCTCACCAACTTTGCCGTGGAAAGAAACTTAAAGTCAGGAACCAACTTCTTCTCCATGCCATTCAAGGCTACCAATATGGAGGTTGAGGGCACAAATAATCCTGCTAATGGTAGCGTAGTAGCCTACTACTATAATGCAGCTACTCGTGCCAAGTACGACTATAAGTTTGACCAAAACGATAGTAAAGCATGGGTAAGAGGTGTGGATAACCAGCGAAACTTTACCGCAGGTTTCAGAATGGATGCTAATGGCAACAAGACCGTTCGCTTCTATGGAATCAGTTACACGGAGAAAGATGGCAGAACCAACAAGAGCCTGCTGGATAAGATTACCCTGGTACAGAACAATAACCAGCAGCCATGGTCAGACAGTAATGGCGGCGGCTTGAAGTTCACCCACAAGGAGAACATGGGCTGGAACCTCTTTGGTTCTCCTTATCTCTGCGCCATGAACTATGACGATATGGAATATGGCAGAGTCATCTACCAATGCGAAGAAAACGGCATCTACAAGGCTATCAATACCTATGATTTAACCACGGGTGTTTCAACGGATGGCTACATCCCGGCAATGGATGCCGTGTTTACGCAGACTGCCACTCTGGATAATTCAGAAAGCGTGATAGTAAGACATTCGGAAGCAAGGGCAACAACAGCCTATCAAGCAACCCGAGCCCTCGACATCGCTATCACCCAGAACAGCAGAACAAGCAGAGCCGGCAATAGCACTCCTGCAGATGACCAACTCCAGCTGAACGCAGTTCCTGCACAGGAGGCGAAATCAGACTTCGACCTGGGAAGCGACGGCGTAAAATGGATGACCAGCCAGAATGCTCAGATTTATGCAACCAGCAACGGCGGACGCTACTCGCTCCTCTCTGCCATCAGCATTGAAGCAGAACAGAGCATCGGCATCAGTCTGCCAGAAACGGGTGAATACACCATCAGCATCCCTGAAGACTGCGATGCCAGCGAATACGAAACCGTATGGCTGAAGGACAAGGAAACCGGAAAGGCTATCGACCTGAAGGAAGGCGATTACCGATTCCATGCCAACCAGGCAGGCGAGCAAAACCATCGCTTCACCATCAGTTTCAACCGCATGGCAACCGACATGAAGTCAGACATCAGCATCCAGGCTATCGGATTCAGAACCATCGTCCTCAAGGGGCTCCAGCCGAACGACCTCATCAGCGTGTATGCTGCCGATGGCGTTCTCGCCCTCCAGAAGAAGGCAAAGGCTGAGAAGGAACAGGTTCGCACAGCCATCCAGGGCAACGTAATCGTAGAAGTGACACGAGGCGGCAAACAGGTGGCAGTAAGGAAGATTGCCCTGAAATAAGGGATGAGGACACGGACGAAGACTGAAAAGAATGAGATAAAAACCAGTCAAAACAGTCGGAAAGCCGTAAAAGAACGGAATAAATGTTAATAAAGCGCAGAGATAATCGCTAGTTTCAATAATTGGCATTATCTTTGCGCTTTGTATTTGCACAACAATTAGAAAATAAAACTATGACAGAAAAGGAAATGTACAATCTGATTAATAATCAGAATGAACAGCAAAGCAACGGCTTTGCTATCAATGAGAAGGAGCGTGGATTGAGCGGCGTGTTCTCCGCACTGATGCGCAAGGTTTATACATGGATGACCCTGGCTCTCGTTATTACGGGTGTTACTGCATACGGCGTGGCTGCCAGCCCAACCCTGATGATGACGCTGATGACTAGCCGAGGTCTGCTCTTCGGACTGGTAATCGCTGAACTCGCCCTGGTATTCATTATCACAGGTGCCCTGAACCGCCTGTCGTTAAGCACGGCAACCCTGCTCTTCATCGTCTACTCGGTATTGAACGGAGCGATGCTCTCTTCCATCTTCGTGGTTTACACGATGACCAGCATTGCCAAGGTGTTCTTCATCACAGCCGGAACCTTCGGTGCCATGGCAGTATATGGTTACACCACCAAGAAGGACCTGACCTCGATGGGCAAGATTCTCTTCATGGCTTTGATTGGTCTGATTATCGCCACCGTAGTAAACATGTTCCTGAAGAGCGAAGGATTTGATTACATTCTGAGTTATGTGGGTGTTGCCATCTTCACCGGTCTCACAGCGTGGGATAGCCAGAAGATTAAGCACATGCTCCAGACACAGTACGACATGAGCGAAGGTGCTCAGAAGTTGGCACTCATCGGAGCCTTGACATTGTACCTCGACTTCATCAACCTGTTCCTCTATCTGCTTCGCATCTTCGGAAGCAACAAGGAATAAGATTTCAACAGAAATAAAAAAAGCAGAGGTTGGCTTGCCCTCCACGGGTTAGCCAACCTCTTTATGTGTTCTATCAAAAGCAAATGATAAGTAAACCTAATCTAGAAAATTCTGATGCAAAGATAAGCTTTTTCTCCGAAAGTCAGGCTTCATTTGGTAAAAAAAAGAAGCCATTTGAACAAAAAGTATCTTTTTTATTGCCTGTTACCAAAACTCATTTCGTAAAAAACATGCATTCATTTCGTAAATTCAGTTGGTTTACAATCATTTACAGAGCATTTCTAAATTCATTAGGCGAACAGCCATAAGCAGAAGAAAAGACTCTTCTAAAGGTGGAAAGGGAATTAAATCCCGACTTCTCTGAAATCTCCAGAATGGAAGATTCTGAGTTTCGAAGCAGTTGTTCAGCATAACGGAGGCGGTAATTATTCACGAAATCATAGAACGTGCTTCCATTCTCCTGGTTGAAATACCTGCTGAGATAAGTGCGGTTGGTGCCCACCATGTGTGCCACATCCGAGAGCTTGAGTCGCGGATTGAGATAGATTTTCTCCACTTCAAAGAGACGCTGCACCTCGGTGGCGAGACCTTGCTTTTCCTCTTCACTCTCTTGCGGAGCAGCTTCTGCATGCGCTGCCTCCACATCCTTCAGTTCATCAATCACCGACTCATGTCGATACACAAAGTAACAGATGAACATCCAGATAGCCAGGGAGCAGACCATATAAAGATTGTCGAAGCCTACGTCGATGACAAAGCAGCTCAAGGTCCAGATAATCAGGATGAGGAAGAAACTGCCCAGGATGGCAAGGAGCCAGGAAAGGTTGATGTTCTCCTGATAGGAGAAACGCTCCTTGAGCTGGCGATGATACCTGCGGATGAGGAAGAAGAGTACAACGAAGGTGGTGACGCCATAAACGGCACCCCATACCGAGAGAATATAAAAATAGATGTTGGCACCCGAGATGAGAAACAAGAGCGGAAGCAGCACAAAAGGCAACTCCAGCACCACCGCCTTGGTCCAGGTGGTCCATCCCGGTTTTACCAGTTCCATCAGCACAAAGCTATAGAACGGAATGATAAACATATCGACAGCGGAGGTGAAATACCATCCCTCCGTACTGCCGAAACCCTTGTAGTAGAAGAGCACGAGGTCTTTCAGGCACTGTGCGTCCGCTATCAACATCAAAAGCATGATGAGGCGGAAGAGCCGTTCACTGCCCTTACGCCAAAACATCCATGCCATCATGGAAAAGAACATCATGCTCATTCCATAAATAAAACTCGTTACAGCATCCATATACTTATCTGTTAATTGATCTAGTTGCCAGGCTTACGCCTACAGTATTAATTTCTATAATTCTATTATTTCAATTCAAAAAGCAGTTGTCCTCCACCCACTATCTGCTGGTGAGAGAGGCGGTAACCAGTTAGTGGTTTTCCGTTAAGAGAGGTAGACTGGATGAGGTAGCTGCCTGCATCCTTTCTTCGGGCTGACAAGATGAACTTCTTTCCGTTTTCCAGATTCAGCGTCACCTTGTCGAAACCTGGCGTACCTATATAATAATAAGGTGTGCCAGGACAAACCGGGTAGAAACCCAGGGAGGAGAATACATACCATGCCGACATCTGCCCCGCATCATCATTGCCCGACAAACCGCCCGGCGTATCATTATACTCCGTCTGCAGGATGTGGTGCACCCATTGCTGGGTCTTCTCCGGAGCTCCGGCAGCATCATAAAGATAGGCTATCTGATGGCAAGGTTCGTTGCCATGCCAGTACCATCCCTTGTCGAACATCCTGTCCAGACGGTAGATGACCTTATCTTCTGCCTTCTTCTCCTTCTTATCCATCGGTTTGCTATGGCGGATCACATCAAACAATCCTTCCGGGTTCTGGGGCACATACCAGGTATAATGACAGGCAGCACCCTCGGTGATGAAGCTCTGGCGATGAACCAGGTCTTTATTGTTCAGCCATTTTCCATTCTCATATCTGCCATCCGCCCAACCCGAGACTGGGTTGATGACATTGCGCCAATTCTCGGAACGGCGCATCAGTTCGTTGTAATCTTCCTGATATTTCTGTCGCTGCGAAGCATCCCTGCAGGAATCCATCAACGCCTTCGCCATCTGCGCCACGGCAAAATCATCGTAGGCATACTCCAGGGTGCGTGAAGTCTGCTCGTTGGTATGATAAGCTTCCTCCACCATATCCTCTAAAGGAATGTAGCCATTATTGATATACGACTGGATGGCACGGCGTCCCTTTCCTTCCTGATACTCCTTATATATATAAGGTGTAGAGAAAGCATTCATGCGCATTCCCTCGTAAGCCTTCCGCACATCGAAGTTGCGGATTCCCTTGACGTAGGCATCGGCAAGGGCGGCACTGGCATGGTCGCCTATCATCGCAGCCGTATAACTGTTCCAGCATGGGAAAGCAGGAAGCCAGCCACGGTTCTGATACATCCTGACCAGCGACTGCATCATCTCGCCCGACCGCTTCGGGGTGATAAGCGTATAGAGCGGCAATTCGGCACGATAGATGTCCCACATAGAGAAATCATCATATCTGATTTCATCACCCACATCACTCACCTCGTGAGGGAGAAAGGAACAGCGATACAGGGCACCATAGAACTGGTTGACCTTTGCCTGGTCGTGATGCTCCACATCGATGGTATGCAGACGGTCGCACCACAAATCGGCAGCAAACTGCATCATGCTATAGAAATCCAAGCCGCCATAGTTGTAGTTCTCGGCATTGAGATTTGCCAGGGCTTTCTCACGGGAGGTGAAGGAAGTGCCCGACATCCACTCCATTGCCTTGCCCGCCTTTCCACGGAAAGTGAGCCAGGCACCAATGCGTGGCTTATCCTGCATCTTCAAGCCCTTGCTAATTCTGTTGTCACCTTCGAACACTCCGTAATCCACCAGGTCTCTGGCATCGTAAGCCAGTACGAAGTGACCGCTGAAACCAGCCGACTCGCCCCATCCCTGGTAAATGCGATGCACCGGATTATAGCCATACACCACATGATTGAGGGTATCAATCTCGATGTAGCCCTGCCCTTCATCACTATTCGGATTGATGACCAGATGCACCAGTTGGTCCTTTTCGGGAGTGACACGGAGGATGGAGGTATGGCTCAATGCCGTCATTTCTGCCTTGAGATGCTCCTTCTTCAGATTCACCGCATAGTAATGAGGATGCGAAACCTCATCGGCATGACTGAAAGGAGTGGAGCGCTGCCCGGGCTGGAGCCTCAGCTCATCGCCCAGGGCGGCAACGGTAAAGGAACCGTAATCCTGCATGCAGCCACCCACTATCCAATGGCTGCAGCGGAAACCCTGCAAAAGGGAGTCCTTATAATAATAAGGTGCGATGCACTTCTGTTCGGTATCCTGGGTCTGCGGAGTCCAGAAGTTCTGACCATTCGGAACGAGTATGGCAGGCAGGGTCTGTCCATGCTCCTCACTGCCCTTGCCAAACAGGCCGGCACTCTGGGTATTGGCCTGCGCCGTGCCCACCATCGTGTTGATGGCATTCAGCTGGCGGATGTGCTCCAGGTTGTGGATGCGTTCGTGCATCTGCTTCTTCCACTGGTTCCAGGGATAGTAGCACGTGCCATACTCCACCTGCGAAAGGATATTGATCTTGATGTCCTTCTCATTGAGCATGAACTTCACCAAGACGGAATCCTGGGCATTCTTATAGAAAATCATCTGCAGATTCGCTGCCATCGGAACCACCCTATCCATCCTGTCCACATCGTCGCCCAAAACCACCTGTTCCTCATCATCCTTGGCACTTGGAGGAAGATGGGCGGTATTGAAGAGGAGAGAAAGCAGGCGATAGAGTGCCGTATCGTGACCGAAACGGAGGGTTGCCGACGACTGGCGAGCACGCAGGGCGGCATCAGCCTCAGCCTCGATATTCTGCCAGAGCGGAATGGCACAGCGTGCAGGAATCGACTCGTTTGTAGGTTCGTTGCCATTGACGATGGTCATGCGACGGTTGTTTGCCTCATAGATGGCTTGGAACTCCTCGTCCGTGAAGAGGGCATTCAAGGCTTCTTCTATGTCAATAGGATAAACTGGGAAATTCAAGCCCACATTCTGGATGGATGAAGTGATGGCATGCATCTCGACCATCAGTTTCATCGGTTCATCAATCTTCGAGATGTCTTTGAAGAGTTGACGGAGAAATCTGTCGGGAGAAATCAGAGGTTCCACCTTAGTTCTGCTAGCCAGCGCCTTGATTTCGGGAGATACATGGGCTATCCATGCCATATCAGCAGAATCGGTCTTCACATCCAGGTTCAACTGAGGCTGAAGGATCTGTAATTCCGAAGTAAAGGCTTGCATACTCCTGGCACAACGGTCGGAGATGCTGGAACGCGCCTTCACCTGATTGCCGGCAGCAAAGATTTGCGGAAAGTGGGCAAACATGCGTCGGGCGATGCCCTGATGCTGAAGTGCCCCGAGACGGGTGAGCTTTCCACCATTTCCCCTGGCATTCTCCCACATTCTCGTCAGCATTCCCTTCACCTGCAATCCGAGCGGAGTGAGATTACTCTCATCCTCGAAATGCCTGCATATCCATACATAACGGTCGTCATGCGCCATCCATCGGGAACCGTGGCGACCGTAATGACTGATATAAAAAGGAGTAAATCCGGCAGGAATAAGACCCGACGAAGGAATCAGGGAATCCTTGAAAGCATGCTTCTGGGAATCTGGCAAAGCGCCTTTCAAGGAATCAAGCACACAACAAGAGTCTGTCCCGAAAGTTCCAGTCTGCGCTGACGGACCTCCGGGATAGGCGTAATAAATACCCCCCATCTGATGGCGGGTCTGTGCTTGCATGGAAAGGACGCAACCTAACCATATATATATTAATGTGACTATTCTGTTCATTGCAGTTTACTTACTCATTGCATCAATGAGGATTACTTTGCAAATATAAGCAAAAAAATCAATATCTGCAATTTTTCTACAAAGAAAATACACTTTGAAGACGAAATTTCTACACTTTTCTTTCATTATCTGGAAGAATGAGGAAGAAGAAGACAGAGTGCAAACACGCCGTATGCATAAATATACTGCATAAAACATGCATAAAACCTAACTTTTGAAACATTTTATCGCTTAAAATGCATTTTTCCTAATATTTATTTGGCAGTTTCGCATATTTTGTGTAATTTTGCAACCGCAAACGAATAAAAATACAACGTATGAAGGTAAAAAATAGCAGATTGGAAACATTGAAGATGCTCATCTCTAGTCAAGAGTTGAGTTCGCAGGATCAACTCTTGCAAGCGCTCGCCCAGGAAGGATTTGAGATAACGCAAGCCACATTGAGCCGCGACCTCAAGCTACTGAAGGTAGCCAAGGCAGCTTCATCCAGCGGCAAATACACATACGTACTTCCGAACGATGCACTCTACAAGCGGGTTTCCAACCATATCCCGATCAGCAACATGGCGATGGGAACAGGATTCCTCTCCATCAACTTCTCGGGCAACATGGTGGTTATCAGAACCCGACCGGGATATGCCAGCAGCATTGCCTACAACATTGACAACAGCGACATCACCCAGATTCTGGGAACCATCGCAGGAGATGACACCATCTTCCTCGTCAAGAAAAAGGGAATTACAGAAGAAGAGATCATCAATGCACTTTCGGTGGTTATTCCTGAACTCAGTCTGCACGACTGATTCAACCCATAAATAAGAAATAGAAACAAGAACATTATTAAATATTTAAGAGAAAATGGAAGAAGTTAAAGTAATGGTGGCTGACGAAAGTCACATCAAATACATCGACACCATTCTGACTACAATCGCAGAAGCAGCAAAGAAACGTGGTTCAGGTATCGCCAAGCGTTCACCTGAGTATGTCGCCACCAAGATGAGAGAGGCCAAGGCTGTTATCGCACTCCAGGGCGATAAGTTCGCAGGTTTCAGCTACATCGAAACATGGGGCAACAAGCACTATGTCACCACTTCAGGTTTGATCGTTCACCCAGACTTCCGTGGTATGGGATTGGCTAAGCGTATCAAGAACCTGACCTTTACGCTCGCCCGACAGCGATGGCCTCATGCCAAGATTTTCTCTTTGACTTCCGGTTCGGCTGTCATGAAGATGAACACCCAGCTGGGTTATCTTCCTGTTACCTTCGCCGACCTGACCGATGACGAGTCATTCTGGCGTGGTTGCGAGGGTTGCATCAACGTAGATGTGCTCCATCGCACCAACCGCAAATACTGCATCTGCACCGCCATGCTCTTCGACCCAGAGGAGCATCTGCCTATCAAGCTTCCTCAGGAGGTAATTGAGAGAATCCGCAAGATTGACGGTCCTTCTGCAGAAATCTAAATCCTTATATATAATAAGGTGTTGGCAAGAATGCCATCTAAATATTATTCACCACATATTAAACATAAAATAAAATGGCAAATAAGAAAGTTGTAGTCGCTTTTAGCGGCGGTCTCGATACATCATACACAGTAATGAAGTTGACCCAGGATGGCTGGGATGTTTATGCAGCATGCGCTAACACAGGTGGTTTCTCTGCCGAGCAGTTGAAGACCAACGAAGAGAACGCATATAAGCTGGGTGCAAAGGCATACGTCACTCTCGACGTTACCCACGAGTATTACGAGAAATCATTGAAATACATGATTTTCGGTAATGTACTCCGCAACAACTGCTACCCTATCTCAGTATCTTCAGAGCGTATCTTCCAGGCTATCGCCATCGCACGCTACGCCAAGGAGATTGGTGCAGATGCCATCGCTCACGGAAGTACAGGTGCCGGCAACGACCAGATTCGTTTCGACATGACCTTCCTGGTGATGGCTCCTGGTGTAGAGATCATCACCCTGACCCGTGACAAGGCGCTTTCTCGTAAGGAGGAGGTTGACTACCTGAACGAGCACGGTTTCTATGCAGACTTCACCAAGTTGAAGTATTCTTATAACGTAGGTATCTGGGGAACCAGTATCTGCGGTGGTGAGATTCTCGACCCAACCCAGGGTCTTCCTGAGGAGGCTTACCTGAAGCACGTTACTGCCAAGGAAGAAGAGGCTGAACTGAAGATTACCTTCGAGAAGGGTGAGATCGTGGCTGTCAACGGCGAGAAGTTTGATGATAAGATTGCAGCCATCCAGAAGATTGAGGAGATTGGTGCTTCTTACGCCATCGGTCGCGACTGCAACGTGGGTGACACCATCATCGGTATCAAGGGTCGTGTAGGTTTCGAGGCTGCAGCTCCTAAGCTCATCATCGAGGCTCACCGCCTGTTGGAGAAGAGCACATTGAGCAAGTGGCAGCAGTATTGGAAGGACCAGGTAGGCAACTGGTACGGAATGTTCCTCCACGAGAGCCAGTACCTGGAGCCAGTGATGCCGGATATCGAGGCAATGCTGACTTCTTCTCAGCGCAACGTAAACGGTACAGCTATTCTGAAGCTTCGTCCATTTAGTTTCCAGACTGTAGGTGTTGATTCACCAGACGATTTGACCAAGTCTAAGCTCGGTGAGTATGGCGAGATGCAGCATGGTTGGACAGCAGAGGATGCGAAGGGCTTCATCAAGGTAAGCTCTACCCCACTCCGTGTTTATTATGGTATGCACCCTAACGAGGAAAGATAATATGGTAAAAGTAGGTATTTTAGGAGCAGCTGGTTATACAGGAGGTGAGTTGATTCGCCTCCTTATCAACCATCCTGAGGCAGAGATTGTATTCGCCAACAGCGAGAGTAACGCCGGCAACCTGGTGGCTGAGGTTCACGAGGGATTGTATGGCGAGACCGACTTGAAGTTTACCGCCGAGATGCCTTTCGACCAGGTGGATGTTATCTTCTTCTGCTTCGGTCACGGCAAGAGCGAGGCGTTCCTGAAGGAGCACAATGTTCCGGAGAACGTGAAGATTATCGATTTGGCACAGGACTTCCGTCTTGCACCTGAGACTGTGGTTGCTACCCAGCAGCCAACCCCAGCCGCTCACGATTTTGTATATGGTCTTCCAGAAATAAATGAATCAAAAATAGCCGTAGCTCAGCACGTGGCAAACCCAGGTTGTTTTGCAACCTGCATTCAACTTGGTTTGTTGCCTGCTGCTAAGATGGGCCTCATCAACAGCGATGTATCTGTCAATGCCATTACCGGTAGCACCGGCGCTGGTCAGAAGCCAGGCGCCACTACCCATTTCTCATGGCGCAACAACAACATGAGCATCTACAAGGCATTCAACCATCAGCACGTGCCAGAGATTCGTCAGAGTCTGAAGCAGACACAGGGTTATCTCGATGCAGCCATCGACTTCATCCCTTACCGTGGCGACTTCGCCCGTGGTATCTTCGCTACAGAAGTTGTGAAGACCGACAAGCCTATCGAGGAAATCGTGGCAGGTTACAAGGAGTTCTACAAGGATGCCAAGTTTACTCACTATGTGGATAAGGCAATCGACCTGAAGCAGGTGGTGAATACCAACAAGTGCCTGGTTCATGTGGATAAGTATGGCGATAAGCTCCTCATCACTTCCTGCATTGACAATCTCTTGAAGGGTGCCGTAGGTCAGGCTGTTCAGAACATGAACATCATGTTTGGTCTCGACCAGACAGCAGGTTTGAAACTCAAGCCATCAGCATTTTAGATAAAAGAATTCGGAAGAACGGATGAAAAATCATTCGTTCTTCTATCATAAAAATAGTTTGTAATAAGATAACTCTATGAGTTGTCTTTCTTAAAACATAGATTTAACATGAAACTTTACGACGTATATCCTCTTTTCGATATTAATATTGTAAAAGGACAGGGCTGCAAGGTATGGGACGACAAGGGGCAGGAATATCTCGACCTCTATGGCGGTCATGCCGTTATCAGCATCGGTCATTGCCATCCTCACTATGTGGAGATGCTCACCAACCAGTTGAACAACCTGGGTTTCTATTCCAACTCTGTCATCAACAAGTTGCAGGTGAAACTCGCTGAGCGTCTGGGCAAGATAAGCGGTTATGAAGATTATCAGTTCTTCCTCATCAACTCTGGTGCCGAGGCAAACGAGAATGCCTTGAAGCTGGCTTCCTTCACCAACGGAAGAACCCGCGTGCTTTCTATAGAGAAGGCTTTCCACGGCAGAACATCCCTTGCTGTAGAGGTAACAAATAATCCTAAGATCATCGCTCCTATCAATGATAATGGTCACGTAACCTATCTTCCTATCAATGATTTGGAGGCTTGGGAGAAGGAACTTGCCAAGGGCGATGTATGTGCTTGTATCATCGAAGCTATTCAGGGCGTAGGTGGTTGCAACATGGTAACTCCTGAGTTTGCCCAGGGATTGCAGGCAGCCTGCAAGAAATACGGCACTTTCCTGATTTGCGATGAAATCCAGTGCGGTTATGGTAGAAGCGGTAAGTTCTTTGCTCACCAGTGGTTGGGCATCAAGCCAGATCTCATCACCGTAGCCAAGGGTATCGGTAATGGTTTCCCTATGGGTGGCGTATTGATTTCTCCAGAGTTTACTCCTGTATATGGTCAGTTGGGTACAACCTTTGGTGGCAACCACCTGGCATGTACTGCCGCTCTCGCCGTTCTCGATGTATTCGAGAAGGAGAACCTGGTACAGAATGCGCATGAGGTTGGTGAATATCTCATCGCCCAGCTGAAGGAGTTGCAGAAGCGCAACAGCCATATCACAGAAGTTCGTGGCCGTGGTTTGATGGTAGGCGCCGTACTCGATATTCCTCACAAGGAAGTTCGCAGCAAGCTCATCCACGAGCAGCACTGCTTCACCGGTTGCGCCGGCACCAACATCCTTCGTATCCTCCCTCCATTGGTATTGACCAAGGAAAATGTAGATGACTTCATCGAAAGATTGGAAACCGTATTGAAGGAAGTATAAACCCATTGAGATAAGAATATAAAGAAAACTCAACCCATAAAAGAAATAGGAATCACTCCTATCGTGAGCAGCAAGCCCTTTGCGGTTTGCTGCTTTTTTGTTCCCCTTATAGGAAATCATCTTAAATGTCTCTACTTTCGAATAAAAGTAATAAAAGATATTTATAGTCGATTCAGCTCTGCATTACCGGCACCA
>ERZ1026890.378-NODE-378-length-29783-cov-53.203512_pt1 | contig 29783 bp, 29 predicted proteins | sample MGYA00380175_ERZ1026890 | MGnify/ENA primary metagenome ERZ1026890 (study PRJEB33269, sample SAMEA4719811) | human gut metagenome | biome: human-associated habitat; feature: organic feature; material: feces | place: Cameroon | collected 2013-10 ...
TGGAGGCAACATCTAGTCAGCTGGAGGCAACATCTAGTCAGCTGGAGGCAACATCTAGTCAGTTAAAAGAAGCTGAGGAGCAGAGAAAGGAAGCTGAGGAGCAATTAAAAAGAGCTAATGAGGAAAAATTGCAATCAGCCAAAAAACTTCTACAGGCTGGAGTATCAGCTGATATTGTGGCAAGTACTCTTAACTTAAGTATGGATGAAATAAAAAAATGATTCAGGCTTAAGATACAGTAAACGTAACTATAGTAATAAACAGAACCCGCTTTAATAAGTGGGCTCTGTTAAGATAATATGCAATCCTTTTTTTCTTTTGTCGTTGCGCATATTTGAGAGATTTGTGCAGTTTGCTATCCTTTCCACATCTAGCCGATTTTCGGAAAGGATTGTATTGTATTTATTTTTTTAAGTTGATTAAAGTTTCGCAAGTTCAGAAGTTTCCCGGGAGTAGTCTTATCGGCATTCACCTCTATTCAGCTCTTCATATCACCAAAAAATAAAGGTTAAATCCGATAAATCTTGTTAAACAAATTCTGTCTTGCCTCTTATGTTTATACCTTTGCACGCAAATTTATAATCACAAAGGACATTTTTATGTTCCAAAAGGATAATATTTAATTTAAATAAGAGAAGAAAAATGAAAGAAAAAGCAGAAAGTTCAGTAGCCTGCAATCATCACAGAGTAGGCTTTCTGGGATTGCTCGTTACATTAGGCATTGTATTCGGAGACATCGGAACATCACCTCTCTATGTGATGAAGGCTATCCTGCATACGGGCGAAAGCATCAGCGAGAGCACCATCCTGGGCGCACTGTCATGCATCATCTGGACACTCACCCTCCAGACCACCATCAAATATGTATGCGTGGCGCTGCGTGCCGACAACAATGGCGAGGGAGGCATCCTCGCCCTCTATGCCTTGCTGCGCCGACTCAAGTACAAGTGGATTTACCTACTGGCCATCATTGGCGCAAGCACCCTGCTGGCAGACGGAATCATCACCCCTGCCATCACCGTGACCACAGCCATCGAAGGACTCGAAAGCATCAGTCCCAACCTGCCAGTTATCCCCATCACCCTGGGCATCATCACCATCATCTTCTTCGTGCAGCGGTTTGGCACAGAGAGTATTGGCAAATCGTTTGGCGTATTTATGCTGCTATGGTTCCTGCTGCTGGGCGTGATGGGGGCTTTCAGCATCACGTCTTACCCATTGATACTGAAGGCTTTCAACCCCTATTATGCTGCCATGCTGCTGGCAAAATCGCCTGAATGGTTCCTGATTCTGGGTGCCGTATTTCTCTGTACCACCGGTGCAGAGGCTCTCTACTCCGATCTGGGACATTGCGGCAGAAAGAACATCGCCATCAGCTGGGGCTTCGTAAAGACCATGCTCATTCTCAACTATCTGGGACAGGGAGCATGGGTGCTGAATCATGCAGATACGGCACTGGCAGTGAATCCGTTCTTTGCCATCATGCCGCAGAGCATGCTGTTCTTCGCCATCATCATAGCCACGGGTGCGGCAATCGTTGCGAGCCAGGCACTCATCAGCGGAACCTTCTCCATATTGAGTGAAGCCATGAACCTGCACTTCTGGCCGCGCATGCGAATCAAGCATCCTACCCATGTTAAGGGGCAGCTCTATATCCCGATGATCAACCTCGCCATGTACATCGGCGTGGTTCTCATCATCCTGCTCTTCCGCGACTCCTCGCACATGGAGGCAGCCTACGGACTCGCCATCACCATCACCATGCTGATGACTACCCTGCTGCTCGGTTTTTACCTGCACAGCAAGGGAGTGGCACGGATTTTCACGATGCTGTTTATGGGCGCATACTGCATCATCGAAGCCATCTTCCTGACTGCCAATCTGTCAAAGTTTCTTGCAGGTGGATGGTGTACGATGCTCATTGGCGGAATCCTGTTCCTGATGATGTACGTGTGGGTAAAAGCCATGAAGATACGCCGCCATTATATCAGCACCAAACCGCTGGATGATTATTATCAGATTATCTCCGACATCAAGGCCGACGAGAGCATCCCTAAGTACGCTTCCAACCTGGTTTATGTGAACCACGCCAACAAGGAAGGTGCCGTAGATGACAAGTTGCTCTACTCCATCATCAACAAGCAGCCGAAACGTGCTGACCATTACTGGCTTATCAACATGGAGTTTGTTGACACTCCTGACACGCTGGAGTACAACTGCGAGACCCTGATTCCCGATACCCTCTACAGCGTAACCATGCACATTGGTTTCCGCATAGAGCCTAGGGTGAGTCTCTATCTGCGACAAGTGGTGGAAGATCTGGTAGCAGACGGAAAGGTAGATTTGCGAAGCACCTATCCTTCGCTGCGCAAATACGGAATTCCGGGCGATTTCCGATTCATCATCATTCACCGCGTATATTACCCGGAGAGTTCAGATAATCGCCAACAGAACCTGCTGATGAGTATCTACGCTCTTATCAGCAAGATAGGTATTGACGAGCCTAAGGCATTGGGCCTCGACACTTCCATGGTAGTGGTAGAAAGAGTGCCGCTCATCATCAACCATCCGGTTATTAAGGACAAGGTCATTAAGGTTATTAAGGATTCTGAAACATCACAAAGCAGACAATAAGCAAAAAGGCGAGGCGCTTTCACAAGCTCCCCGCCTTTATTAATTAGCATGAAAATGAATGCTAACAACTAACACAAAACCTTATAACTTTTATCAAATATAAATCGTTATTTGATTTATGAACGAACATCTTAATTAGAGGATAGTCTTAACAGCTTCCAACATGCCCTTCTCCTGAATAAGGTCAAGATCCTTCTTAACCAACTCAGTCAAGCCAGGAACAGTCTTGTTAAGATCCTCGTGCCAGATATAGTCGAAGCCCAATACGCCCTCAGCTACCTTCTGAGTATCGCCGGTAGCCCAAAGCTCGGTGAGCTTGTCCATAATCTTCTGGTCATCGTTTGGCTGGATAGGAGCACCATCCTCGCGAACACCACCCTTATAGTAAGTGATGATAGCTGCAAGACCGAATACCAAGCCCTGTGGCAACTCGCCCTTACGCTCCAGGTAAATCTTGACACCTGGCAGGTCACGAGTCTCAAACTTAGGGAATGAGTTGAGCATGATGCTTGTTACCTGATGATCTACGAATGGATTCTCGAAACGCTCCAATACGTCAGAAGCGAACTTCTGGAGCTCATCCATAGGGAGGTTCAGAGTCTGCATCAACTCCTCGAACTGTACCTTGTGGATGTACTTGCCCAATACTGGGTGCTCGCAAGCATCGCGAACGATGTTCACACCGCTGAGGTATGTAACAGGGCTCAATACTGTATGAGGACCATTAAGGAGAGTAACCTTACGCTCGTGGTATGGCTTCTCATTATCTGTGATAAGCACGTGGAGACCTGCCTTGTGAGCTGGGAACTCCTCCTGCATCTGCTCTACTGTCATGTTTTCAGCCTTCTCGATAACCCAGAGGTGGAAGCTTTCTGCCTTAACTACGAGGTTGTCCTTGTAGCAAATCTTCTGCTGAATCTCCTTGATGGTGTCGCGTGGGAAACCAGGAACGATGCGGTCTACCAATGTAGCGCAAACGTAGCAGTGGTTTGTGAACCACTCCTTGAAGCCCTCGTAATCAGCACCCATGTCTTCCTTCCAAAGCTCGATATACTGATAGATGCACTCCTTGAGGTGGTGACCATTGAGGAAGATCAGCTCACATGGCATCAGGATCATACCCTTGGTTGGGTCGCCCTCGAAGAACTTATAGCGGTGGAACAAGAGCTGAACCAACTTGCCTGGATAAGAAGCTGCAGGAGCATCTGTAAACTTGCAAGAGTCATCGAATGCAATACCAGCCTCTGTAGTGTTAGAGATGATGAAACGCATCTCTGGCTGCTCTGCCAAAGCCATGAAAGCCTGGTTCTGAGAATATGGGTTCAACGCACGGCTGATTACGTCGATACGCTCCAATGTGTTGATAGCCTGTCCGTTCTCCTTACCCTGAAGGTTAACATGATAGAGACAGTCCTGACCATTCAACCAATCTACCATACCGCCAGCCAATGGCTGAACGACAACGACAGAACCGTTGAAGTCGGTTTTCTTATTCATATTCCATACAATCCAATCTACGAATGCACGGAGGAAGTTACCTTCACCAAACTGAATGATTTTCTCTGGAGCGACGCTCTTAGGAGCAGTGCGCTTGTTTAATGCTTTTAGCTCTTTCATGATTTGTTTATTTTATATTTAATATTTTACTTTTCGCTTTAAATTCCAATCTATTCATCAGATTGTTTTTTCTGAGTGCAAAGGTAGTAAATATTTCGTTTGATTGTTCCAAAAACAGCGAAAATCTTCACGCAAACCTTTACGCTCCACTCCGGTTCTATACCTTATTATATATAGAACTGCGCAGGCACAAAATAAAGAAGTAGGGATTTTCCCCCATCCCTTTAGGGGAAATCCCGCCCAAGGGAACAAAAAACATCGTATCTTTGCACCAGAAAAAGAAACATGAAGTATAACAATTAAAAAATATACGATTATGAAACGAATGATAATAGCTCTGGTAGCCATGTTCATAATGACATTCACTACCGCTTCTGCAATGAGTTATGAGCAGGCAAGACAGCAGGCTCTCTTCCTGACAGACAAGATGGCTTACGAGCTCAATCTTACGGAAGACCAGTATGAGGCAGCTTACGAGGTAAACCTCGACTACCTGATGAGTGTAGATACATACGATGACCTCTATGGTGCTTACTGGCGCCAGCGCAACATGGATTTGAGCTACATCCTGCTCGACTGGCAGTATAGAACATATATCAATGCCACCTACTTCTACCGTCCGCTCTACTGGAACGCAGGTTACTGGCACTTCGGCATCTACGCCCGCTATCCCCGCCGCGACTACTTCTACTTCGGTCGCCCTCACTTCTACGTTTCTTACCGTGGAGGTCATAGCTGGAGAGTAAACGGAAACAGAAGCTGGTATTACGGAAGAAGTTTCGGCGGACCTCACCCTGGTGGACATCCTAGAGTAGGTATGAGAGACGGATTCAACCGTGGTGATTACGGCAGAGGAAGATCATTCGGCAACATGAACCGCGAGAACAGACCTCAGATGAACCCAAACCGTGGTTTCGGAAATGCAAGCCGTCCTAACAACAACGCTGGCTTCGGAAACAGCAGCCGCCCTCAGTACGGAGGCTTCGGAAATAACAACGGAGGCTTCAGAAATAACAACGACCGCCCACAGAACAATGGCGGTTTCGGCAACAGCAACAGTCGCCCTAACCGCGGTTTCGGAAGCAGCAACAGCAGCACCAGCAACAACCGTGGTTTCGGAAACAGCAGCCGCCAGAACAACAGCAGTTTCGGAAGCGGCAGAAGTAATATTTTCGGTGGAAACCGAAGCGGCAGCAGCATGAGCCGTTCATTCAGCAGCGGTTCCGGCAACCGTTCTACAGGTGGCGGTTTCACCCCTCGCTCTTCTACACCTAGCAAGAGCAATGGCGGTGGAAGCTTCGGACACAGAAGATAAGAAACAGAAAGAGTTATAATTTCAAGTTTATAAAACAGAGAGTTAAAAATCAAGACCTCAAGTAAGAGAGTTAAGAAAACAAGTACCTCAGGTAAGAGAGTAAGAAAAATCAAGTACAGAAAATGGGAATTTGCATCGGGTTACACCGTTCGCAAATTCCCATTATTATTTTATCAACTTTAAGTAAAAGAATTACTCCAATCCGAAGAGCGATTTCAAACCGCCATCTACGCCCGAGAATCCCATGAAGGCAAGGCTGAGAAGCGCTGCAGTTACCATGACGATAGCTACGCCCTGCATGCCTTTAGGAATACGGACCAAAGCCTGCTGTTCGCGAATGCCGGCGAAAACGATAAGCGCCAGGGCAAAACCGAGAGCGGTAGAGAAGGCGTAAACCACGCTCTCAAGGAGATTGTAATCCTTCTGTATCACCAGGATGGCTACACCGAGAACGGCACAGTTGGTGGTAATGAGCGGAAGGAAAATACCGAGCGCCTGATAAAGCGCAGGAGAAACCTTCTTCAGGATAATCTCTACCATCTGAACCAAGGCTGCAATCACGAGGATGAAAGCCAAGGTCTGGAGATATTGCAAGCCGAACGGATCGAGCACATACTTCTGAACACACCAGGTAATGATGGTTGCCAGGGTCAAGACAAAGGCGATGGCACCACCCATTCCGATGGCTGTATCAACTTTCTTCGATACGCCCAGGAACGGACAAATACCGAGGAACTGCGACAAGACGATGTTGTTGACGAATATCGCAGAGATAAATATCAATAAATATTCCATAATTTCTATTCTATTTCATGGATTGAAGCGATGCCTACGCTTACTTCTTTACCTTATTAAATATAGCAATGATGTATCCCAATGTGAGGAATGCTCCTGGAGGCAGGATAAACATCAAGATATTGGTAGTCTCTGGCAACAGAGTGATACCGAATACGCTTCCTGCACCGAGAATCTCACGGGCACTACCCAAGATAGTCAAACCGAGGGTGAAACCCAAACCGCAACCAATGCCATCAAAGAGACTGGCAATCGGTGAGTTCTTGGCAGCAAAGCTCTCTGCTCTACCCAGGATGATACAGTTTACTACGATCAATGGGATATAGATACCCAGAGCCTGATTGATGCTGTCAGGAGCATAGGCGCTCATCAGCATCTGAAGGATGGTTACGAAGGCTGCAATCACGACGATGAAAACAGGGATGCGAACCATATCCGGGGTAATCTTCTTGATACAGGAAATCACAAAGTTGGTACAAACCAATACTGCCATGGTAGCCAATCCCATGGAAAGACCATTGATGGCACTGGTAGTTGTAGCCAAGGTAGGACACATACCGAGGAGCAACACGAAGGTAGGGTTCTCCTTGATGAGTCCGTTCATCAAAATTTTCATATTACTCATATCGGCTTATCCTTTCTTTTCGTTATGTTCAACTTTAGATGCACCGCTCTCGCCATCTACATTCTTACCTGCATAGGCAGCATAAGCCTGATTGATAGCCTTGAGGAAGGCACGGCTGGTAATGGTGGATGCGGTGATGGCATCTACGGCATTGCCGCTCTTATCGTCCTTGCTCACGTGGAGGTCGCCATCCTTTGGAGTTTTTCCGATGATGCTACCCTTTCCGTCTTTCTGGAACCAGCTGGTTGCCTTGGCACCCAGACCCGGAGTCTCTGAAGCCTGAAGAATGGTATAACCCATAATCTTGCCCTCGGCATCGAAACCTACGAGCACCTTCAAGTCGCCGCCGAAACCGCCGGTAGTACTCTCTACGGCTGCTCCCAACTCCTTACCGCTCTTGTCAGAGCACTTGTGGACTATAAAGGTAAACTCCTTGCCGCCAAACTCTTGCTTCACCTCTTCCGGCTCAGCCACCTGGAGATCTTCAGAGCCCATTACGCTCTTGATACCGGCAGCCAGACTCTGGGCAGCCTTCTCGGCTATAGGACCTGAAGTAAGGTTGTTGATACAAGCCAGCACGGCACCCACAACGAGCGCTACACCTACGAGCACCAAAACCATGTTCTTTAATGATGATTCTAATTTCTGCATGTCTCAATCCTCCTTATTTCTTAGCAGGCTTCTCACCGAAGCGCTTTGGTTTAACGTATGTGTTAATAAGAGGTGTGAACGCATTCATGATAAGAATGGCGAACGACATACCTTCAGGATAGCTACCCCAGTTACGGATGATGATGGTCAGCAGACCGATGCATACACCATAGATAAGCATGCCCTTGTGAGTCATTGGAGAGGTTACATAATCAGTAGCCATGAAGATGGCACCGAGCATCAGACCACCGCTGAAGATGACTGCAAAAGGATTGGCATAAACAGGATTAGCCAAATGCATCAAACCGCTGAATACGAATACGGTAGCGATGATGCTTACAGGAATATGCCAGGTGATGATTTTCTTCCAGAGCATGTAAGCCAAACCGAGCAAGAGCGCAACGGCACAAACCTCACCGGTAGTTCCGGCACCGAAAGTATCGCCTGTAGCACCGAAGAGCATGCTCATCGCATCAGGCAACTGGTTGAGAACAGAAGCATCGCCCGTCTTGATGGCTGTCTTCATGATAGCCAGCGGAGTAGCACCCGTTGTAGCATCTGTATAGCTGAGCATCTGTCCGGCAACAGGCCATGAAGTCATCTGGGCAGGGAAGCTGACGAGCAGGAAGCAACGTCCAACCAGCGCAGGATTGAAAGGATTGTTACCCAGACCGCCGAAGCTCATCTTACCTACACCGATGGCAAACAGGGCACCGATGATGATGATCCAGAGAGGAAGGTTACTTGGCAAGTTCATGCCGAGCAAAAGACCGGTGATGATGGCAGAACCATCGAGCAGGCTGGTCTCCTCCTTCAGGAGATATTTTGTAATTGCCCACTCAAAGAAGACGCAGGCTGCCACAGAGGTGAGCAGTACGACTGCTGAACCCAGACCGAAGAAATAGAAAGATGCGAGGATGGCAGGCACGAGAGCGATGATCACTCCGTACATGTTCTTCTCCACGCTCTCATTTCCGTGGGCATGTGGCGATAATGAAACGATTAATTTTCCCATTTTATCTTTTAAATTCTTTCTTAAATGAAATTCATTCTTGACGTGAACGCTTACTTCTTGGCGTTGCGAGCTCTGATAATGCCCATCACTGCTGCCTTACCATTGATGATGTTATCGAGGATAGGACGATGAGATGGACAGGTGAACTGGCATGAACCGCAGGCGATGCAGGATGTTACCTCCTCTGCCTCCAGGCGTTCATAATCCTTCACTACGCTCAGGGTAGCGAGCAGGTATGGCTCCAAGCCCATTGGGCAGGCATCCACACACTTGGCACAGCGGATACATGGCTGAGCCTTCTTGCGATGAGCATCGGCATCGGTCAGTACGGTGATGGAGTTGGTACCCTTAGTTACAGGAACATCGAGGCTGATTACAGCCTTACCCATCATCGGACCACCAGCCAGCACCTTGTTGTCACCTTCCGGCAAACCGCCACAGTTCTCAATCATCTGAGAGAATGGAGTTCCCATACGCACGAGGAAGTTGCCTGGATTTTTCACCTGCTTACCGGTAACGGTAGTATAGCGTTCAAAGAGAGGTTTATTCTTCATAACTGCCTGATAAACAGCGAAGGCAGTACCTACATTCTGAACTATTGCTCCAACGTTGACAGGGATAGCTGGAGGAGCTGGAACCTGACGACGGATGACGGCATCCACCAGCTGCTTCTCACCACCCTGCGGATACTTCTTAGCCAGAGGAACAATCTCGATACGAGCGTCATTGGCAGTCTTTTCCTCAAAGAGCTTGATGGCAGCAGGCTTGTTGTCCTCGATACCGATGTAGCCCTTCTCTACCTTTGCCGCCTTCATCAGAAGATTTAAGCCAACGAGAATCTCATCGGCATGCTCCATCATCAGGCGATAATCGGCTGTGATATAAGGCTCGCACTCTACACCGTTGATGATGACACACTCAGCCTTGGCTCCTGGAGGAGGACAAAGCTTGATGAAAGTTGGGAAACCGGCACCACCCATACCAGTGACACCAGCCACCTTGATACGGTTGACAATCTCTTCTGGAGTCAGCTCTGCATGAGCCTCCAGTGTCTCAAGCTTATCAGAGCGGTCGATACTCTCCTCCCACTCGTCGCCCTCTACATTAATGATAATGCAAGGCTTGCGATAACCGGTAGCATCAATAGATGTATCTACCTTGAACACGGTTCCTGATACGGAACTGTAAATAGGAGCACTCACAAAGCCACCAGCCTCAGCGATGAGTGTACCCACCTTCACCTTGTCGCCCTTGGCAACCACAGGCTTGGCAGGAGCACCGATGTGCTGACCAAGTGGGAAAATAGCCTGCTTAGGGAGAGGAGCTACCTGAGTAGCCATCTCGGCAGTAATCTTATTCTCTTCTGGGTGAACTCCACCAATTCTAAAAGTTCTCAAATTCATGATTTAATCCTCCTTCTTTTCTTCTGAAGTTTCTACCTTTGGAGCGGCTACAGGAGCCTCTGCCTTTGGTGCAGCAACCGGAGCTTCTGCTACAGGAGCAGCCTCAGCAGCTGGCTTTGCCTTCTTAACTGGGAAATTAACTTTTACGAGAGCACCGGTTGGGCATTCGTCAACACACTTGGTACACATGCGGCACTTATTGAAGTCAACATAAGCCACATTGTTCTCTATCGTAATAGCATCAAACTTGCAGACTTTCTGACACTTACCGCATCCGATGCAAGCAACGCTACAAGCCTTCTTAGCCACAGCTCCCTTGTCGTGGTTCACGCACTGCACGTAAACACGGCGACCCTTAGGACCCTTCTTGCGAAGCTCGATGATGTGGCGTGGACAAGCCTTGGCGCAAGCACCACACCCCGCACACTTCTCCTCATCAACCTCAGGAAGACCTGTCTCTGGATTGATAGAGATGGCACCAAACTGGCAGGCAGCCACGCAATCGCCACAACCCAGACAGCCGAATCCGCAGCCTGTTTCGCCAGCGCCACATGAATTCATAGCTGCACAAGTGTGCAAACCATCATACTCGGCAATGCGAGGACGATTCTCGCAAGTACCATTACAACGTACCACAGCCACCTTTGGCTCGGTATTGGCTACTGCCATACCTAAAAGGTCGGCTACCTTGCCCATCACGTCAGCACCACCTACCGGACACATCAGTCCATCGATAGAACCGGCATCAGCACCCTTTACCAGAGCTGCAGCCATACCGGAACATCCGGCAAAACCGCAACCACCACAGTTGGCACCTGGCAGAATCTCTCCTACCTGGCCCAAGCGAGGGTCTTCTTCGACGGCAAACTTCTTAGATACACCGAAGAGAACCAACGCTGCAATCAGCGCGATTGCTCCGAGAACCAAGACAGCAATCAAAATAAAATTCATAATTGTTTGTGTTTTGTTTTGTTATTTTTTCTTTGTTTTAAAACAAGAGTTCTCCACTTAAACTACATAAGCACATTACGTAACCCTATGATTCAATAGAGAAGCTCAGTTTGTTTTTAAGTTTGTTTCTGAATAAGTAGAGCACCACATAGTATGGAACGAGAATACCCAATGCCGAGAGCGCTGCGGCTCCTTCAGAGTGAGTAGCTTTCAGTACACCGACCAAAGCTATCACCATCAGTATCAACGGCAAAAGATAGCCATAGAAACTGGCTCTGAATCCTACAGCCGAATCAGCCGTCACCACTACGCTGTCGCCTTTGTGGTAGAGAGACGCCTCAGAGGTAGGAACCTCAATCATCTTCTCTTTCGATTCAGATGCCGTACAATGGGCAGCCACCTTGCAAGCGCTGCAGGCTGACGACTGTACGATGCGAACGCACACAGAACTTCCTTCTACGCTTTCTACGATGCCAGAATGTTTAATCTTATTGTTCATTTGTAATGTTGACATTGCATTTTTGCAATTCAAGTGCAAAGATACTACATTATTTAGAAATGGCAAACAAAATCGAAAAGAAAATATGAAAAAGGAGCGTAAACGTTATCTCTGCCCTAAAAATCGGGGTATTTGAAAACAAATTAAAAGCAAAAACACTTTTTTTTAGCAACTTCTTTTGGTGGAATCAAAATTTTATGTATCTTTGCATTGATTATTAAAGAATTGATATGGAAACATTAGAGCAAACAATCATGCAAGTAGAGCGCTTTATCAGAAAAGTGGCTCAAAAGTTCCCTGCGCCAGAATCTGACGACGAGACTTCTCAAATGACCGACATCCACGTAAGGGTTTCGCAAGACAGTGGAGAACTCCTGGCATTTGACGACGATGACAACGAGATTACCCGCTGCGTTGTTGAGCAATGGATAGAAAACAAGGATGAAGACTTCTACGACGAGGTAGCAAAGCTGCTTCGCGATGTTTTGCGCAAACAGGCAGATATCATAGATCATCTCGGCATCCTCAAGCCATACAGCTTTGTACTCGAAGATGACGATAAAGAGCATATTGGCGAGCTCTATCTTGCTGACGATGATACGATCATTGTAGGTGGTGACTTGATGGAGAATCTGGACAACGATCTGGACAACTTCCTTAACGACCTGCTGAAAGAATAAAACGAGACGGACGGAAGGGCTATCTGTCCCCCCATCCCAACAAATAAAAACCGTTGCACTCTCTCCTGTCGAGTACAACGGTTTTTCTGTTTATATCATCTTAATCCATTTAGAAAGATATTTTCTTTTTCTTACCTTTACTTTCATTTCCTACGCGGTCGAGAGCAGTAACTACATATACATATTTCTTACCACTCACATAAGGAATGCGATAGAAATTATCATAAGTAACTGCCTGGAGTGCCGAAACATCATAGAGATTTACCTTAGCACCTTTCTCAAAACGGTATATGGCGAAACGGTTCACCTGATCGCCCCACTTTTTCCTGCTTGCCTTAGGAGCCTTCCATACCAGCAGCGGACCCTTCTCGGTCCACATCAGTTTGACACCCTTTACCCCCTTTGGTGCCTTATTATCAAGGAAAGGCATAGATGGTGGCAATGCAGGATACTTCCAATAATTGTTACGGAGTGTATGTCCGATATTACCTACATTATCGGCAGCAGTCTGCGCATACCAGAGCACGGTACCCTTCACATTGCGCATCTGCTGATGCAAGCGGTGCTTGGCAGGCAACTGATGACTGCGCGGATTGGCAGGATCAGCAAACTTGGCTGTACGCTCAATATCTTCACCTATATATAATGGGCGGTTGCCGGCATGCTTGTTCCACCAGGTAATGAGCGTCTTGTAATCAGCAGCACGATTGCCAATCTCCCAATAAATCTGAGGCACACAATAGTCTATCCAACCATTATTCACCCAAAGCAAAACATCAGCATAAAGATCATCATAATTCTGAAGACCGAAGGTTTCTGAACCATTAGGATCGGTACGCTTGTTACGGTAGATTCCGAATGGAGAAACACCAAACTTAACCCAAGGCTTAACGGCATGGATGGTTTCGCTGAGCTGCTTTACAAACCGGCTCACGTTATCACGGCGCCAATCACCTATGTTTCGCATGCCGCGAGACTGCTGACGGTAGAGCTGCTGATCAGGAATCTGACGTCCAGCCTCAGGATATGGATAGAAATAATCATCGATATGGAATCCATCAACGTCATATCGGCTTACTATATCTACAGCCACCTCGCAAATATAGTCGGCTGCAGCCTGTAATCCCGGGTTCAACAACGTCTGCCTGCCATACTGAAAACAGAGATCAGGACGTCTCTTCACGATATTCTTCGGCGAAACCTGCTCATAAGAAGTTACGCTATGCTTGGCACGATATGGATTAATCCATGCATGAAGTTCCATGCCACGATTATGACACTGTTCTATCATCCACTGCAACGGATCCCAATAAGGAGAAGGAGCCTTTCCCTGCACTCCCGTAAGAAACTTGCTCCAAGGCTCTAAATCACTCTTATACAGAGCATCACACTCGGCACGAACCTGAAAGATAATCGCATTCACGCCATCCTTCTGCAGTTCATCGAGCTGTCTGGTAAGCATCGCCTGGATCTGCTGTGTACTCTTGCCCAGATACTGCCCGTTAACACACTGTATCCAAGCTCCACGAAACTCTCGTTTGTTCTGAGCCTTCATTGTTGCCGATGACATCAGCATCAGAGCAACAACGAGCATCAAAATCGCTTTAAGTCTTTTCATCTATTATCTGTTTAATTATCAATTTTCATTTTATTTCTTCATTAGGCAGTCATTCTTCATCCCTCAGCTTCGGGAGCGAGATATGGTATCTTACGGCGAGCAATCGGATGGCACAAACCACACTGAAAGCAGCGACCACCGTAACATAGAGGCTCACACCCAAATAGCTCAACCCCCAATAAGTCAAGCCACCGGCGACACAAGCCATCGCATAAATCTCCTTGCGGAAGATAACCGGTTCTTCATTGAGTAGCACATCGCGGATTACACCGCCTGCTGCACCGGTAATACAGCCCATGATAATGGCTACCCAAAAGGAGAAACCACATTCGAGCGACTTCTGGATGCCCGCAATATTGAAAAGCGCCAAGCCCAAGGTATCAAACAGAAACCAGGTATTGTCAAGACGCTTGAGATAGCGGTGACAAGCAATCACTACCAACTGAGCAAACAGCGTACAAATCAGGTAGATAGGACTCAACATCCAAAACGGCCGCACCCCCAGCATCACATCGCGTATGGTTCCACCACCTATGGCTACAGCCACACCACAAACAAAACCGCCCAGCCAATCATAGTGCTTACTTGCAGCCAGACGAATGCCCGAAAGGGCAAAAGCAAATGTTCCGATGAATTCTATCACACTATGAAGCGTGAGCACGAATTCCGGATCGCCATGTATCATCATTTTCTCGTATCAGTTAGTTGTTCTAAATATCAATTTCTGATTATTCTTTCTAATCTCTAATTCTTGAATCTTTCTCCCCAGCAGGTAACCATCCAGTTGTAGAGGCGCTCCTCGGAAGGCGAATGCTGCGCATGCCAGAAACGGGCGTCCTTCAGTTCGTCTGGCAGATACTGCTGCTCGGTGAAATGCCCCGGATAATCGTGAGGATACTTATATCCGTCATGATAGCCCAAATCTTTCATCAGTTTGGTAGGAGCATTGCGGATGTGCAGCGGAACTGGCAGATTACCCGTTTGCCGTACAGTAGCCAGCGCATCATTAATGCCCAGATAAGCACTGTTACTCTTCGGACTCGTAGCCAGATACACCACAGCCTCAGCAAGGGCGATACGCGCTTCGGGCCACCCTATCTTCATCACCGTATCGAAGGCTGCATTGGCAAGCAGGAGTGCATTCGGATTAGCAAGTCCCACATCCTCAGAGGCACTAATCACAACCCTACGGGCAATAAACTGCGGGTCTTCTCCTCCTTCTATCATCCTCGCCATCCAATAGAGCGCAGCATCGGGATCGCTTCCACGGATACTCTTGATAAAGGCAGAGATAATATCGTAATGCATCTCTCCCTGTTTATCGTAAGCCAGCGGATTCTGTTGCAACTGCTCTTCTACCATCTTGTCGGTAATCACAATCTCTGAAGATCCGGCAGATTCTACCACCAGTTCCAGGATATTGAGCAGTTTTCGGGCATCTCCACCACTATATCGCAGCAGCGCGCCTGTCTCTTCCAGTTTAATATTCTTCTCTCTGAGTTCTACATCCTGCGTAATGGCACGATGCAGGAGTTCTTCAAGATCAGCCTTTTCGAGCGGTTTGAGCACATAGAGCTGACACCTGGACAACAGCGGACGAATCACCTCGAACGAAGGATTCTCGGTAGTAGCACCTATCAGCGTAACAATGCCCTTCTCTACCGCACCCAATAGCGAATCCTGCTGACTCTTGGAGAAACGGTGGATTTCATCAATAAATAATATAGGAGAAGCCGAATTAAAGAATCTACCACTCTTTGCTCTTTCTATCACCTCGCGGACATCCTTTACGCCACTGGTCACCGCAGAGAGGGTGAAGAACGGCACCTTGATGGTTTGTGCCACGATTTGAGCAAGGGTAGTCTTGCCCACTCCAGGGGGTCCCCAGAGGATAAAAGAGGATATGCGCCCTGCGTCAATCATCTTGCGCAGCACGGCCCCCTCACCTACCAAATGCTGCTGTCCTACATAGTCAGCAAGCGTGTGAGGTCTCATTCTTTCAGCTAATGGTTCACTCATAGTACGTGCAAAGGTAATGAAAAAAATCGAATTCCAAATAAAAAAGTGACCAAAAACACAAAAAAATAGCAAGAAAATTTGGATATATAAAAAGAAGTACTTACTTTTGCACACACAAACACAATTGAAGATGAATAAAGATAAAATATTAACACTGAAGAATGTTACTAAAAGTAGCATTTGGGAATTGCAGGAGAACGATGTGTTCCGTCTTTGGGAAGCAGCAGAAAAGGATACTGACCTCAAGGATTACCAGAACAAGTATATCGCAGTTATCCGCAGCGCATTCGAAATGGAACCAGTGACGGTAGACCGTCCTGAAGTGATTGACAAGCTGATGGCACGCGGCTTCAAGATTGGTACTTTCCGCATCAACGACAAGAAGGAGAAGTATGCCATCAAAAAGCGCCCTATCATGCGTGTTACTGACCTTACTTACGAAAATGTAAGTCACATCACCGCCAATAAGCTCATAGAACTCTTGGAGCGTAACTTTGGCGGTGGTTGGGAGAGTCTGCCTCAAAGCATTCAGGACATCATCGAAAGTAATTTCGACATCAGCACGACTACTCTTCCTGCTGACCGCTTGAAAAAGCCGGGTGGTCTTTACGAGAAGAAACTCGCCGATGACTACGAGGTGCTCGTTGTACCAAAGGGTTCTTGGGTAGAAGCTATTTTTGCCAAGGAGAAGCCTAAGGTAGAAAAGGTCCGCATGAGATTCGATGACGAGAATGATCTGAAGCGCAACGATGACTTGCTCGACCCTGATGAGGATGACGATGAGGATGCTCCAGAAATCGAGGATCACTACAATGATCCAGACGAGGATGATGATGCATTCGATGACGACAAGCTTACAGAGGAAAGCTACCGCACCACCTTCGAAGACCCGGAGAACCTTGGTCTTGATGATGCTGAAGACGTAGCCGACGAAGATTATTAATTCAGTTTATACATTATTATAATATAAAGAAAAAATGAACGCATTAATTGGATTTGCTGCATTAATCGCTGTTGGCCTCGTAGGTTGGGCGATTGCAGAATTTAAGTACAAGGCTTTCACTTTCACCCGTTCAGAAAAGGACATCGAGGAAGAGAAAGAACTTGAAGAGCAGAAACGCGCAGAAGGTTTCAAGGAAATGAACATCCGCGACATCATGCGCAAGAACTCAACCAACGGTTATAACGCCGTAGGTTAGTATCGTCTTATTTATATCTATGCTTATGATACAGTATATCATCATAGCAATCATATTGGCGGCATGCGTAACGTATGCCGCCATTTGTATCTACCGCTCTATTAAACAAGCCCGAGAGTGCAAAAACTATCAATGTTCCGGCTGCCCGTTTGTAGAGAAATGCCAAAAGAATAAAAAGAAAGAGGCTACTCAGCGGAAAGAACAAGAGCAGCTTTCATAAAAAAGCTACAAAAGCTACTTTTACTGTCATGCTGCGAGGAAACCAAGCAAAAATAATGCATTTCAGAACCTACTCATTATGAGCAAGATACAAAGAAAGTGATTGTTTTTATAAAAAAAGTTGCATAAAAATTTGGTAGAACCAATAAAAAGTAGTACCTTTGCACTCGCAAATCAGAAATGATTGCTCTACACAAGGTGTCTTAACCGAGCGGTTAGGTAACGGTCTGCAAAACCGTGTAGAGCGGTTCGACTCCGCTAGACACCTCATAAAAAGGAAGTTCTTCAACAAGAGCTTCCTTTTTCCATATCACCCTCTCCACCATTTTCATTCCTCATTTCTAGGTATTCACCAAAACCCCCATTTTTAGGTATTGCACGATTACAAAAATCTTCGTACCTTTGCAACCGTAAATGATAAACATCAGAAATGAGGTTATCCTATGAATAGGAATCACTCCCTGCCAAATGCAATTCTGATGAACGTTTGAAACTTTTAGATAATTGAGACAAAGATAGAAATTAAAATCTTGTTCGCTAATAGAAATAATTCATAATGTTTTTGTATAATATGAAAAGGGGTGCTTGTGAAAGTACCCCTTTTATGTATATCTACATAGTTTTTGAGAAAAGCCTGTTACTATTTGATTTTAGCACCAAATGACTTAACAAACTTAATCTTCTTGCCTTTTGCGATGATTGGCTTCTTCCATTCACCACCCAAAATACGGATAACAGCCTTCTTACCTACAGGAACTGCATCTACAGCCTTCTGCAAATCCATGAAGTTACCTCGACCTTCGGCAGAGACAACATAATCATAATGGCAGACATGAGACTTCAGCGCAGGCACCTGCTCAGCTACTGCATCAGCAAGCGCACCGGCAACTACACGAGCACCATATACATTATAATGAGTATTATCTTTCTTACCCTTAGGAACCTGCGGATTTTCTCCAGGCATAAACCACATATGTAATTTGCGGCTACCCTCAATACCCATGCCTGTTTCTATGTCGTGAGTAATCTTGGTAGCATCAACAAACGGAACATTCAGCTGCTTTGCTACATTGCGGGGAGCTATCACATAAGCTCCGTGGGTGTCGATAAGCGTATCGCTATTAATCTGCTCCTTTCCATCATATACTTTATTGCGAAGCTTCTCGTCATCATCATTCTTCAATTCTGCAGAATAATAGCAGCGACGAACCACCGCATTGAACAGTACAGGATTGCCACCCTTGGCACGGGTCTCATTTACAAACCTGGCAAGGTTTGCATCAAAAGTAGATCCCGGATCAGTATGACGGTCAGGCTTTGGCTTCTCGTCATTATGTCCAAACTGGATAAACACATAATCACCTGGCTTTATTCTATCCAAAACCTTTTTCCATCTTCCTTCATTGATAAAGCTCAAAGAGGAACGGCCGTTAACAGCATGATTGTCAACAATCACCTTGTCATCAAAAAAGCCCTGTAATACCATACCCCATCCTCGCTCAGGACTATTTCTAAAACCGGCTTTCTCGGCAGCAGTAGAATCACCGATTACGAAAATCGTTGTTGTCTTCGTACTGGATGTCATCAGCAACGCCAGCATGAATACACATAAAATAGCTTTAATTTTTTTCATTTGTCTGTAGTTTTTAGAATTTACTATAATTATAGATTTGCATACAAGATAACATATAAAAAGCTCTCGCCCTGCCGTACTGCATATTCACATATACGAGCACGAGAGGACGAGAAAGAGAGTATTAATATTTATTTACTTTGGCTATCAATTCCTCGGCAGTAACCAAGGTCTGTTCGCCAGTTTCCATATTCTTAAGAGTAACCTTGCCCTGAACCATCTCATTCTCACCTGCAAGCACAACAAATGGAATGTTCTTGGCATTAGCATAACTCATCTGCTTCTTCATCTTCGCCTTGTCTGGGAAGATTTCGGTTCGGATACCGGCTGCACGAGCTGCACTTACTATAGGCAGACAGTAAGCAGTCTCCTTTTCACCAAAGTTGATGAACAGTACCTGGGTAGCATTTACAGCCTCCTTCGGATAAAGGTCGAGTGCACCTAATACATCATAGATACGGTCAGCACCAAAACTGATACCAACACCGCTCAAACCCGGCAAACCGAAAATGCCGGTAAGGTTGTCGTAACGACCACCACCTGTAATACTTCCCATTGGAGTATCAAGCGCCTTCACCTCGAAGATTGCACCCGTATAATAGTTCAAGCCACGAGCCAGGGTGAGATCCAGTTCTATCTCGTTGTTCAAGCCAAGAGTTTTCAACGTATCGAGGATAAACTTGGTTTCCTCTACACCCTTCAAACCAACTTCTGAACCTTCGAGAACCTTCGCTATCACTTCAAGTTTCTCATCATTAGTTCCTGACAATGAGATGATTGGCTGCAACTTCTCAATAGCCTCTTCAGAAATGCCGTCATTACGTAACTCTTCGTTTACATTGTCAAGTCCGATTTTATCCAGCTTATCGATGGCTACTGTGATATCTACAATCTTCTCTGCCTCACCAATAACCTCTGCAATACCGGTAAGAATCTTTCGGTTATTAATCTTGATGCAAACACGAACACCAAACTTGGTGAACACAGTATCAACAATCTGCATCAATTCGACCTCGTTCAGGAGAGAATCTGAGCCAACCACATCAGCATCACACTGATAGAACTCACGGTAACGTCCTTTCTGAGGGCGGTCTGCGCGCCATACTGGCTGAATCTGATAACGCTTAAAAGGCATCTGCAACTCCTCGCGGTGCTGCACTACGTAACGTGCGAAAGGAACAGTCAGGTCATAACGAAGACCCTTCTCACAAAGTTTCGCTGCTAATTTGAGTGATCCGAGAGAATGAATATCCTCATCGCTCACCTTATTCATATAGTCGCCTGAATTCAATATCTTAAAAAGCAGCTTATCACCCTCTTCACCATACTTGCCCATCAAAGTCTGAAGGGTTTCCATGGCTGGGGTCTCAATCTGCTGGAATCCATAAAGAGCATACACTTCCTTGATGGTGTTGAAGATGTAGTTGCGTTTCGCCATCTCAACAGGACCAAAATCTCTCGTGCCCTTTGGTATACTTGGTTTCTGAGCCATTTATTAATATTTAATATGAATATTAAATGTTTAATGCCTAGCGCCGAATTTACCCATAAGTAAACATCAGACACTAAACATCAAACACTATATTAATTATTTGCGTACAATAGTCTGAGCACGATCTGGACCGATAGAAATGATACCAATCTTTGTCTCAAGGAACTCTTCTACGAAAGCAATATAATCCTTGAACTCCTGTGGGAACTGATCTTCAGATGTGAACTTTGTCATATCTGTCTTCCAGCCCTTAAACTCTTTGTAAACTGGTTCAACATCATCGATTTCGTATGGGAAATCTGTTGTAACAGAACCATCCTTCAACTTATATGCCACGCAAGCCTTGATGGTATCGAAGCCATCAAGCACATCACTCTTCATCATGATAAGCTCGGTAACACCGTTCACCATGACAGAATACTTGAGCTGTACGAGGTCGCACCAGCCACAACGACGCTCACGACCGGTAACAGCACCATACTCATGACCGAGGTCACGGATCTTGGCACCTGTCTCATCGAAGAGTTCTGTAGGGAATGGACCTGCGCCAACACGTGTACAGTAAGCCTTCATGATACCATAAACATTGCCGATGCGGTTAGGACCGATACCCAGACCGATGCAAGCACCTGCACAGATAGTATTAGAAGAAGTAACGAATGGATAAGAACCGAAGTCAACATCGAGCATAGTACCCTGAGCACCCTCGCAGAGGATATCCTTGCCGGAACGGAGCACCTTATTGATTTCTACCTCGCTATCAATAAGTTTGAACTGCTTCAAGTATTCGATGCCCTCCATCCAAGTCTTCTCAACTTCTGTAATATCGAAGTCGGTATAACCGAGGCTGGCGATGGTCTTGAGATGAGCAGCCTTGTGAGCAGCATACTTCTCCTCGAAATTGTCGAGGATATCGCCTACACGAAGACCGGTACGGCTAACCTTGTCAGTATAAGTAGGACCGATACCTTTACCAGTAGTACCAACCTTGTTCTTTCCCTTAGAAGCCTCGATTGCAGCATCGAGTACACGGTGAGTAGGCATGATGAGATGTGCCTTCTTAGAAATGTAGAGACGGCTCTTCAAATCATGACCGCTCTTCTCGAGATCCTTAGCTTCACCCATAAAGAGGTCTGGAGCTAAAACCACACCATTGCCGATGATGTTCACCTTACCACCCTGGAAAATACCAGAAGGGATAGAGCGAAGCACATACTTCTCGCCCTCAAACTCCAATGTATGTCCAGCATTAGGACCACCCTGGAAACGAGCAATGACATCATACTTAGGGGTTAATACGTCAACCACCTTACCTTTACCTTCATCGCCCCACTGCAAACCCAGCAGGACATCTACTTTACCTGTGTTCATTTTTTATCTTTTTATCTTGATACTTATTCTTTTTTGCGTTTGCGAGTCATCTTGCTTTGGCAGCCACTGCATACGCCATAGATGTAAAGAGCATAAGCATCTTTACGAAAGCGCTGCATCTTGATATCCTTCACAGCAGCCGTAACCTGCGGTGCAACAATTTCGGTTACCTTGCCACAAATCGTGCAAACCTGATGCACATGATTGTCCTCGCTATAACTGGCCTCATACTTGGTGCCGTCTGCCAGACTGTGCTTTATCACAAGCCTTAGTTCCAGGAACAGATGCAATGTGTTATAAAGCGTAGCCCTGCTTACGCGAAAATTCTTTTTCAGTAGCTCTCTGCTCAAATCTTCTATCGAGAAATGCTCTCCCATAGAATAAATGGTATCGAGGATAGTGGAACGCTCCGGAGTGCGTCGGTGATGATTGCTCTCCATATAATTGTCCAAAACCTCATGAGCTTTTGCTAAAATTTCTTCACTCATAATCCTTGTTAGTTACATAAAACGCACAAAGATACTCATTATCTACGACATAGAACAATATTTAATTTTAAAAAATCTAAATTTGCCTCAATTCCTCATAGATACGCTGAACCGGAAGCCCCATCACATTAAAATAACTTCCCTTCAACCCCGTACAACCTATGTAACCGATCCATTCCTGAATGCCATAGGCACCAGCTTTGTCAAACGGCTGATAATGATCTATATAATAACTGATCTCATCATCAGAAAGCGGTTTGAACGCTACTTCTGTTGTTACAGAAAAGGAACGCTGCTCATGCTGGGTAGTAAGACAAACACCTGTAACTACATGATGTGTCTTTCCGCTCAACATCTTCAGCATTCGTCTGGCATCTTCTGCATCACGAGGTTTCCCGAGAATAACTCCAGTTCCTTCCTGGTCATTCTGTTCGCCAGCTGTTGGGGCAATCACAACCGTATCTGCTGTAAGAATCAAAGTTTCTGACTTGTCCAACTCTTCAACATTATTATTTCCGTTCAAAAGCGGACGATAAGCCTCAGCCTTTTTCTTACAGATGAATTCTGCGACCTTATAAGCATCGAGGTCGGCAGGATAACTTTCGTCAATACCACTAATCACCTTCACCTCGAAAGGAATATCCAAACCTGCCAGAAGTTCCTTGCGACGAGGCGAATTACTCGCCAAAATGATCTTATAATTCATTTATTTTAAACCTTATTACTTTGAACTTTATGATTAAAATTCAGTTGCAAACTTTCTACTATAAACTATCAACTTTCAACTATTAACTAAATTCTACCACCCAAACGCCTTAGCATCCGAAAGCCATAAGCCCTTGGCTCTCAGAACCTGTTCAACAACATCACGCCCCACTCCATCACCTCCATTACATGATGAGATATAAGTAGAAATTTCTTTAATATCGGAGCATGCATCTGCCGGGCAACATGGACATCCGCAACGACGCATAATCTCATAATCAGGAATATCATCACCTACATATATTACTTCCTCATCAGTAATTGAATATTTCTGCTTGAACTCCTCATAAGTCTTTATCTTTACAGAACACCCCATGAAGATATCCTCTACACCAAGATTTTCATAGCGCACCTGTATGGCAGGCGAATTACCGCCAGTCAGAATAACGACACGAACACCTTTCTTCTGAGCCAACTGAATGGCATAGCCATCTTTGATATTAACAGTACGCAAAGGTTCGCCGGCACTGGAAAGCGTGATGGTCTGTCTTGACAGCACTCCATCAACATCAAAGATGATTGCTTTTATCTTATTTAAATCGTAATTTATCATATTTATTTCTGTTTTTAGAACTTAAATTCCTAACTGCAAACTTAAACCGACAACCGTTTTATCTCTTGAAGTTGAATATGCTTTTGCTCATTATTTCATAAACCTGTTGCAATTCCGGCAGTTTTTCAAGAAGTTGCATTTGTTTTTCCATCACATTTCTATCATCACGAACTGCCGGTCCTGTCTGCACTTCAGCAGCCGAATGCGAAGAAGCCTTGTCCATAGTTTCCATAACCAGAGGACGGAGAACGCTGCTAGGAATCTGATGCTTTTCGAGAATCTGCTGACCTATAGCTACACAATGATTCGCAAAATTACAAGCAAAAACAGCTGACAGGTGCAGATACTTACGATTATCAGAATCCAATTCATAGACACTACGAGAAATCTGTTCTGCCAGCCTCTTCAAGAAAGATGTTTCAAAAGCACCACATCCCTCAATGAAAATAGGAATATTTTCGAATGCTACCTTTTTGTCTTTCGTAAATGTCTGCATCGGATAAAATACGCCATAATGACAGGCATAACCTTTAAAGACATCCATCGGCATGGAACCAGCTGTATGAACAAACATCTTATCTTCTCTTCCTTTGCACAGTTCAGGAATAAGCATTTCAAGCGCATCATCCTTCACTGAAACTATGTACAAATCTGCATCACAGACCACCTTACTCATCTCATTGACAGGCTCACAATTCACCTTCTCAGCCAATAGAGAGGCCGACTCCCAAGTTCTACTGAAAACTTGTACAATCTGATGTTCTGATTGCGATATTTCGAGCGCAAGATTGGTAGCAAGATTACCTGCCCCAATAAACACTATTTTCATACGTAATTTTGTTTAAAGTTCTACTTTTTATGCAAAAATACTAAAAAATAACGATAGAGGAGCCCTTTTTCTTGCTTTTTTATGATAAATTTATTATTTTTGCCTTCGTGAGAAAATATGAAGTAGAAATATATGGTAAACTGGAAGAAATGCCGCATTTATTGGAAGGCGACTTTTTTCATAGCTTGGAGCTTTTTCAGATTCTTGAAAAAACACCCGGCATAACCCCTTTTATGGCCGTTGCCACACAGGAGAACATGGTGGTCGGACAAATGCTCGTCATCCTCTATCACCGCAAATCTTTATTCCCACCTTATTTATATACGCACGCGCACGCGTATGGAGAGGGATTTTATGCACCCGATGCAGAACAGAATGCAATTTTCCCACTGTTACTCCGCAGCATAACTATCCGCTTACACAAACGACTCTGCTTTTACATCGAATTTTCCAGAATGAGCAAAAAGATGCTAGGTTACCGGGAATTCAGAAAGCTGGGCTATGTACCTATTGCCTGGCAAGAGATACATAACTCCCTACACAGCAAACTTCCCCAAGAGCGACTCTCAGACAAACAAATTGCTATGATTGAAAAAATGAAGAAAAAGGGAATAAGTTGTAGAGAGGCAACTTCACCCGAAGACATCCATCGTTATCACCAGTTGCTCAAAAATTATTATCGGCTGAAACTTCGCCGTTTTGTTCCAGACGAAACATTCTTCCAGAAACTGAGTACAAGTAGCAATGCCAGAAACGTCATCATCACCTATAAGGACAAAGTGATTGGCGGCTATACATGCATCTACAACCAAAGTAATGCCTTTCTTTGGTTTTCTGCATTCAAGAGAAAGACTTACATCCATCTGCATCCGGACACAATGACCATCTGGCAAGCACTCTCTGATGCACAGGAGCAGGATGCCCAACACCTCCACTTTATGGACGCTGGACTTCCGCTTAAGAGTAATCTCTACCGGGAATTCATTCTCGGTTTCGGAGGCAAACCTGTTACTAAGTTTCGCTGGTTCCGCTTCTATCCAAGAGTTATAAACCTGCTCCTCCACTGGCTATACAAAGATTAAAAAAAAAAGAGGTTCCGTAAGCTTATAAAGCATCTCCGAAACCTCTTTCTCTTTTTTAAACGTAATTACACATACGCTCAAAAAAGTACAATTTATATGTTAAAGTCAACGTCTTTGCTCTTTTAACGCACGGTCAAGTTGCTCCAAACCGCGCTCTGTACAGAATCCACGGATCAGGCACAAAATATAATTGTCGTATATCTCCTGCATCGAATGAACACGATAGAGCTGATGGTGCATGATTTCCTCCATCATTACATGTCCTATGTCCATAACGACATTGAAGTCTACATCCTTACGGAAAAGCCCCTCCTTGACACCAGCCTCAAAGAAACGCACACTCTCCTCCCGTTCATGAGCATGATTTTCCTGGAAGAATTTCACTACACGAGGCATCTTATGAACCTCCTCATAAAAAAGAACGCCCACCATCCCATTGCGTTCCATCTGCAATTTATAGACATAGCTGATAATATCTATCACATTCTTCGCTTGGGTCTTGGCGAAATTCTCTAACTTCGAACGATTTTCTTCTAGCTGACGCATCATACCAGCAAGCAACAATTCTTCTTTGTCACCGAAAATCTCGTACACAGTTCTCTTAGATACATGAAGTCCCTGTGAGATTTCATCCATCTTGACAGCTTTTACCCCACGCTTATAGAATTCAGGCATCGCATAGGAGATGATTCTGTCTTTCAGTTCTTGTCTATATTGATTGATTTCTGTCATTTTACTTGTTTGAAGACTATTTTTGTGCAAAGATACAAAAAAAATCAAAAAACCATTCTTTTTTACTAAGTTTTTTTGTACCTTTGCACAAACTTTTAAATTTCGTGCCAAAAATCCACGAATATGAAAGAAGAATAAACTTTAAACCAATATATTGTTATGGTAAAAATTACAAAAGAGGCGGCTTTAAGTTATCACGAGACTGGCCGTCCTGGCAAGATTGAGGTTAAGCCAACAAAACCTTATCACACACAAACGGATCTGAGCCTTGCTTACTCTCCTGGTGTGGCATTCCCATGTCTTGAGATCCAGCAGAACCCAGACGATGCATACAAGTATACTGACAAGGGTAACCTGGTTGCTGTTATCAGTAATGGTACAGCAGTACTCGGACTTGGCGATATCGGTGCCATGAGCGGAAAGCCAGTGATGGAAGGTAAGGGATTGCTTTTCAAGATTTACGGCGGTGTGGATGTCTTCGATATAGAAATCGATGAGAAAGACCCAGAAAAGTTCTGCGAAACCGTAGAGAAAATCGCTCCTACATTCGGTGGAATCAACTTGGAGGACATCAAGGCGCCTCAGTGTTTCTACATCGAGGAGCGCCTGAAAAGAACGCTCGATATCCCTGTAATGCACGATGACCAGCATGGCACTGCTATCATCTCTGCAGCAGGCTTGAAGAACGCTCTTGAGGTAGCTGGCAAGAACATTGCCGATGTGAAGATTGTCGTAAATGGTGCTGGTGCAGCTGCTATCAGCTGTACAAAACTCTACGTAGCACTCGGTGCACAGGTAAAGAACATCGTTATGCTCGACTCCAAGGGCGTCATCACCAGCGACCGCGAAAATCTGACTGAGCAGAAAAAGCTCTTTGCTACAGACCGTCGCGATGTCCATACACTCGAAGAGGCTGTGAAAGGCGCCGATGTATTCGTAGGACTCAGCAAGGGTAACGTGCTCTCCAAGGATATGATCCGCTCTATGGCAGACAGCCCTATCGTTTTCGCTCTTGCTAATCCAGTACCTGAGATCAGCTACGAGGACGCTATGGACAGCCGCCCTGACGTATTGATGTCAACTGGCCGTTCAGATTATCCTAACCAGATTAACAATGTAATCGGTTTCCCATACATCTTCCGTGGTGCACTCGATGTTCACGCCCGTGCTATCAACGAAGAGATGAAGATGGCTGCTGTTCATGCAATTGCCGATTTGGCTAAGCAGCCTGTTCCTGATGTAGTAAACGATGTTTACCACGTTAACGACCTTACATTCGGTCCTAAATACTTCATTCCGAAACCTGTAGATCCACGTTTGATTACAGAAGTTTCTGCTGCCGTAGCCAAGGCTGCAATGGAAAGTGGTGTGGCTCGCACACCTATCACAGACTGGGAGAAGTACAAGCAGGATTTGCGCCAGCTGCTTGGTCAGGAGACCAAACTGACCCGCAAGCTCCACGATACAGCGCGCCTTCACCCACAGCGTGTAGTATTCGCAGAAGGTGGTAACCCAACTATGCTGAAGGCTGCAGTCCAGGCAAAGCAAGAGGGAATCTGCCAGCCAATCCTGTTGGGCAACCCAGACCGCTTGAACCGTGTAGCTAGCCGTTTGAAGCTTGACCTTTCAGATATTGAGATTGTAGATATGCGTGCCGATAACGAACAGGGCCGCCGTGCTAAGTTTGCAAAGCATCTGGCAGAGAAGCGTGCTCGCGAGGGCTACAGCTTCGAGGAAGCTTATGATAAAATGTACGAGCGCAACTACTTCGGTATGTCAATGGTAGAACAGGGTGATGCTGACGCATTCATCACTGGTCTTTACACAAAGTACAGCAATACCATTAAGGTGGCAAAAGATGTAATTGGAATCCGTGAGCCATACAAGACTTTCGGTACCATGCACATTCTTAACACACAGAAGGGTATTTATTATATCGCCGATACGCTCATCAACCGTCACCCAGACGAAGATGTGCTGATCGATGTTGCCAAGCTGTCTGCAGGTACAGTAAAATTCTTCAACGAAGAGCCGGTTATGGCCATGTTAAGCTACTCTAACTTCGGTACAGACAATATCGGCTCACCAGTTAAGGTAAAGAAAGCCGTTGCTGAGATGCAGAAGGAGTTCCCTGAACTTGCCATCGATGGTGAGATGCAGGTAAACTATGCACTCAACAAGGATCTGCGCGACGAGAAGTATCCATTCTCCCGCCTCAAGGGCAAAGACGTTAACACTTTGGTGTTCCCTAACTTGAGTAGCGCCAATGGTGCATACAAACTTCTCCAGGGTTTGAATCCTGAAGCTGAGATTATCGGCCCTATCCAGATGGGATTGAACAAGCCTATCCACTTCACTGACTCAGAGAGCAGTGTGCAGGATATCGTAAACATCACAGCAGTAGCTGTCATTGATGCTTACGTAGAGAAAATCAAGAAACAGAAGTAAATCGCTTCTCTCTCCTGATTTGAACAGATAGAACAAGATCATAGTATTTTCCATGAACAGGTTGGCGCAACAGCGTCAACCTGTTTTTATTTTCTCTTCCCCACTAAAACATCCGATAGTTCTTCTCTTTATACTTATAAAATAGTTCTTCTCTTTATACTTATAAAATAGCTCTTCTCTTTATACTTATAAAGATGTCTAAACAAAAGTAAAAGAAGCGAACTTCGCAAACGATTGCACAGTTTTTATTCCTAATATAAGTTAAATATTGTGTATGTGTGCCCACACAGCAGAGTTACAACAAAAATAATCAAATAAATATTTGGTTAATTGAAAAATATCATGTACCTTTGCAACCAGTTATCCTGAAAACAATCTTTTTACCTTAATGGAAACTAATACCTATTGAAGATTTGGAGCGGTAGCCTGTGAAGGTCATCGCTTTTTTCTTTTTATACACCTCCCCCTATTAAATAGCAAATAGCGTATATTGTTCCCAAGAAGGAAGTATACTATTAAAAGGTAGTATCACTTGATTCGGAAGGCTTGCTGACTGCAGTGAGCAGACCTGCCGACTATAGTGAGCAGACGTGCTGACTAGGCTCAGCAGAGCTGCTGACACTAGTCATAACTTTAACGAAGGTATCTTCTTGAACCAGAGAAGTCGTATCCTTAAACCTAAGGAGACATCTCCTTGAACCAGAGAAGACATATCATTGAACCTAAGGAGGCATCTCCTTGAACCAGAGAAGACATATCATTGAACCTAAGGAGACATATCATTGAACCTAAGGAAGTATATTATCGAACCCAATAAAGAACATTATACTATTCACGAGTCCCTTATCCGGTAGCAAATAATCGGTATTCTTATAAAAAGCAGGCTTTTCTGTTAAATCTTTCTAAAAAAGCATCATTCTTTCCCCAACATTTTGTTCATATCAAAGATAATTTGTAATTTTGCACCCCGAATGCTCATGGATTGGGCAAATGTTACAGAAAAGTTTAGTTCGAAGGGGCTCAAAGAAGATCCGGCACAATGCAGGACGCCTCCCGAAGAAACCCGTTTATATAATTAATTTAATGTACGCAATTGTAGAAATTAACGGTCAGCAGTTCAAGGCTGAGGAGGGCAAGAAGCTCTTCGTAC
>ERZ1026890.384-NODE-384-length-29400-cov-8.435849_pt1 | contig 29400 bp, 44 predicted proteins | sample MGYA00380175_ERZ1026890 | MGnify/ENA primary metagenome ERZ1026890 (study PRJEB33269, sample SAMEA4719811) | human gut metagenome | biome: human-associated habitat; feature: organic feature; material: feces | place: Cameroon | collected 2013-10 ...
AGTGTAAATAATAAATATAGTATTCACTTTAAAAATCATAGATTATGGCAGCAATTTTCACAAATGTAAATGGTAATGGTTTTACACTTTACAAAGAAGGTACAGTTAGTGAGGTTCACACAGAGAGTGTAGCACTCAGAAAGAGAGCTCAGAGTAAGAAATTCCGCGTTTCTTATCCGGAAACAAAAAGTGACGGGATAAACACCTATTACTTCTTCCGTGGAAAATTGGTTGTTGTTGCTCACATTTGCAACAATGACTATGAGCTTGCTGAGTTTAAAGCAAACAACGTTATTCGCTAAAATGAAGGAGGAGCAAACAATGACTTACACAGAATTGAAAACTAAACAAAGTAAGGAGATAAATGATTTTCCATTGGGAGCAGCGTTTACACAACAGAGCTTCGAAGAAATGATGAAGAAGTGGGGACTAACCACCAGCAAGGAAGATTGCAAGAAGATACTATCTCTTGGCAGTGGTTGCTATATCCGAAAGTCTGACGAAGTGGAATTTGACCGTTTAGCAGCAAAACATAAACAAGAAAGGATTGACTTTCTCGCAACAGACGTTGGGTTGAAGGATGCCTTACAATACGAGTTCGGAAATCAAGAATGTGGTTACACTTGGTGTTTTGAGGATGGTATTAAGGCTCTCGGGTTCAATGTAAAGAAGTTCCTCGCCAACAAGCATAGAGCTAAAGTTTTCGAGGAAGCAAAGCAAGAATATATCAACAAAATGGAGGGCTAAAGTATGGAATACAAGTCACTATCAAAAATAAAAGGTCTCAACTTAGAAGACCTCTCAACAAAAGAAATTGGTGAGAAGATTCAGATAGGTAGCAAACAGGTCTGCGTTACAAAAAGGAAATATCCACACGTTTTATGCAAGCAGTGCTTTTTCAACGAATACGACTGCAACGGCATCTCATGTATGCGAGAGGATAGAACAGATGGAAATGATGTAATCTTTAAACCGGTTTAGCGATGGAAACATTATACTTACAAGGAGTTGGCTGCAAGTCTGCAATCAGGGCTGCAGAACTAAAGGGTGGTGATGTGACGATGTGGAATTTCGGCTATACAGAAACCATCTTAGGAATTGCCAAGGAAACTGCCAAAACAATAGTCTTTAATATCAAATGCAATGATAGTGGTTACGTTGGTACAAGGAGATTAGCAAAAGACCGTCTTGTCGTAAGATTAGCCTGATAGATATAAAGGAGCTGGCATCATGTTTTTAGTTAAATTTAGAATGGGGCATAAAGGAATGTCCTTTAAGTGATTAGTAATTTTTCAAGTTGATTTTTGCCAGCTCCTTCTCATACGGAACGAAACCATAATCTAGAGTGATGTGTTTTATTATTTACAAAATCAAGTTCCGTAAAAGGGAGTGCATCTAAGAGGTGTGCTCCCTTGTTTTGTTTACAAAAAACTTTCGTTTTTGATTAAAAAAGTTGCTTAAATATTTGCGTATTTGATAAATTTGTTGTATCTTTGTAGTGTAAATAATAAACATAGTATTCACTTTAAAATTAAAAAGATTATGAAGAATTTAGTTTATGCTCGTTTCGAGAGAATGACAGTTGATGAAGTTTCTGAGCTTATGAGAAAAGCGTCTGGCAAGATGGCAATTAAGGTAGCTTCTGTTGCACCTACTTTGTTCCGAGTTTCAGCATACGGCATCTTTGATGGAGATGCAGAGGACTGGGGCTTCGAGAGCGCAGATTGCGGAATGTTCCAGGGAGAAAAGGAGTTCGAGGCAACCAAGAAGTTGTATGAGACCACCATCGCTTAAATAGCAAGCAAACATTCGTTGAACCAATTAAGGATAAAGATTATGAAGACAAAAGTAAACTCGCTTAGCGAAAAGCAGAGAAAGACGTGGGAAATGATTCGAGTAGAATTGAATTATGAAGACACGGATGAGGACTTTAATGAATTTAAGGAAGAGGCTGAAAGCCTGCTTGCAGACGATAAGGAAGACTTCTGTGTGACATACGATAGTATGAATGGAATCAATGCTTCTGATGTGATATACCTCATTTACGCATAGTAATCATCAGTTATTCATAAAGTTATGGAAGAATCATTATCAGAGTACATGCTTCGCATATTCCGTTCTGCCTACCCATCAGTTCCTATTACACTTTCAAAAGTCAAGGCTTATCTTGACACGGTTGATGATTGGAGAGAGTTGGACGATAGCCATTTGGCATTATTATACAATTTTAATCTTAAAAAATAGAAAGGGAACAATAATGAGAAATTCAAATTTCAATCTTATCAAGTCTTTGGGCCATGTTGGTGACAGCGAAGAAGAACACAAACTTTTAATGATGGAGGGTTATAAGAAATGAAGAATATTTATCATATACACCAGTCTTCCAATTCCTATTGGGAAAGCCATTGGACAGATACAGATTACTATCTTTGTGACACGGAAGAGGAATATCAACAGAAGTTGGCTGAATACAAAAAGAAACGAGAAGATATAATTTCTCGTTATGAAGCTAACAAATCCGACATGTCAGCAGAATACTGTTATTACAATTTTTGCTTTCATGAAGAAGGCAAGATACACGCTAATGAATATTATTACGCACATGAATGGTGCGGAAAAGAGTTCGATGCCTACGGATTTGGTTGGCATGAGAACTTAGAGAGAAGTACTCATTATAAATATTTTCTGAAGCCAGATTCTGTACATAACGAGAACGTCAGTTCCGCTGTAGGACGTTTTACCGGCTACGGAAGCTAACAAGTATAGAGATGAGGCATAGATTTTTTAACAAAGCATCACAAATACAAATAGCACAATAAAATAAATATGGATTCACTGCTTTACACTACGGATGGAGGGCGAAGAAAAGTAACCCCATCCAACGGCACAGACTTCTCATTGGAAGAACTTCAAGGATTTGTCGGTGGCTACATTGAGATTATCAGACTCGGAGACAACAGACTCATAATAGTCAATGAAGAAGGGAAAATATTGGGTCTTCCAAAGAACACCTTTGTAACAAAGATTATCCAGTCTGCAGGTAGACAAGACATCATTGTCGGAAACGTTTTAATATGCGATCTTGATAAAGTGAAATAAAGCTATAAGCTAGAAAGGATTATATATGAAAAGGTATGAAGTTGAAATCGTAGAGAAAATTACCTACAAGGTTTCGTTGGACGCATCATCATCCGAAGACGCAGAGAATGCCGCAAGACGTTTGTACGATTTGGGTGCTTTGGAGAATGGCGAGTTGGAGAGTGTTATATTTGACGTAGAAGAGAAGGAGGGTAAGTAATATTAATAAGCAGAAAGAGAAGCTATAGTACTATACCCCTATAAAAAACAGAAGAGCTTATCCTCACGGACGAGCTCGTTCTTATGCAAATAATAAATTTTCACTTTAAATTCAAAATTATGAACTGCCTTTCGGCGGGACACAAAATTAAATCAAAATCAAATTTAATACTGCAAAGATACTCAAAAATGCCGAGAAAAACAAGTTTTTTATCAGAAAAAGAAAAATAACTTATCAAAAACTTGCATAGAATTGTATTTTTGATTATCTTTGTAATCAAATTACAAGTTTTACGTAAAAAGAAAGCGTAATATTGAAGCAAATAATAGATTGACATTACACAAGATTATGAAGATAAATGAAATCATAGAAGAAAGAATGCACTATCGAGGTGTAAACCAAACGATGGTATGTAAGGAATGCGGTCTGATAATTCAGAATTTCAACGCATTTCTAAAAGGTAGCCGTGGCTTGGCAATAGAAAGCCTTATCAAAGTAATGAAGCATTTGAACTTGGCTTTTAGTAAGGAAGGTTCCGCATTCTCTCCAAACCTCATAGAAGATAAAGTCAAGACAAGCCTAAAAGAAAGTGAGGTAAAAATGGCAACTATCGCTAAAAGTATAAATGTAAGCGGTAGCACCCTCTCTACTATAGTAAACGGAAAAAGGAAGATGTCAGCAAAGGTGCTGTATGCACTGATTGACTATTTCGGATTAGAAGTCGTAACAATTAAATAAAAAACAACATGACACAGCAGAACAACGATATTGGGACCAATAAACGTGACAACATCAATGTTTCGTCAGAGAATTGGGAATTTGATGAAGACGTAGCAGAAGTGTTCACTGATATGCTGGAGCGTTCTATTCCGGACTATCACACGATGCGTAAGCTTGTAGATCAGGTTGCAGAGCACTTCATTAAGCCAAACACCCGATTCGTCGACTTGGGTTGTGCCAATGGTCTATCAGCAGAGGGCATCATAGCAAACCATTATAAGGATGTTATCTCTTATTTGAGCGATGTAAGCGAACCTATGCTGGCAAAATGCCGAGAACGCTACAAGAAACAGATAGAGGAAGGTTTTGTACATGTCACAAGACTTGACCTAACGAAACATCCTATAGGATATGGTTGCTTCAGTAAAGGCTGTTCAGTTATTCTTTCATGCCTCACCTTGCAGTTTATACCGGTAGAATACCGCCAGGGAATCATTGAAAGCGTTTATAGTAGTCTTAATAAAGGCGGTGCTTTCATCTTGGTAGAAAAGGTTTTGGGTAATTCATCAGAGATTGGGAGCATCTTCACTTCGATTTACTACGACATGAAGCGAGAAAACCAATATACGGAAGAGCAGATAGCAAGCAAGCGCAAGTCTCTGGAAGGTGTTCTCTGCCCTCTTACCGAAGAAATGAATATCAGTATGTTAAAGATGGCAGGTTTTCGGAAGATTGATACCTTTTGGAAGCATCTTAATTTTTGTGGAATCATAGCAATTAAAGATTAACAATATGGCAACAAAGAAGAAAATAAAAGTAACGCAACTGAAAGTGAACCCTGAGAACCCACGAACAATCAGTGAGTTCATGATGGGCAAACTCACAGAGAGTCTTCTTGTATTTCCTAAGATGTTAGAGCTTCGTCCTATCATCGTAAACAAGAACAAGGTGGCTCTCGGTGGCAATCAGCGTCTCCAAGTTCTATTGAACATTCTCAACATGGAAGATGTAGAGATTGAGGAATACTTGGAAAATCAGTCAAAATATCGCCTAGCTCCCGAAGAGAAACAGAACGAACTGAAATCCTTTTGGAATAGCTGGAAGAACAACCCTGTCGTACCGGCTAAGATAGCCGATGATATGACACCGGAAGAGGAAAAGGAGTTTCTTGCTAAAGACAATCTCCATTATGGGGAGGATGATGTGGAGGTGCTCAAAAAGGAGTATGACCGTAATGATATAGAGGAATATGTAGGCTCTGTACCTTGGAATCTGTATGATTATGACGATAACAAGATTAATGATGCGGAAGTAGACACTACGGTTGTTCGCTCAAAATCATTTAAATGCGGATATATAGAAGTAACTATCACCGATGAAGAGTACAAAATGCTCGATGATGCACTTACAGATTATTGTGAGCAGAATTTTGGAAGTGGTGACGGATTTCTCTCATACTTGTTAGGAATTGAATATAAAGCTGATAATGAAGAAAAAACTGAGGAGGAAAAATAATGAAGATAAATATAACTGAACTGATTACTAATCCTAATAATCCAAGAAAGATTAGTAAAGATAAGAAAGCGCGTTTAAAGCAGAGTATTCTTTTGTTCCCAAAGATGCTTTACTATCGTGACATTACCATTAATAAGGAGAATATGGTACTTGGAGGTAACCAACGTACAGATATTCTTAAGGAGATTTTAAAAAGTTCTCCTATGGATTGGATTTTGACAATGTCGGAAAACGAAAAGTGGAAGCTACTTTCTCCATCGCAGCAAGAGCAAGCTGTTGACTACTGGAAGGAATGGGTGAAAGACCCGGTTGTCGAGGTGTCCGTAGCAGAAAACTTAACAGAGAAAGAGGAAAAGGAGTACATATTTAAAGACAACGAAGAGTATGGAGAATATGATTTCGATCGTCTCACAAAAATGTATGACCAAATCAATCTTGTAAACTTTGGCTTTGACGAAGGATTATTTTATGATGCCTCTGAAGACGATACAGTTGTAAAAAAGAACAAGCTGTCAAAGAGTGCAAAGAAAATTAATGTATTGATGTTCGGAAAGAATTCTGTAGCAGTTACCAAAAATGAATATGCAGAACTTGTAGAACAATATGAGAATTATGTAGATGAGATTGGAGTAGACTTCGGTTTCATAAAGTTTTTGTTTAACAAACTTAATCAGGAATAATTATGGAGATTATCAAGATTTCAGACATCAAGCCTGCAGCTTACAATCCACGAAAGTTAAGCCAAGAGGCTTTCGTAAACCTGCAAGGCAGTCTTAACGACCTCGGCTTTATTCTGCCGATTATCGTGAATCGTGACAACAAGACCATTGTTGCCGGACACCAGCGTACAAAAGCTGCAACAGCTATTGGTATTCATGAAGTACCAGCCTATTTCGTATCAGGAGTACAGCTCGTAGACGAGATTCTTTTCAATCAAGTTCACAACGGAATTGAAAGTGAACCAAAAGAAAAAGGTTCGTATAAAGGTAACCTAGAAGTCGGAAAATTCTACGATGATATTTCCAATAAAGATTTTGACATACCAAACAGTGGTGCCTCATACGTAAAAGACATGTGTATGCTTATCACCCGTTATGGTGATGCACTTAGTGCTATTATTTGTGACGGCCAAGTTGTTTTTGGAAATAATTATGTAAGAGCAGCCCAAATCCTTGATATTCCTGTGCATGGATATATTTTGGATAAAAAGTACTTGGAAAAGTACAATTTTTATTTCTCGAAGGATTATGGCGTTTACAGCTATGACCATCTTGACCGTGAAGATTTTGTTCAAGGACTGGCTCAACCTCCAAGAGCTGCCGGAATGGAGTGGTCAACCCTATATCGCGTGGCAACCAAATGGATTCTAAAGGATCAAAAAGATGTTTCTGTATTTGATTTTGGTTGCGGTAAAGCTATGTGTGTCGACAAGCTCAAGAAGAAATATGGCTATAAGAATGCGATAGGCTTAGAGTTTTTCAATCATAACCGCAAGGGTATCAGCGTGGAGAAGGGGCAAGAGATGATTACCAAACTTATCAATTTTGTCAAGAAGAATGGAAAATTTGATTATTGCATAGCAGAAAGCGTTATCAACTCTGTAAATTGTGTTGAAGCAGAGCGTTCTGTCATTGCTATTCTCATGTTGTTCTGTAAGCCGGGAGGTAAGATTTTCTTCTGTGGCCGAAGCAAGGAGACAATCCTTAGTTTAATGACACAGAAGAGAAATACAACAGATGAAATGTTCTCGGCTCGTTTTCTTGACGAAAATGGTTTAACAGCGATAATGGTAGAAGGTCAGTGGTTTTATCAGAAATTCCATTCCAAAGAGGATGTGCAGAAGCTAATCGATAATTTTGGATTTAAGGTATTCTATTCTGACAGAGATTCATATTGGCGACTCGGAGTCGAAAAGACAAGAGAGTTGAATGATGAAGAATACATGGCAGCCATTGATTACGAGTTCAACATGAAGTTGCCTAACAATCAACGCTATCATCGCCACAATGACATCCGTGAGTTGTTTGGTTTTCCAACGGTTGAAGACAAAGGTAATTAATGCTTTTTTGCTAAAAATAATTGCCAAAAAGCTTGCATATTTGATAATTATTTAGTATCTTTGTAGTGCAAATAATATGCACAATTTACTTTAAATTATCGAAATTATGGTAACAATTAAGTATTTCAAACCAAAAAGGAACTATAGGTACCTTTGGTTAAAACTCGTTAGAGATATAGACCTAAGCCAGCATTGCACAAAATGTCTGATTGGTAAGTTTGACAGAAGAATATGGGGTGGTACCCCACTTAACCCAAACAGAGAACTGAGACTAGAAGAATCAAGACTTTACTATCTGTGTGGTGTTTGTGAAGATTGGATATGGTCTCATAACCTTCATGTGGCATTCGCCCCAGCTTTCGGACATGAAATTAATATTGATAACGAGTATTGTACTCTCAGAATAGAAAACGCTCGCAGAATCGATATTACAGATGAGTATATTGATTGGAATTTGCCACAAGCAAAGAAGCGAGAGTTTAATACGTGCAGAAACTGGTGGTTTGCCAACATGATAAATGCTGGTGCCATCAACGGCATAAAACCACCAGTTCACTATAAACAATTAAATATGTTTGATGTATGAAACTATTAAAACCGTCAATAGATGAATTTCGTGATGTGATGGAGACCGCACACGGCAATATGTCGGATGCTGCCAAAATACTTCATGTTACAAGACAAACCATATATAATTGGTGTAATGGAGAACCGGAATTCAAAGAAATTGTACAAGAACACCGCAAACGTTTGTTTGATGAATGTCTTGGTCAAGCAAGAATACTCGCATTAGGTCTTCCAAAAGTCGAGAATGGAAAACTTGTCGGATGGATAGAGAAACCAGACGGTCAGATGCTCCGTTACTTCTTGCAGACCCTAGGTAAGGATGAAGGATTCGGTACCTCTGTAGATATTACGTCGGGAGGTGAAGCTCTACCTCAGGTTATCAACTTGATTTGTGACACGAAAGCTTCGGGGCCGGCTGCGCCACAAAGTAAAGATGGAGAATAAAATATACGTAACGGAAAACAGAACAGATTATGAGCTGCGTTTCGGTAATAGTACCTTACTCGTTCACTTCGTGAAAAAGATACCGAGTGCAGAGTTTGATATGAAATCAGGCTGCTGGCATATTCAAAAGACAGACAAGCTCCTTATGGATGCTTTCTGTTATTATGCCAAAAGCCGTTTCATTGTTTCTGACGTCGTTCATCTTAGCGACCCATCAGAGGCGGAAGGTATTGCAGACAGAATGCCAACGTTGCGATTTCCACACCATCTTCTGCTCGAGCCTTACGACTACCAGAAGAAAGGTATTCAGTATATGGTGGTCCACAAACGCACATTCAACTGCGATGATATGGGACTAGGTAAAGACCAGCCTTGCTCAGAGCCTGTTCTCACAGATAAGGGTTGGTCCACTATGGGAGAACTCAATGTAGGTGATATAGTCATTGCCGGAGACGGAACAAGAACAAAAGTACTTCGTATATTTGAACAAGGCGAGAAAGAATGTTTCAAAGTGTCGTTCAGTGACGGAACATCAACACGATGTGGTCGTGAACATCTTTGGAGTGTTCAGCATCCAAACTGGGCAAGGCGACATGGCAAGGTATACTACAAGACTCTCACTCTCGATGAGATAATGCAGAAATACAAATATCAAGTCGTAGATAAGAGATATCCTGATACAGAGAGGTGGAATTACATGTATTCCATTCCGGTGTGTGGACCAGTAGATTTCAAGACTGGATATGAACCGATTCTCGATCCGTATGTTCTCGGTGTAATCATTGGTGACGGATGCTTACGAAAAATCTGCCACATCGTGATTACTAAGCCGAATGAAGAGTTGCGGAAGAAAGTCGCAGAAAGGCTCAACAATGGAGATACGGTTACAGACTTCAAATACGACAACGGCATCACTTTCGCCATAAACAAAGGCTCAAATGTAGAGTACGAAACGCAGCACGCTCTTGTAAAACTCGGTCTATATGGAGAAAAAAGCGTTAGCAAGTTCATCCCAAAAGAGTATTTGACCGCTTCAATACAAGTGAGAAAAGACCTTCTTGAAGGATTGCTTGACACAGACGGACACAAGATAAAAGATGACGTGTGGGAGTACAGTACTGCATCGGAACGTCTTGCTATAGACTTCGCAGAGCTCTCAAGGTCACTTGGCTACATAGTTAGAGTAAGCGAACGTGAAAGCTACTACGAAAAGGGTGGCAAACTATTCCGAAGCTGGCGCATATACATATATGGACCGAAGGCCCGCAAGATAAAGACTATCGTAAACATTGAGAGCGCAGGAAAGGAGAAATCACGTTGTATCATGGTTGACAACAAAGACCATCGTTACATAACGAAAGATTATATTGTGACTCATAACACCTTTCAGACCATAGCAGCCGTTGATATAGCTAACTCCTACCCTTGCCTTGTAGTATGTCCGGCAAGTATGAAAATAACATGGCAGAGGGAGTTCAAGCGTTTCACCGGAAAGAATTCTGCGATACTTGATGATAAGAACAAGGACAGATGGCATTACTATATTCATACCGGTACCTGCAAGGTCTTCATCACCAATTACGAGAGCGTTAAGAAATTCTTCATCCTCGGGTGTAAGACCAAAAGGGTAACCGTAAAGAACTTAGAGGTTGATAGTCGTATGAGACTATTCAAAAGCGTGGTCATTGATGAATGTCACAGATGTAAGGAAGCCTCAACGCTTTGGAGTAAGTACCTTGAAGCGATGTGCAAAGGTAAGGAATATGTATATATGCTGACAGGAACCCCAATAGTTACCGGCAACAAAGACTTAGTCCAACAGCTCAAGATCATGGGCAGAATAAATGACTTTGGAGGGACAGCAGCGTTCAAAGACAGATATTGTCAGCCTGACGTTGGTTACGAAAGGCTTTCGGAGCTGAACTACAGACTTTGGGAAACGTGCTATTTCAGAAGAGATAAATCTCTTGTTTTGAAGGAGCTACCCGAGAAGATTCGTCAGTATAACGTCTTGGAAATCACCAATCGCTCAGAATACGAAAAGGCAGAGCTTGACCTTATTGACTATCTGCAGAAATACAAAGAAGCAGATGATGAAGCTATTCAAAAAGCTCTACGCGGATATGTCATAGTTCAAATCAACGTCCTCCGACAGATAGCAGCAGAAGGAAAGTTGCAAGAAGCATTGAAGTCTATCCATGATATAGTGGATGCAGGAAACAAACTTATCGTCTTTGTAGCTCATAAATCACTCGTTAAGAGCATAAAAAAAGAGTTCAAGGGTGCAGTAAAGGTAACGGGCGATGATAGTCCGGAACAGAAGCAGAAAGCCATTGACGCTTTCCAAAACAATGAGGATTGCAACCTTATTGTGGTGAACATCAAAAGCGGAGGTGTCGGAATCACGCTTACTGCTGCTTCTAACATCCTTTTCCTAGAGTTCCCATGGACTGCTGCTGACTGCGACCAATGCGAATGCAGAGCGCACAGAAACGGACAGAAGAACGTTGTTACTTGCACTTATCTCTTAGGAAGAAACACTTTTGATGAAAAGATGTATTCTATCATCCAAAAAGAAAGAGAACAAGCCGGCATCGTTACAGGAGCAAAAGACTCTGCAGAGGAAAGAATCTTTGATTTAGTTAATAACATTTATAAAGACAAAATAGAATGATTACAATTAACGAAAGAATACAATTAAGAATGAAGGAACTTGGCATCCGGTCAAGAGACCTTTGCCAAAAGCTCGAAATCAACGAGCATAACTTCTCGCCATTCATCAATGGAAAGAGACCAATCCCATATATTGAGGTTGAGAGAATCTGTAATTATTTAGGTTTAACACTTATAGAACAAAAGTAGAATAAATATGTTTAGAGAAAAAATAAGAAAGACTATCTACGAAAGAGAGCTCAAAGTAGATAAAGTTGCAAAAGACATAGGGGTTAATACTGCGAATCTTTATGCATACATTAAAGGAACTCGTAATATAAATCTCAAACAATTAGATAAATTGGTTCATTACCTGGGGCTTTACCTTCTTCCGAAAGAAGGATTTGTTTTTGACCCAGATAATATTCCAAAATTTAATCGATAGAAGATGTGACTCATTTACATTTTTACACTCATAAAGAAAGGTAAATAAATGCCGAAATCAATAGATGTTAGATTATTTCCAAAGCAAGCGCAGGCTTATGAATTTCTTTCCTCCGAGAACGACACCGTAACTGAACTATTATATGGCGGTGGAGCCCGTGGAGGAAAATCTGCATTTGGCTGTATCTGGCAGATATTGAGAAGAATAACTTTGCCGGGAAGTGTTGGCTTGGTGTGCAGAGAAGTACTTACTCAGCTTAAAGATACTACTCTAGTTACCATGTGGGAAATGTTAGACATGATGAAACTACGTTCATGTGTTCGTTTCAACGAGGTCAAGAGTATTATGTATTTCCCCAATGGGAGTAAAATTCTGTTTCGAGATTTGATTTATGCCCCAAGAGACCCTGAGTATGACCGTCTCGGTTCGCTTGCCATTACAGACCTCTTTGTTGACGAAGCTCAGCAGATTTCAGAAAAAGCCATTTCGGTATTGAAAGGTCGTTTTTCTTTGCTCAATGGTGTCCGGGCTGATGGTACAAGATGGCACACCATACCAAAGGCCCTTTACACTTGTAACCCAAAAAGAAATTGGATATACAATGACTTTGTAAAACCTGCGAAAGAGGGAACGCTTCCACCATATAGAAAATTCATTAAAGCCTTGCCTATAGATAATCCATATGTAGACCAAGACTTTATTGACAACTTGCTGAAAGCGGACAAGGTGACCGTGCAGCGACTTTACTTCGGAAACTTCGAGTATGATGATGATCCATCTGTTCTTTGTGATTACGATGCCATCAATGACTTGTTTACAAACGACCACATCAAGCCGGTTGGTGCCCATAGCGGTTCTGCCGACATCGCCGGAAAGGGACATGATAGGTTTGTTGCCGGTTCTTGGGTTGGCAATGTATGCTATATCAAGATAGACACAGATTATTCGCCGGGAAAGGAAGTAGAGACGCAACTAAAGGATATGATGATTAATGATAGTATTCCTAGGTCTCTGATGGTTGTAGATGCTGATGGCGTCGGCTCTTTCTTGGAAAGCTATCTTAATGGAATCAAGGAATTTCACGGAAACGGAAGACCTATTGACCCGAGATATGCCAATCTGAAGGCTGAATGTGCTTATAAGTTGGCAGAACTTATCAATAAAAGAGCTATCAAGATAGTCTGTACGCAAGAGCAGCGAGAGAGAATCATGGATGAGCTTGGTGCCTTGAAGATGGCAGATATTGACAATGACCTTAAGAAGTACGACATCATCAAGAAAGAGGTAATGAAGATTATCCTCGGTCATTCCCCTGACTACCTTGATATGCTCATCATGTCTATGTTCTTCCGAAGAGTGAAACCTTCTGCAGGTGCTTCAATGAAGATACAGACTAGAAAAAACGACTAGAATCGCGATTGTAGTAAAGATATGCAAATAATGATGTGTCACATTTCAAAATTGTGTAACTTTGAAACATGAAAAAGGAAGAAGACAAAGACCTATGCACTTACGGAAAGTTCCTTGAACTCTTTCCGTTATGCACAAAGGTAAAGCAGGAGGAATTGTTGGAAAGGTTACGCAAGCAGCCTTGTCCGCAATCTATATGTGGCAAGCATGTGCCGGACAGCTTAAACATGCTTACCTATGGGCAGTTGGATGATATGCAGACAGCAGCCTCATCACAACAGCCGATAGAGGAAACATGCAAGGTGCTCTTACAAGTTGATTCAAACTTGCTTTTAAATGAAGATGTCAATGATGTGTTCGGTTTTTCTAACTTTGTAACAAAGGAGATAAACCGAATCAACAAAATTTTCTCTTCCATCAAGCCGTCCTACTCACAAGAGGAACGTGCTGCAGGTATCGAGTCTCTTAACTTCGGAGCATTTGGGGTCTTGGATTGGTACGCACAAAGAATGCACATCGCAAATCAGAATGAAGTTAGAAACATATCATGGTTGCGTATCTTTCAATGTATGAAGAATGATAACGAGAAGAATGAGTTCGAGCGTAGGCTTTATCAGATTTACTCAAAAAAGAAATAGCGTATGGAACTAAAAGGAACTAAGAAATATGGAACGGTGGAAGCCAAGGTAAGAAGGGTTGTGGAGACCATGGGCGAAGATGTTGAATACCTCTTCATGAACTGGTCGCAGGCCAACGTAGCTTTTGATGCTATTACTAAGCCATCAGTAGTTTACGTCCTTCCACCATCGGGAAAGTTGGATTTTGACTATGCAAGAGTTAAGGATTATCCGGAGACTCAGATTGCCTTCCTCTCCCCTACAGACTTTGATTTTGACGGAACAGAGAACGACAATATCATCGAGCAGATGAAGAGACTTGCCATTAAGTTTGTCAAGGCACTCAATGCCAGCGAGTACTTTGAATTGATAGAAGGAAAGCTGCCTTATCAGGTTGTTTATGATTTCTTAGACCAAAACGTTACCGGTGTGGTTATCAATTTGGTTCTTGAAGAATTGGATGGTATTATCATCTGTGACGATGATAATTTCAGATTAGAAAAAGGCACCTTCTCAGACCCTCCTTTCGATAAGACTTTCACTGAAGCCAAGATGTAAAGATTAATTCTTTGTTTTCCTAGGGATTAAGGCTATAACCGTAAAAATATTTAAACATGAGCGATATATCAAATGAGGTTAACAAGTTGCTTACCTTTCACCTTGGTAATATCAAGGTCGGAATAGCACAGAGAATGGCAGCATTAGGCAGAATGTCAAGCGGTCGTTCCGTAGCTTCTTTACAGATAGAGGTGAAGGACTCTAAAGGAAACCTCTCAGGTGATAAGCAATGGGAAACCATGCAGCGAGGAAGACGTCCTGGCAAGGTACCATCCAACTTTAGGGAAATCATTAAGAATTGGGTGAGAGCAAAAGGCATCAATATTCAACCGAGAATAGGACAGAGCCAAAAGCAGGCCATAGAGAGTTTTAGCTATCTCGTCACTCGCAACATCATGCTGAAGGGGACGAAACTCTATAGAGACAAAGGATATAACGACATCTACGACACATTGTTAGAGGAAGAGATAAAGAATCTGACGAACGAGACCGCATCAGTCTTAGAGTTAGAGGTAGACAAGATTAACGACAATTTTATAAAAGATGGAGACAAAGACAACAAGTAGTGGTAGCATCACATTTCCTAACGAGAATGTGTTTGCTTTCAATCCGAACTATATAGACTTCAATCTAGACAGCTCGGTAAATTCCGTGAACGTATCAGTTGTGGGAAACGGAAAGGAGTTTAAGATAGTATGCTCACTTTACAATGGAAAAGGCAAGTGCTATATCAGTAGAATGCTTCAACTTCTTTTCGATGATGATGTGCTCACTACAAGAGTGATTAGTGCCACGATAGATGTAAGCACAGACACCGAGGATTTGCAGTCAGATACGTTTAATGTCATGTGGGGGTGCATCAGACTCGGCGACCCTTTCGGTTTGGGAGAGACAATAACTAAGTTCCCTACCCCTTTTTCTGCAGGAATGAAACACGTGAGGTTCTTACGTGAGGTGAAGTGGTTCAAAAAGTTTCCTTTCTCCGTATCATTCTTCGCTCCTTCATTAAGCAGCATACTCACCTCCACTATAGATGGAACCAGTACAACAAATGTTGATAGAGATATGAAGTCTATCTTTGAGGTTTCGCCACCGAAGGAAGCAGTCAACAACATCTTCTACGACATCAACTTGGAAAAGGAGCTATTGGAGTCAACTTTCCCAACTATCTTTGATGAAACTTTCAGAAAGACCTACAAGTTTGTTGATGAATTAGTAAAGGTTACCATAAGCAAGGAGACTGAAGGTTACTATATCAGATGGATAGACCAGTTTGGCTTTATTCAATATTGGCTCTTCAAGAAAGGTGACATCACCAGCAAGAATAAGCTAGGAAGCAACACCAAGCCTATTCAGAAGGAGCTAAACGGCATATACTACGGAAACATTGAGAGAGTGACTTCTATAGATAATACAGAGACTCATAAATGTGCGGCCATCAACCTTAACGAAAATATGGTACGCACCGTAGAGACCATTATAAAGTCTCCTTATGTAGACCTTTTCCTAGGCTACAATAAAGATAACGAAGAAGTATGGCTTCCTATCAATGTTGTAGCAGGCTCATATAAGATATCCACAAAAAAGGTTCTTCAAGATTACGAGATACAATTCACCATGCCGGAAACGGCATCCCAAAGTTTATAGGTTATGAGATACGATACATTTAGAAAACTAAAGATGAACAAACATGGCATTCGTCCATGTGTCATCATACAGACCGGAGAAGAAGGTAATATTGTTGAAATGGACAAAAGTCATGATAGGCTGCTCGTTGTAGCAAAAAGACATGGTTATGTTGTGATGCAAGAACAATGGTTTAACTATACAGAAATAGAAATATGGTAGAAGAGCTTTACATCTATGACAAAAACGGAATACGTAGGAGCGTTGACCTCAACTCTCCTAGCGGTATTACCTTGAAGTGGGTTAGCAATATGTTTAACTCACTAGATAAGGTAAACTGCTCATATTCCTATACGTTCAAGATTCCTATGACACGGCATAACAGAGAGGTCTTTGACTTCGCAGAGGATATTCGCCATACCAGTGGATTGCTGGGTAAGAAGTTGAAGGCAGAGTTTATCCAGAATGGCATTCCATTATTCAAGAATGGAAACTTATATATCGACAAGTCAACTGCCAACAGCTATTCTTGTGTCTTCACTTGGGGCGTTATTGAAGGTCTGCAAAAGCTGAAAGACGATAGCTGTAGCCTCAATGAATTGCGTGATGCACTTGTTAAAGCCGGGTATGAGAATGATGAATTAGTTCAAGGAAAAGGCTATATCGGTTGGAGCGCAGACCCTCTCATTGATGGAAAATGGAATGAGACTGAGCTTCCATACTCAAATTACGACAATAGGGTGAAAGTATATAGAGCCTTTTATAGTGCAGGCATAAAAACAAGAAGTTATGATGATGCGAATCCAACATTATCTATAAGACAGCCATATTCCGGCAACGACCAATTATATAACTCTTCTGTAATTAGTGACCTCTCCCCAAAAGCGATAATGCCTGTAAAATACATCATAGACCGCATTAATGATGCTTTCGGAACGAAGTTCGATATTTGTAACTCTATTAATGGTTCCAACTTGCATCAGGGGCAATTATATAAATGGATATTCAAAGATTCCAACTTACTTGATTTTGGAGTCCTTCCTTTGACAGGTAATAGTCTTACAGAAAATCAGCAGAAAGTTTTTAGTCGAGAATTAAAGATGGATGCTATTGTTGGAGATTGGGGAGGAAGTTTTTTGGCAGCTATGTTTAAAGAAGGTCGAATTCTTGGAACAGACCGCATATTAGTATTTGATATTTCGGGAGTTTCGGATGATAAGACCTACAACGGATATGCGCAAGTGCCTATTAGCTATGTCTATGCTATAAGGTATAATGAAAATGGAGAAATTCTGAGATATGAATTTCCAAGTAGCCTTCAAGATTTAATGGATAATTATATAGGATGGAAATATCCAAGCTATATGAATATATCTAGTACATACAATCCAAGCATTCACGCTTGTATTGGAATACAATCAAACTATGCGGTAAAGTTGACGGGGTCTTTTCGTGTAAAAACCAATGTAAAAATGATTGTTGGCAAAGAAGAAGAAACTATGGTAAAGCTTAATGTCTATAGTTTTAAAGTAATAGATAATCAAACTGTAGAACGAGTTGACATAACAAGCATAAAGCCTATATCTGTTGTTGTTGTTAGTGATGAACTTATCTATGATTTCAATATGAATGATGATGAAGGTTTTAATGCTCAAATTTTGGAAAATACGGAAAACGGAGGAGTAAATTTCTTTTGGTTTGGATTTAGTCAACGAATAACATCTTTTGAGCAGCTTACCGATTTTAAAGCTGTTGCACAAATCAATGATGATAATATGAATAGCCATATCATAGATACGTTCACCAATCTTCCAGATATAGATTGTTTGGCGTTCATGAAGTCGCTATTCTATATGCTAGGTAGTTTCCCTAACGTTAAGAGCGACCAAACAATAATTGCAAAGAAATATTCGGAAATAAAAGATAATCTTCGAAAACAGAATATATTAGACTGGTCTAAGAAAATGCTAGGAAATGGAGATGACGACAAGGAAATAAACTATAATGCAAGCGATTTCAAACAGAATAACTACTATATGAGCAAATGGGATGATTTGAGTAGAACGACACAAGATTTGTTAGATGAAGAAAATGTTTATGAGGATGGCATCGGAAATATTAAGGTGGAAGACAACACTCTTGATAAGGAACAGACCGTGCAACAGATACCTTTCTATCCTCCATACATTCTCAATCGCAAGCATCCAAAGCTACCGACAGGAAGTACTATTAAAATTTGGGACTTGGACAACTCAGATCAAGAGCTTACATGGGCAGGAAATTATCTGCAAAGAAAAGAATTGCAAAGGACTACGGAAGCGCAACCTGCATACGGGTATGTACATCGCATACCATACATGGAAGATGAAAAAGATAAACTTATTCCATGGAGCACTAGCGGAGTCTTGAATATTAATGAAGTCAGCACTATGCGTATGAATGTACTGAATCCTTTCAAGGATATAATGATGAACCCTTCCTACCGTTATCTGCAAAAGATAGTAGAACATCCTTTCGTTATAACAGAGAAGATATTGTTGAACGAATTTGACCTCATGGATATAGATTACGTGAAACCGGTATACTTGGAGAAGTACAATAGCTATTTTGCTATCATCAGCATACAGAGAGACAGCAAAGGAGTATGTAAATGCGAGCTTATCAAGCTGCCTACATACCAATCTCCAGTGAAGGTAACGTTGTCTTTTGAATCTCAGCTGGCTAAATTCTTACATTACAAGGTTAGCTCTACTTCTAAAGAAGACAAAACGATAATGATAGGATTTATTATTGAGAACAGCGTACAAGGGCAATATGTGCAGCATTCGAAAGTCAACTTGAAGGGTGACTCCTTCCAGTTGTTCAATCCAACGAGTAACACGAACTGGGTTATCAAAGATGTGTGGTTAGATCACTACAATGAAGGAGATTATAATGATTATGAATTTCAAATAGGTTAGAAATCATGGCAGAAACAAGAGTGAAAATCGTAGATATACAAGTGAATATCACTTCTGCGGCTCAGGCGCTAGCTCAATATGGGCAAGCCATAGATGAAGCGAAAGAAAAGCAGAAGAAGTTAAAGCAAGAGTTGAAAGGCGGTGAAATCAGTCAGAAGCAATACCAAGCCGCAATGTATTATAGCCGAATCGAGGTTAAGGCGAATCAAAATGCTGCCAGAGACCTCTCTAATCAGGTGCAGAGACAAATCACCATGGTAAAGGCGCAAGAAGGCTCTATCAAGCAATTGAAAGCAGAACTTGCCCAAGCTACGACACAATATCAGAATATGAGTCGTGCCGAAAGGGAATCCGCGTCTGGAACTCAGCTTAAAGCTCATATCGCATCTTTGAAGACAGAGATAGCGTCAGCTTCAGCAGAGACATCTGCCTTTTACAAGAATATGGGTAATCCTTCGCAAGCTGTCCAAGGTCTGAACAACTTAAAAGGAAAGGCTGCTGACCTTGTGAAGCAGATGGCAATGATGGCTACCGGTGGAGGAATTGTTGCTCTAGGCAAAAACCTCATTGAGACAACAAGGAATTTCGAGGATGGTATGGCAAGAGTACAAGCCGTAACTAACGCTACACAAGCAGAGTTTCAGATGATGGAGCAGGAAGCACTCAAATGGGGTTCTACGACACGTTACACGGCAACAGAAGCTGCCAACTCTTTGGAGAATCTTACTAGAAACGGTCTGAGTGCAACCCAAGCAACTGCAGCATTGGGACCAACCCTGCAGTTGGCACAGGCCAACACCATTGGTCTTGCAGAAGCAGCAGACATTACCACGAACGTAATGAACGGATTCGGATTGGAGGTTAAGGATATGGGAAGAGTTAACGATGTTCTCTCTTCTACTGCAGCGCATTCTGCTACAAACATCAGTATGCTTGCCGAAGCAGAGAAGAACGCTGCACCATTCGGTCACTCACTCGGTCAGTCCATTGAGGAAGTCAACGCTGCACTCGGTGTCCTTGCAGATGTAGGTATCAAGGGATCAGACGCGGGTACAGCTATCCGTATGGTATTGATGGGACTTGCTTCCCCTACTGCAAAGCAACAGAAGGCTTTCAAGCAGTTAGGTGTTGATATTTCGGAATCATCCTTGCGTTCTGAAGGCTTGACAAAGACTTTGGAGAAGTTGCGTGATAGTGGTGTAATGAAAGCCGCTAATTCTGCAGAGTTACTTGGTGACATCTTCGGTCGACGAGTTGCACCGCAAGCGATGTCATTGCTCAACAACATTGACGGATTGAAAGTGAAGTTGGATATACTCAACAACTCACAAGGAACTGCGGCCAGAATGTTTGAGCAATCATATAGCAATATGTCTAACTCCATCTATGGTATTCAGTCTGCTTGGGAGCATTTGCTTATATCCATAGGTCAGGCAGCAGACAATCCACTTGTTGCCGTAACGGAAGCTATCCGCAAAGGTGTACTTTGGATATCAAGCAATCTTGCTACCGTAGGTAAAGTCGTTATGGACGTCATTGCCGGAATATCTTTTGCCAAACTCATATCATCAGCTCGAACAGCATATACAGAGATAACTACGTCTGCTTATAGGAGTGCCCAGAGTGCATCAATGGCAGTCAGGACCAGTCAGGCAAAAGAGCAGACTTTGCGAAGGGAAACGGCAACAATTACTGCTCAGTTGGAGAATAACAAGACTGCGGCCAACAAGATGTCTGCTGAGCAACAGAAATTGATTGAAACCCAGCTTGCAGCAAAGAAACAGCAGTTGGCAATACAAACTGCTAACACTCAGAAGCTACAAGCAACCGAGGTTGCAAAATGGAATCAGGTGCAAGCTATTACATCCGGTAATGCATGGACAAAGGGTATGGCTGTTGCAGGAATTGCGGCAAGGGGCTTTGTTATGACTTGCAAAACGGCTTTCAAAGGTTTTATCGTCACCGCAATACTGAGTCTTGCTTTCGAGGCTTTGATGTCTTTGTATGATGCGTTTGCTCATGGTACCGGTTATCTCGCACCTTTTGCAAATTGGGTCAAAGGTACATTTTCAAAGGTATGGACTAATTTAATAAATCTCTTCTATACGGTCATAAACGTCTTTAAGCTATTCGCGGCTAGAATAGATATTACAGGTCGGGCAGCAAGAGCATTTGCCGTAACCGTAGCCGTTGTGGGTGCTGCATTCAAGAGTATGATGGAGATCGGCAAGTTTGCCATCACTACTATTGTCAGCTATTTCAAGATGCTGGGAAATGTGGCAAAGAATGCAGGTTCCATCCTTGCCGATGTATTCACTCTCAACTGGGGAAACATCAAGAATGACTTCGCAAATCTCGAAAAGTCAGTATCCAACTTCGGAAGAGGTGTAGCAAATAAGTTTGCCAACATGAGCAACATAATCAAGAATAATACGAAGGAAGCTGCAAATGCAATTAACTCTGCGGATAAGAAATACAACAAGGAGCATAATGCAAGAGTTAGTGGAACTGTCTCGAAAATAAAGAGCCAAGGAAATTCAAACCAAGCAACGACCACCAAAACAAAGGTGCTGTCAAAGAAGAAACAAGCTCCACAAAAGCCAAAGCCGCAAAAGCCTGACAAGGAAAATGATAATACCCCTACTCCACCTGCATCTGTTGACGATAAAGCATTGAAGAAGCAAAAGTCGGCAGCAGATAAGGCAGCCAGAGAACAAGAGCAACAAGCCAAGAAGGAGCAAGAGGTATTGAAGGCTGCACATGATGCCATGCTCGCCACGATGGAAGATACCATCGAGAAGCGTAGAATACAGATTGAAACGCAGTATAATGATGAGATAAACAAGTTAAAATCTCGTCTTACTACAGAACGTAACCTTACAGCTACAGCTAGGGATGCCATCAACGAGACTATCAAGTACAAGGAAATAAAGAAGAACCAGGAACTTGAAAAGCTCTCGGACGAGAACATCAAGCAAGAAGTTGCCCGTCAGCAGAAATATATTGACGCTCGTCTATCTGTTGTTCAGAAAGGTAGTGCCGAGGAACTAGCGTTGAAAAAACAGAAGATTGAAGAGGAAACAAAACTCAGCCTCAACAATTTAAAGAATGATTCTAAGACGGGTACCCTTGATGCAACAGAGAAGCGTGATAATGCCAAGAATGAAATGAACTCTGCAAAAGCAAAGTTGGATTCAGACAAGGCAAATGGAGCAGATGCAGACACTATTGCCAAAGACCAGCATTTCTACAATACCAAAGTAGCAGCATACCAAGCTATGGAAGAAGCATTGACCAATATCACAGCCCAATATGAGCAAGAGCGTATTGATATTGAGACAAGGGCAAGACAACAGAAAGCCCAAGCCGATTTGGAGTTTGCACAGCAACAAGAGGCTGACCGCCAGCAGGTGTTTGCAAACCGATTGGCAGAACTACAGATGGAAGGTGAGCAGCAAACTGAATTGCAGCAGAACCTTAACACTCTAGGTCTTGATGTGCAAACTCAAAATGAGCGAGACCAGCTCGAGGTTCAGCAACAAGCTGCGCAAGAAAAGCTTGACTACTTGCAGCAATTCCAACAGCAGGAAGGTGAAAGCGATGACGAGTATACGCAAAGACTGGCAGATGTAGGCATGACACGCCTAGATGTGGAAACTCAGAACACAGAAGCTAGGAAAAACCTTGCAGATGTAAGTGCTCAGATTAATCAAGGTGAGATAAAGAACGAAGAAGCCAAGCAGAAAGCTTTTCAGTCTGTCGGCACAAGCATGATTAGCATGCTTGACACGTTGGGAGAGAGCAATTCTGCTTTTGCTAAGATGAGTAAGATAATAACCCTTGCCCAGATTGCAATAGACACCGGTAAGGCTCTCTCTGCCGGAATAGCCTCAGCCGCATCTCTTCCTTATCCGGCAAACCTTGCAGCTATCGCTACAACGGTAGCAACGGTGTTGGCAAACGTAGCGACGGCCATCAGTACCGTTAAGTCTGCCAAGTTTGCGGAAGGTGGTAAGGTCATAGGACCTGGTACCGGCACGTCTGATTCTATAAACGCTCAGTTGAGTAATGGTGAGTATGTTATGACCGCGAAGGCGACAAGAATGTTTGAACCAATGCTTGCGGCCATGAATGCTATCGGCTCGGGGGTTCCTATAGCCAGTTCTAGAAACTTTAGTGTTGTTCAGAATACTCAAGATATGACAGACTCGTTTACAGAGGCTGCACAAGAAATCAAACCGGTTGTTTCTGTTGTCGAGATTACAGATGCACAGAACCGAGTGGAAACAATACAGAATATTGATAACGTATAGTGAAAATGGCAGAAGTTGGAAATATCACCAATTTCTGTCATTTTTAGGTTTAAATAGAAAAAAACATCAAAAAATAACTAGAAACCTAGTAAAAAACAGCAGTAATCCGAGATTTTTTCGTAAATTTGCACCGAAAGAGACCAAAATATGTCTTTTTCGGTGCAAATAATAATATTCACTTAAAAAATCAGAATTATGACGAAATTCGAGCTTATCAAGATGAACCAAACTCTATTGACAACCTTGGTTGAGAACAAGATTTCACCAAAGGAAGTACAAAACATCAAAATTTTCGAGGAATACCGAGAAATGAAGGCCAAAAAGCACAAAGTAGGGTATATTGTAGTTTTCCTCACAGAAAAATACGCACTTTCCGAGAGTACGATATATACCCTTATCAGAAGAATGGCAGAACGTGTAAAATTATAGGAATTATGCGATATATTAACAAAATTACGGAAAACAAGCTCGTTTTTGGAGATAACAAGCTTGTTTTAAACGAATTGCCGGCTTATTGCTGCCATTTGTTGATTGCAGACCCACCTTATAGGTTTACCAAAGGGGCTCATAAAGAGAAGAAAGCCAAAAGCAATATGTGTAAAACCGCTCTTTATGACTATTCAGATAATAGCGGAATGTGCCGTATCAAAAATGGATTACAGCGTGCAGACATTTATGCCTGGCTTGACCTGGTACCTCGAATCATGGTAAAGATGAATGCTTATATCTTCTGTTCAGAAGAACAGATAGCTGACTACTGTCAATGGGCGCAGGATCATAAGTACAAGTTTTCGGTTCTTGTATGGGAAAAGCCGGTATGCATCATTTCGAAACAACGTTTTGCTCAAAATGTGGAGTTTATCGTTAGAATATACGAAAATGGAACTGCCCTCAATAAACTTGAAGACAGCTCCATGTATAGTCGCGTGTTAAAAAGCTCGTACCTTAAGGCAAAGTGGCATCCGACACAAAAACCTTTGGAGATATTCACCCGACTCATCAACCTATCCAGTAAGGAAGGTGATGTGGTGATAGACCCATTCCTCGGTTCGGGAACAACAGCTATTGCAGCTAAGAGGCTCGGTCGAAAATATATTGGTATCGAGAACAACGAAAAGTTCTTTAAGATTGCCGAGGAGCGTATATCCAAGGAAGCAGAAGAACAGACTTTGTTTTAAACTTCCACATAGATAGGCAGATGGTCGCTCATTTGGCTGGATTCCACCCAGGAATATAACTTGTAGTCTTTAACCTCAGAGTTCGTGAATGCGTAGTCCAAGAAGAATGAGAAATCACCTTTTCCGCTATGGTCATATGTAAATCGGCTTTCCTTACCTAACTCTTCATGCAAGAAGGTATGGTGAGCCGATTTCAAACCATTTTCATCAAACCAAGTAAACACTTTAGGAGATTCTTTTCTTTGAAAGCTATTTGGATCAGAGATTACATTATAATCGCCCATCACTACCGTTTTATATCTGTTGATATATGGCTTGTAGTATTCCAAGATTTCCAAAAGGATAGAGATATAAGAACCGCTAGTTATTCCCTTGCGAACCGTAGGCCATACTGCGAGTAGAAGATATTCATCATCAAAAATAACCGGTATAGCATAGTGCAGATTCTTATTATACCAATCCGGTAACACTATCTTATGGCTATCCCGACAGATAACACCTAATCCCTTAAAATCAAAGTCACCCATCCAAAAGAACGAGTAACCTTTAGGAATAGTTATGTTGTCGGCGGCATTACCACACTCAGGTACCACGTAGGCATCAATACTCTTTTTGTCAAGGAGCCAGTCTATCTTTTCTTGATTGCTCCATGAAATGTTATAAGATAGAAATTTCATTGTATATCACAATGTAATAAACCGGTAAGTATTTTCTTATAGACTTCTCCATCATTTGGATAGAATGTATAAGTCTCGTTTTTACTATCTTGATTAACACACAAGTCTATACTCGTTATGTATTCTGTGATGTCTTTTCCGAAGTTTTCCATTACTACATGAAAAGGAAAGCCACCACGAATTTGTGCGTATATTGATTCTTTGTTAGTGGTAGATTCCACTAAACATTGACGGAGTATATAACGATTACCTGAATAGAAAGTATATTTTCCGCCATTCTCTTTCCTGTCGCCATTAAGGGCATAGCGGTATTCGTTATTTAAATCAGCCCCACTTAGTTCTTGCACTTCAAATACTTGGGTAGGTTCCTTAAAATGTAAGACAAAGTAAGGTTGCTGAGAAAACTCAGGTAGAGTAACCCCTATTCCATTCTGACCGGAACGGATTGTATATTTGCCTGCAACAAGAATAGTTCCATCAGGTTGAACAGAACCTTGATTTTTATGAGAAGTAATCTCTTCTGCTGTAGATGATTCACTGCCAGAGAATGCAAATCCCAAGCCAAATACAATGACAACGAAGATACCCAACGCTATCAAGCAACCATTAAACAATTTCTTTGGAGTCATAATAAATTTTGTTATGTGAATAATATTTTTGCAAATGTAACTAAAGTTTTTCACTTAAAAGAAAATATTTCATATATAATAAGGTGTACTTATCAAACGGACACTCAAATCTTGTGCTTTCGAAAATGTTTTTGTGTTTTTGATAAAATAATAGCTTAAATATTTGCGTATTTGATTAAAAAGTCGTACCTTTGTAGTGTGCAAATAATAAGAATACTTTAAACGTTAAGATTATGTTTCTTGAAAAATTTAACTTAGGAAATGAAACAACTGCAAAGCAGTTTGTTGAGGAAGCTAACAAAAATGTAACTTCCGTGTTGGATGAACGTTTTGGATTGCAATATGATGTTGCTTTCAAACAAAAAGGTTCAGATGTTCTTGTTGAGTATGAAACTTACCAGGTAGTTCTTTATGAATATATTAAGAATATTTGTAAGAAACTCAACTTCAATTGGAACGGCAAAACAGATTTTGTCGAGTTCAACGAATTTCACAAACTCCCGGTCGCTTATAAATAAGCGGCTAGGGAATGCAAATAATAATCACTTTTAAAATTTCAAATTATGGCAGGTTATAAAGTTGAAGTAGATTTATCGGACTTGTTCGATGATATGACAATCAGTGAACAGAAGAACTTCTTAGTTGATAAGTTCTGCTCATTACCACTAGGCTCGATGGAAGAAGTAGTTGGCGAAATGCTGGAGAACCTTAATGGCGATCAGACAGCCAAAGTTATAGAAGACGCTTTTGATAACTTGCATGAGCAAGGTCAAGAGCATGTAATCAACTATGTAAACGGATAAGGATATGATGTCCGACAAGCAATATAAAGTTGCTCGCAAGGGTATTGTCGAGCAACTTAGAACCGCTCAGAAACTTCATTGTAAGCACATGGAACAGAAGTATAAAGAGGCTTTGGAGAAGTTAGAGAAACACTTCTTAAAGCCGGATGCCGTGGGCTGCTTCGATTGGAGTGCAAAGGTATCAAGTAGTTATTATCATCTTTAAATGGTTAAGGTTATGGAAGAAAAAAATAATATAGCGAAAATCCTTAAGGATAAGCCAGAAGGTACGAAACTCTGGACTGATATGTTTGGAAGTGTTACGTTATATGTCGTTACTGATACATGTGATGCTTTTCAAGTTAAGCATCATAATAAAGAACCATGGTTCGATAAAGACGGTAAATTGTACAAGGAAGGAGTTTTGTGCATATACCCTAGCAAATCAATGCGTAGCTGGCACAAGTTCGCTTGGAAGAAAGGCGATGTGTTAGTAAGTAATGATGGAAAGAGAGAAGTCCTTTTCAAAACTTGGGTAAATGATAGTTATACAAAGTTCGTAGGTCTTCATTGTCTAATTAACAATGATAATGAGGAAGTTGAATATGATAATGGTACAACAGTCTTTAACACCAATGATTTTAAAGGTATTGAGGCAGAAGATGTTGCTCGGACCTACATCAACACCATCGAGGAACGTTTTGGCGGCAAAATCAATCGTGAGACATTGGAAGTAGAGAAATTTCAACCTGAGTTCATGGATGGGGATATAGCTTTTGCCGACTATGGTAATAGACAAGATGTATTTATAGTATCAGACAAAACTGATTTATCAGAAGGTTATAGCTCATTTATTTCTTTAGATTTAAGTAGTCTAACTTTGAGTATGGGCTGCAGAACTAGTTTCTTTAAGAAAGACCTTTGTAAACTTCGCCTTGCCACAGAAGAAGAGAAGCAGCAGCTCTTTGATGCCCTCGCAAAGGAAGGCAAGGCTTGGGATGCTGAGAAGAAGCAAATTGTTGATTTGAAGCCAAAGGTTGAGTTTAAACCATTTGATAAGGTACTTTGTCGAAATTCTAAGGATGATACTTGGGAAGCTGATTTCTTTGCTCGTCTTACACGAAAAGAAATTGATTACACGCAGAGTGGTAAGTATTTATGTGTAGGAGATTTATGGATGTATTGTATCCCTTACAACGAAGAGACAGCACATCTACTAGGCACTACTGATGAGTGGAAAGGAGGTGAGGGATGAAAATATCAGCACTTATAAAGCTTCTTGAAACTCGTAAGAAACAGTTCGGTAATATAGAAGTTGTTGACGACTTAGGATATATAACGAATGACCTTGCGTACAACGAAGAAGATAATTCTTTGATAATAGTCACTGATACATTCAAAAAAGTAGGAAACAATGGTAAAGATTGAGATAAGAATACAAGGTGTAGTACGTGACAATATAGTATGCAAGTGGGTAACAAAAGAACAGCTAGCCTTCTTGCGTACATTGGAAGATGATAACTGGGCATTCAAAGGAGAACGCCCAAATCTTAAAATAACAATAATTAGTAAGTAAGTTATGATAGACGATAAGAAAATAGAAGAAGCTGCAAGATATTATTGCAACAATAGATATCCTGCTTCACAGGATGCTCCGTTTATAGCAGAGGGGTTTAGACATGGTGCTCACTGGGCTATCAATGAGCTATTGAAAGATTTGTGGCATCCTGCTAGCGAAGAGCCGAGAAAAGACGTTTCCATTATAGTAGAAACACATAATGACAAGAATATGTTTTACTATGCTTGGAACAGATGGCAAGATAACTTTTATCCATCGTGGACTGACGCAGTTCTTTGTAGTAGGGTTTCTCGCTGGCTTTATATTGATGATTTATTTCCAAAGGAAGGAGGTGAGAAATGAAAAAGAATAAATACTCATTAAAGATAAGTCGTAGTTTCTTTGGTGATACTACCCTTGATGGATACCCAATAGCGACATATTCTAATGACGAATTGGAAATTCTAAAGAATCTTCTTATGAAGGTTCTGTGTGAAGTTAATGAATATATAAAAGATTAATGTATGAAAGAGCTTAAAGATTTGATTGCTGGTGATGATGTACTGGTTGTAGGTAGGTCTTGCAGATGTATCACCAAAATTGATAAAGTGACAAAGACTCAAATTGTTGTTAATAACGCTAGATTTAGAAGAGATTCGGGCTGGCAATGCGGTAGTGATAGATGGAATATTAGAAGAATATCTGTTCCTACAGAAAAGGAAATATCAGATGTTAAAGAAGAGAATCTTCGTAAGACTCTCATCTACTCTATCAGTTCTTTTGATTTCAAACGCTTATCAACAGATGAGTTAAAACAAGTGTACAATATTGTAAAAGGTAAAGAAAATGAAAGGGCTTAAAGTTGGCGAAAGAGTTGTCTTGGATATCGTTGTAACTGAGACTGTAACTTGTGCGGGTTGCTTCTTTGAAAGTAAGGGTGCTTGTGAAGTTTGGAGAAAATATCCATGCGCAAGTAAACAACGTTCAGACCACAAGAATGTAATCTTTAAAGAAGTTAAGGAAGTAAAGGAGTAAAGCGTATGAAAGCAATAAGATTAGTAGTAGAACTCATTAACGTTCCTGACGAATGTACAGCCGAGAAATTTAGAACAAAACTAGAGGAAGGTGAATTTCCTTCTTGTATTGCTGATAACTTTGGTATCGTAGCTGCTAATATGGCAGATAAGAATATTGAAGATTTAGACGATTTTCAGTTCACCATTTATCCATTTCCTGAAGATGAAGAGGATGAGTTTGATGACGATGAATTTATTCTTTAAGTAATGGAGGTGTAGGTATGGAAGTAGTAAAAATAACTAAGAAAATCTACAAAGCGATAGGGTGTGAAGAAGGACACTTCTTTGGGACGTTTGCTCATTTTAAAGAGTTGCG
>ERZ1026890.389-NODE-389-length-29144-cov-131.357420_pt1 | contig 29144 bp, 24 predicted proteins | sample MGYA00380175_ERZ1026890 | MGnify/ENA primary metagenome ERZ1026890 (study PRJEB33269, sample SAMEA4719811) | human gut metagenome | biome: human-associated habitat; feature: organic feature; material: feces | place: Cameroon | collected 2013-10 ...
AAGACCTAGCCCTTCTACTCGGAAAACGGGAAGCGGAAATAAGCAAATGGATGCGAGGAACACATAATTTTACAATAGACACTCTTGTATCTATTGAGGATGCTCTCCAAGCTCCGATATTAAATGTAGTTCATCAGGATTTAGAAATATGTGTGTGATTTTTTTATCGGTCAAGCAAAGAGCAAACCAAAATTGTTCTGCCTTCGCTTGACCGATTGTCATATATTCATTGTTGTATTGAGAGAGAAATCTATTTAATCGGCTCTGCATGGATACAATAGTAACTCTTCAAGGGATTTTCCTTATTCTTTTTCAAGATTAAAGCAACTAAACATCCCTCATAATCAGAGTTCCATTGCACAGGCGTATAGCCCTTCCAATACATCACAAGGTCTGCATCGGATGGCAAAGCCTTGAAACGGTTGCGGTACTTCTCTCTGTTCGAATCATCTATCATAACACCTTTGCCATACTGACCATAATACATATCCATCAGATTAACCAACATCCTCTTTTGCTCAGACAACACAGCCTCATGCTTCTTCATGCTTTCCGGATCCTCAGAATCCAACAGCACCCCTGATACAATGTATTTCAACTCAGAATATGGCTTTTCTGGAAAATCAGGAGAATAACGAGGAGAGACTATCCGGAACCGCTTGCTCCGGTCGAAGATGCAATACAAATCATAGTCTTCATTAGATGGATTCAGCAAATCAGAAGAGCCGAAATCGTAACCCATGAAACCAGTATTATAGATATTGAGATAGATGCCGGAAGAATAAACCACACGTCCACCCTTATAGCCATCAGCAACAATCAATGTTCTATCTTCCTCCGTCATAGAAGTATTACGGTTGATCTGAAAAAGATAAGTGGTAAGGTTAATTGACACAACACTCCAATTGTAATCATTTCTGAGACTCACTTCCCTATCTGGCATTCCCTTACAAGACCATACAATGGAATCATAATAATGATAATAAGGGTTAGCTGATGAGTTATTGTTCTGATAATCGGTCAAATCAAAACTCAATAGTCTGAATGACTGAAATTTACTATGTCCATCACCCATTCCATGGGCATCCTTAGAATTGGCATATACACACCGAATATAATAACGGCAATCATCCGGTACTTTTTCAGTTTCATTTGGCTTGTCTTCTTCATCACTCTTATCAATAGTATAAGTATTCTGCACATCAATCAGTTCTAATGAAGATAAACGCTGATATACCACCAAGCCATAAACAGCTTTTTCCTGATTGTCAGCTACTGTCACCGAACCAATCTTCTCCATCACATACAGGTAAGCTTCATCTTCATGAAACTTCACATCCAGGATTTGCATATAACCATCTACCTTACCTGCCTTATTTGTTTTGATGACAATACCCGTCGCATCATCATACGACCAATCCTGCTTCTTGAAACAGAATGTACGTGTATCTTCATCACGATAATAAGTCATCAACTGATTCTCAGATAAGAATTCATAGACCTTCGGACTATAATCCTTGATGCCTTCACGATAATCAGTTTTCGCAAGTTTACCGTTTTCCTTCACCTGATAGATGCCGACAGGTTGCCAGCCATAACTTACAAGCCAAGAATTCAGAACATTCCTATCTATATCACAGACAGGAGCCTTTCCATCTAAGATGCAATACCCGTCCTGATTTAAAACAAATGACTGGTTGAACAGTTCCTTGTCATTCCAAGGAAGGCTGTCCAACTTATCATCATCACTACTACAGCCAGTTAGCATACAGATGCCAACCACCATGAATATCATCCATAAACAACGCTTCATATACTTTCTGTTATTTTATAATCTGTTCTTTTCTGTATTACCGGCACCCGTACCCTTGTACTTGCTTCTACTAACATTAAACTTATAGCTGAATGAGCACATGAACATTCGGGTATCCGTATATTTTCTGGTATAGATATCGCTGGTACCATATACCAATCTTGTGGAATTGCGCATCGTCGCAAAGAGGTCATTGCCCGCCAAAATGACATTCAGGCGGTCGTGAAGAAAACTTCTACGCAAAGAGACGTCCACTCCTCCTTGTGCCATATAAAGCGGAAGCGCAGAATGGCCCTGCGTGTTCCAACTCATATCAAGATTAAGCGTCCAACCGCATGGTAGCGAAAAGGCATTATTAAAAGAGCCCATGAATATCGGCTTGCTGTATGCCTTACCACCAATCGTCAGGAACTGCTTTCTCATACCAGCGTCCAACGTAGGATGCCACCATCCTATCGTCGGCGATGCCGTCAGTCCCACGTAACAAACCTGAGTATGATTCAAATTACGAAAGGTGTACATACAGATTAACTCATTGTCATGATACGGTTCTATCACCTGATAGCAAGGATCTACAAGATAACGCCAGTTGGCAAAAAACTGGAACCATTTATATCCCAGATTAATCCCTATGCCATGTTCGAAGGTTGGCTTGAGCAATGGATTTCCACCCTGATAATAATAGCGACTATTATATTGCACGTTACTACTTAACTGACTATAGGAAGGACGACTCACCGTCACCTTATAAACCATATTCATTTTCACATTCCCGATAGGGAAAGTCAAGGATACATTCGGAAAGAAATGGTCGTACTTACGACTCTGGTCGGGCACGAAATAATCCTTATTTTCCTCGCTCCAATAATCACCACCAGTATTATAGTAATTGGAAGAAACATGTTCGTATCTGAGGCCAGCATTCAGTTCTACCTTGTTCAGTCTCAATCCATAAGAAACAAAGGCTGCAAGATTACTTTCCTTCACCTGGTCGTCCGTCTTGCCTGGCAAGTCAGTTCCCTGTTCATCTATAGTATAAAGATTGGCACGGCAACTTTCGGTAAACTCATTACCAACCTTCAGAGTACCTTTCCATACCGGAAAGCTCAGTACCAGCTTAGATGCATACATCCAACTATCAGCTGTGAAATCAGATTCTATCGTACGAGAATCTCCGCCCTCAATTCCTGTTTCTTCAGAATATTGAGTCTGTCCTGTTTTACGAAGATATATTTCCCCATTCCATTCTATGCTCACCTTTCCTATCTGTCCGGCATAATAAGCCGTAATATCCTGTGTAGGTCGGCTTTTGAAACGGCAATACATATCATTCGTATAGCTTTCAGACTTTGAGCCATTCTTCCAGACATCCATCAGCGAGTTCCATCCACCCCGACTATAAGGATTGATGTTCACCTCGTAAGTGGCACCCACGGAATGCTTATCATTGAAAACATAATTAAAGCCAAGACTTCCACTGGTATAGTAACTCTTGTTTTTGATAATCAAGTCTTCGTCGATACTCATGAGCGTCTTGCCGTAGAGTCTGTTATCATTATTCTGATTCTGATAGCCCTGAGACAAACCGCCATACAAATTGGAGAAGATATCCAATCCCCGATAGCGATAATTCAAATCTAGGACTTCACGATGATTGTCCTGATGATTGCGCTGATAGACTTGTCGATAAGTCAATCCCAGTCCTTCTCCCTTCTTTCTTGTCGTCTTGATTCTGATGACAGCCTGATAGGTTGCATCGTATTCTGCACCCGGCTCGGTTATCACCTCTACATGTTTGATGTCAGAAGAACTCAATCTATCGAGATCAACGGTTCCCTTGATTTTCTTGTTATCGATATAAATCAAAGGTTTACCTTTTCCCAAGACTTCTATATCACCATTCTTCTGCATCACTCTCGGAAGATGTTTCAATACATCTTCTGCCGAGCCCATTTTCTCCAAGGAGGTTCCTTCTACCTGAGCCACCAATCCTTCAGAAGTCATTCTGAAAGGCTGGCGATGTCCCTTCACTACAATTTTCTGCAGGTTCATCGTTGCCTCCTTCAGAGTTATCGTTCCAATCTTACCTATATTATATGTATTGCTTGTCGTAATATAGCCAACGCAACTTACCCTTACTATCGCCTTTGTAGCTTCGCAGGGAATCACGAACTGGCCGTTCTCATTCGTCACGCCACCATTTATCAATGAAGAGTCACTAACATTCAGCAGGGCTACATTGGCGAAATCTACAGGGCGATTCTTATTGTCGATGATGCGGCCTATCATCTTGGTGGGTGTCTTCTGCGTACACTCCACCATGATATTATCCTCCACCTGCGTCATCCTGATGGGATAGAATCCTATCAGCTGCATGATGGCATCGGGAACACTCTGGTTTCTGATGCTCTTGGTTACCCTGAAATCCTCCAGTTCATCATACACGAAGTTGATGGTGTACTTATGCTGGCGGGCATTCAAATCCTTCAACGCCACAGAGAACGACACATTATTATATTGTCGGGTGATGCGCTGGGCATAAGACTGCTGAACCAAAAGCAGCAGGAAGAGAAGAAGAAGCTCTCTGACAGGCTTGCCGTTAACGGGCATTGGTTTCCAAAAATCTCTCATAAATATATCCTCCTATCTTATTTCACCATCAATGTTCCGTCAATATACTCTATCTGTATGCGGTCGAAAGCATTCAAAATCTCCAGGTTCTGCTCCAAAGTCTTCGTCTTGTTCCAGTTGAAGAAGAGACGGATGTGCTGGGCACCGGCATCCACATACTCCACCTTGACATGATAGAAACCGGATAACTGAGCCAGAATGGTTCCCAATTCAGCATCATCAAACACCACCGGCTTCATATCAAGCGAATCCTTACTCTCTGCTGTTACAGCACGAAGACTGTCATTCGGCAGCGCCTGGGTTGTTGCCAACTGTTCTGTCGCAGCCTTGTTATCCGCTGTCTGATCAGAAGCCGAGAATCCCAACCAGCCATTGTGAATCGCAGCCAAGGCTACCCCCGAAAGGAAGATGATGCCAACGATGGATGCAGCAATCTTCATCCGGTTGCGATAAGCGTCCTTGGATTTGCCGGCATCTATCGCCATCTTATCCTCGTGATGTGCCTGAACAAACTCCTTCCAAGCCCCATCCACATCCACCTCCTTCGGATTGGCTTTCTTGCCAGCCATTCTCGCCATCGCCAGTTCATGGAAGAACTCCTTCACTTCCTCATCGACAAGCAGGCGTTCCACCTGCTCGTCGGTATATTTCTCGGGATGCTCCTGCATATCAAAGAGCATCATCCGCTTTTCTTCTTTACTCATGTTTGTCATTGTCTTGCTCATTTAAATTGTTTCTTAATCCAGTCCATCGCCTTCGAGAGATGGTTGAATACCGTCACCTTGCTCACTCCCACTTCATCAGCCACCTCCTGATAAGATTTCTCCTGAAGATAGCGCAGACGGAAAATGAGTTGCCGGATAGGCGGTTCCAGGTCTTCGATGAGAAGCATCAGCCGGTCGAGTCGCTCGTCGGTCTCTTCCGAGAGAATCACGTCGGCATCATCCAGCAGCAGCTTCGCCACCCTTTCCTTCACGCTCTTATGAGCTATCAGGTTGAGACAGCGGTTGCGTACGCTCCGCATCAAGTAACCTTCCTCACTCCCAGGCACCAGAACCACATCATCGGCAAGAATCTGGGCGAATACTTCGCTCACCACATCCTTGCTCTCGTCATCATCCGAAAGAATGCATCTGGCCAGATTGTACATCTTCGCGTAATGCTGACGGAATAACTGTTCTATGTCCTTTTTTCTGTTCATATACTATCTATACAGTTGAGCCAAGCGAAAAACTAAGCAAAACATTAACTTTTTTGTTTTTTTCTTTAAATCCGAATCGAAATCACCAAGAATCTCCCCGGATTGGAATGCAAAAGTACACAATCTATCGGAGATAGAAGACAAATGGTAAGGATAAATCGATTTTCAGTTGATTTATTTGTTCATTCCAACATTTTTTAGTACTTTTGCCCACCAAATAACGAATAAGTTAATAAAATAAGATTATGTCAACGATTATTTATCCATCACCGATATTCGGTCCGGTAAACTCCCGCCGTCTGGGAGTTTCACTGGGCATCAACCTCATGCCATCTGATGGCAAGGTCTGTTCATTCGACTGCGTTTATTGCGAATGCGGATTCAACGCCGACTTCCTTCCCAAGAAGAAGCGCCCTACCCGCGAGGAGGTAAGAGAAGGATTGGAGAAGGTATTGAAGGAGCGCCACGACAACAACCAGCCTCTGGACGACATCACCTTCGCCGGAAACGGTGAACCTACGGGACATCCAGACTTCAAGGGCATCGTGGAAGATACGATGGAACTCTGCAAGAAGTATTTCCCGGAAGCACAGGTATCCGTGCTCAGCAACGCCACCTATCTATATAAGGAGGAAGTGAGAGAGGCGCTGATGCTCGTGGATAACAACATTCTGAAACTGGATACCGTGGATATGGATTACATCAAGAAGCTGGACCGCCCTCAGCAGCCTAACTACGATGTGAAGGATGTGATCAAATATCTGAAGATGTTCAAGGGGCACGTCATCATCCAGACCATGTTCCTGAGAGGTGACGGTTTGGACAATACCAGCGAGCATTTCGTAGCTCCTTGGCTGGAGGCAGTGAAAGATATCCAGCCTCAGCAGGTAATGGTTTATACCATCGCCCGTGAAACACCAGACAAGTTGCTGGAAAAGGCACCAAAGGAAGTACTCGATGCCATCAAGGACCGTGTAGAGGCATTGGGCATCAAGTGTACAGCCAGCTATTAAGAGATAATCAGGATAAGAAAGAAAAGCAAGTAGAAAAAAGAAAGAATGAAAGCGAAAAGTAATATCCTTATTATCAGCGACATGTGTGGCTACGGAAAGGTATCTGCCGCAGTTCAGATGCCTATCCTCTCTTATATGGGACTCGACGTGTTCAATCTGCCCACCATGCTCATCAGCAACACCTTCCCATACGGCAAGTACGCCATACTGGAATGCACTTCGTATATCGAGGAAGCCTTGCAGAAGTGGAACGAACTGGGCATTCACTTCGATGCCATCACCACGGGTTTCATGGCTTCGGAGCGTCAGGCTAAGCTGGTGGCACGCTATTGCAGAGAACAGGCTGCACTGGGCACCGACATCTATGTGGATCCCGTGATGGGCGATTACGGCAAGCTCTATGGTGGAGCCAGTGAGAGTACCGTGAGATGCATGAAGGAGATGCTGAGCGTATCGCATCTCTGTTTTCCCAACTATACCGAGGCTTGCCTGCTGACGGATTCGGAATACAAGGAAGAGGGAATCTCGGAGAAGGAAGCCTATGAACTGATAGATAAACTGAGAGCCATCGGTTCCCACTCCGTGCTCATCACCTCGTGCATCGTAGAGGGTCAGCATGCCGTGGTAGGTTTCAATCATCTTACAGAAGAGTATTTCCTCCTGCCCTACGAAGAAATCCCCGTTCAGTTCCCAGGCACCGGCGACATCTTCTCCAGCATCATCGTGGGCAGACTGAAGGATGGCGATCATCTCTGCCATGCCACCCGCATCGCCATGGATACCCTGCGCCACTGGATAGACATCAACAAGGATGACAAGGACAAGAACCGCGGAATTCCGATAGAAAGGCATCTGGGGGACTTGTAGATTGCCACTTTGCAAAAAACGGAAGCAAGGGAATACCAATTAAATTATAATGGAAAAGAAAGAAACAAATACACTCAGTATATTTCAGCACCCGGTATGGGTGAGCCTGTTCGCCCTTACGGCTGCTATCTCGTGGGGATGGGCTTACCCATTGATCAAAATGGGAATGGAGGAATATCAGATTACAGCAGACATGACCGGAAGCAAGATGCTTTTTGCAGGCATCCGCTTCTTCATCTCCGGCATCATCATCCTTGCCATCGCCAGAAGCTCGCATCGTAAATTCGGATTCAAGAAGGAAGCTGTTCAAGAGAATGTCTGGTTCCTTCTCCTCTATGCACTCCTCAACACCACCCTTCATTATGCTTTCTTCTATTTCGGACTCTCGCATAATGCTGGAGCACGTTCGGCGATACTCAATTCGATGAGCGTCTTCACGGTGGTTATCTTTGCCTGCATCTTCTTCAAGAGCGACAGGATGACGTGGCGAAAGGCTTTAGGCTGCATCATCGGCTTCCTGGGCATCCTTGCCTTGAACCTTGGCGGAAAGGAAAGCGGAAGTTTCACATTCCTGGGCGATGGTATGATTATCCTCAATGCCCTGTGTGGAGCCAGTGCTTCCCTGCTGACCCGAGGATTGAGCAAGAGGGTGGATGTTTTCGTAGGAACCGGTTATTCGCTGAGCATCGGTGGAGCCTTGCTGGTGATTCCTGCATTGTTAATGGGTGGCTATCTGCCAGTCATCAGTCTCTGGGGCATCACGATTCTTCTGCTGCTCATTGCCATCTCAACCATCAGTTTCGCTCTCTACAATAAACTATTGAGCTGCAATCCCGTAGGAAAGGTAGCGATATACAATTCGCTCATCCCCGTAGTAGGAGCCATCACCTCCTGCCTCTGTCTTGGCGAAACCTTCTACTGGAAGTATCTGATAGCAGGCGCATTGGCTACAGCCGGAATTTATATCATCAATAAAGGGAAGAAATAAATTCCGGCTGTTGCCCATGCAACCCATATAGAAAGCAAAGCCAACTATTTCAAGATACCCGTTTCGCGCTCCTCATTGTTGATATTCCGCTGTATCTTACGGTATTCCTTTCCCCGATTGATATTCCAGGCAACACCGATACGGAACAAATTACCTCCCGAATTATCATAACCACAAACCTGCTTACGGAGCAAGGCGTTGACGATTTCTGCTGAATAGGATTTCGGATGAGCCATAAACGGATTATGCATATAGAGCGTAAAATCGAAATCACCCATATGATAACTGGCTGAGGCAGCCAATGAAGGAGGATTATGCCCGATGTTCTCTCCCTCCATAAAGTTCCAACCGTTATCAGCATACAGCATCACTGTCCATTTTCCCCAATATCCCTGTAATGTTCCACCATAATTATAAGCGGTATAACAATGACTGTACTCATCGCCCTTATTGAAAAAACGGTAAATACCTGCATTCACAGATAATATAAGGTGGTCGGGAATAATGTCAAACCGGGTATCATTCGTAAGATATAACATATTACAATGGGGCTGGTTCGCCTGGGAATAAAGAAACTGATCATCTTCCGTACGGGTGTATTTCGCCAAATTACAATGACGATTGATACGATACTCTAGAGTAAAATCTGTATTAATCCTTGGTTTACTGAAAGAGAATACCACCCAGTTCTCATATCTACTATCAGGCTTAAGCGAAGGATTACCCACAGTCCATTCCATACTGTTCTTTCGAATACGGGTATCCGAAATCATAGCTATCTGCGAAATATGCTGTGATAATTCACTTCCCAAGCGAATCTGAAACGAAGATGTCAAGGAATAAGCCAATGTGAGTTTCGGACGACAAAGCGAAAAACTAAATTTCTCATCTCCCTGTCGATAAGACAGATTACTCAACCCGAAGCCAGCCACATAAGTTAAACGGGATGTCCCTTCCTTGAATTGTCCCAAACTTCCCTTGATTTGTGCAAAACCATAAATTCCCAATGAATGGATGCCATTCTCGCTAACCACATCACCCAAATACTGATTATCCATATATTTCCAGTTCAAGTTGGTTCCTGCAGAAAAAGTAAAGGGTTTCAACCGGTTTTCATAGATAGCCTCGGCTATGAGCGAATAGGTCTTTCCATCTACCTGATATTGATAGGGTTCGCCCTCATCTTCATAATAGGCTCCATTGGTGTGGATATAAGTGCCCAAAACATCTGCCGACAAAGACTGATGCTTGCCCAGCTGATGATAGAAATACAAATCGAGAGCAGGAGTAAAATCCCTACCCTTGCTGGTTCTGTAAACAGGATACGCAGGCTTTCCAGATTCAGAAAACCACATCTCATTCGATGTATAAGGCTGATTGCTGAAATCCGTGGTAAGCGTTGTCTGGAATACATATAATGCAGAATCAGCCAGATTATACTTCAACTGCAATGTATTACCATAATTTTGAGTTGCTCCATTCATGATTTTTCGAGATATCTGATACTCAGAACCATCATGTAGAAGATACTGAGCATCCTCATTATATTCGGATGCCTTATTATCCACATAAGTCTGCTCATATAAAATATTCAATTGGCTCTTGCCCCTATTGACAGATGCATAGACATCGTTCGAACCGAGCTTGGTAGTTAGCGCATTGGTCAAGTTGAAGCCCAAACTGCCACCCGATGAAGCCCTGCGGGTATGAATATCTATCACGTATGCAATATTCTTTCCATATCTTACGCCAGGGCTGTCGATATAATCTACACTCATAATAGAAGCTACATCCAGCATCTGCACGTCATGCATATTGGCGAGAATGCCATTGATACGAATCTGCACTTCTCCTTTATTATCGGTAGCAGAAATGGAACGGCCAGCCTCATCAACCCTGATATGAGGCAAAGCCAACTTTCCCAAAAGCGAAAAACCAGAAAAAGAACGCTGCTTCTGAATATCGCTTGGGAATATCAATTTGCCATCTTCCTTGTTGACTACTCGTGCCGCCTTCACAACAACCTCTTGCAAGGCTATAGAATCATTCGATACCTTCTGGATCTCCTGGGCACTTATTTCTGCACAAGAGATCAATGCCCACAGCATCACCATAGCTGTTAACAATTTACTTTTCTTCATTGTCATCATATACTTTTCTAAAACTTGTTTTCTGCTGCAAAGGTATCAAAAAGAGAAGACCGAAGCGAAAAATATGGCTGACATGAGTCTGACATTTATCAATTAACGAATATTATATCTAGTTTTATACCATCTTTCATAGAATTTCTGTACTTTTGCATTTGAATCTTTAAACAGTATATCATTTAAACAGAATAGATAATATGAAACTGAAAGCATATCATTCCATCCTCATCTTCGCCATCCTTGTGATGTCTGCGGCATTCTCCAGCGTGAGTAACTACCGCAAGGCACAGTATGCCATTGTACAAGATATGAACAAAGCTTTGGCTCTGACTCTTCAGGAAAATAAATATCAATGGATTACGCCTGATACCATCCAGAGCTACCGCTCACATCTCAGCATCGACCTGCTGAAGTCGACCAGTAATCTCTGCTATGTGATGGAAGACAGAAGAAGAGGCAAGAACAATTCCCAGTTGGTAAATAGCGCCAACCTGCTCAGCAGCAAAGAGATGCTTCTCAACGAGCATTCTATCCAAAGTTATGCTAACTGTTCGATGGCAGATGTTTTGAGTATGAGCAACCAGCGGACATCTTTGACGCTTACTCTCATGGCTATGATTTGGGCTATTGCATCGCTATACTATCATCGCAGAAAACAACCCTGGAATCATGAGGCTGATATGTTCGGCACCATGTGCTATTCTCAAGACGAGGATTCCTTCTACAATCAGGAAAGCGGACAAGCCATCAAGTTTACTCCGATGCAGCACCAGCTGATGCAACTCTTCTTCAACAATACGCATCATCAACTCTCCAAACAGGAGATTTGTGATGCTCTTTGGCCCAAGAAACCGGATGCCAGCGAAACGCTCTATACCTTGATTCGCCGTATCAAACCGGTGATTGAGCAGAATAGCAACCTCATGATTGAATCGGAAAGAGGCAAGTCTTACCGACTGATAATCAGATAAGTTCAGAAATGTCAGTCAAATGTCATACTTATTATTTGGCAGTTTCCCATCTTCTTCATACCTTTGCAGCAAAAATACAAAAGGAGCAAAAGAGCAAAGATATGAAGAAGATTTTTTTGATAGCAGTTGTCTTGCTGATGATGGTAAACTTCATCATCAACTATCATCATGAGGTTACGAAAGAGCAGCATACACCGATGGCGGATTTCAAGACCAAGGTAGAGATGGCGCCCATGAAGGAATACAATGACCCGGACTTCGGCTACGTTGTCAAATATCCTTGCTTCTTCCAGCAGGAGGATACTTCGGTATCGGGATACCAGGGCTATGCCCGCTTCTCATTCACCAATTATGCCAACATCATCCTGGAGAGTTACGTTACCCCCAACTATAGCAACACCCTCCAGGCTTGTGCCGATTCTCTAGCCCAGAAGCTTCATTCGGAGCGGACGATACAGGCATCGAATAAGGCATTCATCCTCTCCGGTCCTGTCTATGAAAACGGAGTAAGAGTAGATGGCTACAGTCATTACGATAAATTCATCAAGAGTGGCAGAATACTCTTCGTCTATTCCCTCACCTATCCCGACAGCTACAAGCCAGCCATGCCCCGACTATTCAAACTCATAGACGACTGGAGGGTTTTAGGGGCATATTAATCTGCTTTGAAGATATCCTCACGAGCTTCTTGGGATTGTATAAATACAACAATCCCGAGGAAACGTTTCTTTAGAAATCTTTCCTCGGGATTTATCCACAAAAATATTACAAGAAACACTCTTACTTATTTGTCCGGCTCCAATTCCTCTATTGCACAAATGGCTTGTAGCTCGACCTTTTTAATGTGAGGATAAGTCTTCTTATAATTATCTGTCACATCTTTAAAGATACTCTCACCGTCACTATAGAATGTAGCCAAGACAACTGCTCTATAATCTTTGAAAGGCAACAAATACCACACTTCTGTATTATCAGCATTTTGTTGGATGTTAAGCTCTCCCTCCATACGTGTATTTCCTTCACTGTCAGTTATGGTAAGTCTTTTGGTTATAACACCAAAATATGTAGGATTACGGAAAGTATAATATTTATTGTACTTGTCGTTCTCTATGGCATCAGCTGCGATAGCTGCGGAATCCTTGGAAGAAACTCCTTCAACTAAACATTTTCTATTTACCACATACATCGTTTTATATATCATCCAACGGGCAGTCCAATTTTTTACTTCTACCTTTAAGATTGCAGAGTTCCCGTCTGAGTCGGTAACGGTTATAGTAGCATTTCCCTCAGAAACGCCACTTACGTATATCTCCTTCTCTGACTCTTTTGACGAACACGAAACCTTGGCAACACTATCATCAGAAGAAGTTGCTGATACTTTACCTTTAGCTCCATTAACATTCACCTTGCTGCCACTATCGGTATAGGTTGTAAGAGTGTTAATAACAATCTGCTTACCAGTAATTATATCACCAACTACTTCGTCTTCAGTGAGCTGGATTCCAGAATCATCATCGCTACAACTTGTCAAACAGAGCAAAGCTGCTAATGCTATAAGAATCATTCTAATTTTCATACGCTTCTTTATATTAAAGGGTTATAACTAATTAATAAACGCAACTCGTTTTCAAAACTTGCATGAGATTTCTCTTTTTACTTTTTTATATTCTATCACTCTACAAGAGAGTATTACTTTTACGTATTGCTCAAATTCAATATGTACCAACAAGAAGTAGTGAAGAAATTTCTTGCATACTTAATTTTCCAAACAAAACGAGGCAACAGCGATGGAGTAAGCTGGAACTTCTGCTTATAATGAGGATTGATAAACCAAAACTTCTTGTCAACAACAGAGAATTCACATCTTTTTATCAATTTTTCAAATAACTCTATACTTGTCCTGCACTCTTTTATGCTCATCAGCTCGCTTATAGTACCCTCTTCCTCTTTGCATAGTTTCAATAATGAATTATACATAGAGTTTGGTAGCAAATGTATGAATGGAAAGTGCGAACAGAGTTTGCTTCGGCAAATCTGTTGATGTCCACCAAACGGCATCTGCCATGCAGGGAATCCGACAAAGAGAACGCCTGTTGACTTTAGAAAACTTTTGAGGTGTAACAGAAATTCTCCTTTCGCTGGAACATGTTCTATTACATCATGTAATAGTATCACGTCAAACTTTTCTTCATCATTGATTGGCGCATGGTATTTCATAAAGTCGCAACACACGAATGTGGCATTTTCGCAGATTTCCGAAAAGTATGCTTTCGCATCTATTATTCTGCATTCTGCTATGTCTATTCCTGTAACTCTACAGCCAAGTTGGGCAAAGGGGACTAAATTGCCTCCTTCGCCACAACCCACCTCTAATACTCTACTTTTCGAAGTCAACTTTTTGAAAGTTGATAAGTAGCTGACGTAAAACTCTTTAGATGTAATTTCCAAGTCATGGAAGTACATCTTTCTATCTGTATGTCTTTTCTGCATATCTATATAATGTTTTGACCTTTTATCATATAGATACAAATTTGCCAAAAAGACTGCATGCGAAAAGAGACTTTTTACCAAGAGAACCTTATTCCAAACGGAACGGTAAATGTGAATGGACGTTCTGTCCAAGCATTCTTAATACAGCTACCATTCGGAATGTACCAATTCATGGTTGGTTCTATAAACAGATTCAGATTTGGTGCAAACTGATATTGGATTCCGATGTTTGTATTTACAGACCACTGTATCGGGAGCGTCAGTTTCCAATCTGTTGTGTATGCAGACTTATCACCAACGATATAATCTGCATCAGTTTTTCCATATATAGGAATCAGAATACCAGTGCCTACAGAACCATAAGTTGACAATCTCTTGAACTTCATAAATTGATAAGACAGTTTGAAAGGAACACCAAGATAGTGGAGCTTTTGTCCCTTATCAACACGATAGCTGCCAGTACCAAGAATGAGATATGATTTCAGATAAGAATATTGAAGTCCTGTCTCTAAACTCCATCTTTTACCTATGTTTTTATTTACAGCAATGCTCAATGTTATTGGCTTGTCATGATGTTCTACTTCTACTATTTCTCCACTATTGTGGTCTGCAATATCTGCCATGGCTACATTTTCTGTAGTAGGGTCTGCCTGGGATATGCGATGTAGCTCTTTTGCATAGTCTTCCCATGTCGTGAAATACTTCCCAAAAGGGTTGGTTGGGTCTGTTGGCTGGTCCGGACCAGAAGGCAAATCATTAGTAATATCGTTACTTTTCATAAACTTACATACACTCTGTACAAGAGTCGTACCCAAAGAACCTGCAGCCAGTAATTGCCACTTATTCCTTTTGTGAACCTCAAGATTTTCTGTAATCCATGATTCCTTATAGAGATTAGGGGCGATGATAGAATCTTTTACCAAGATACTATCAGTTCTATTTACAGCAAACTGCTTTTCATCTTGCAATGTATCTGTTATATTTGCAATTATATTATGTTTTATTTCCGTTTTGTCATCACGCATTGCTGCTATAGTCTCTATGGTTAGTATCTTGTGATAAAGAGTACATGGATTCAGCTTTGGGGTACAGTTTGTAGAGTCAACATCGTTCTTTGATGCCGGACTAACTTGACCTTTTATTTTACGTCTGCGTGTTATATTGGTATCATTTTCTGAAATAAGCTGTTTTTTGGTTATAAGTTGCTTATATACAGGAATAATGATGAGAACCAATACCATAATTAGTATTGTTCTCTGGCTCAATTTGTTTCTCAACAAAGCCTTAGCTCTCGCTAATTGCGAAGAAGAACTGTGTGGAGCTATATCAAGCAACTTTGCAATTTCCTGATGAGACAAACCATCTAGCACAGAAAGCTTGAATACCTTTTTGTATCCAACTGGTAATTTATCGATTTCAGCCATAATATCCTCGTATTGGATAGAAGATACTGTATTTCTATAATCATCACAGCTGTCAATCACACTTTCATCTATGTCTGATAAAGAAATATATCTTAATGTATTACCCTTTTCTTTGTATTTTAATGCAAGATTAGATGTTATACTTGTAAGCCATTGGCTGAATCTGTTTGGATTTTTCAAATCTTTCAAAGAAACAAGTGCAAGTATAAATGCATCTTGGACAAGGTCGTCGACGCCATCCTTGTCCTCTTTAAGAATATTAATACATATACCTTTCATTTTAGGATAATATATCTGATACAATGTGCTGAAAGCACTATTATCTCCTTGTTTTGCTTTAAATACTAAAGTTTGTATATTTGAATCCATGAGTATATTATTTTTGTACTATTTATCTATATATAGATATGAAACCAGCATGAATACTGCACAAAAAATAGTTAAAGAATATAAAAGTGCTTGATTATTTGCATATATCAAATATTAATTGTAAATTTGCGGTGAAAATATAAACATCGAAGATTATGTCAATATTCAGTCGCCTCTTTGGAAGGAAGAACAATCTTAGCGTAAGCTCTGACATCAAGAAGAAAGATGCCAGAAGCAGAAATATTGCCTTCGTGGATACCGAAGTGGGACTGAAAGACCATAAAATACATGATATCGGGGCATTAAGTTATGATGGAGCTACCTTTCACCAAGCATCACAGACGGCACTGAACAAGTTCCTGCAGGAAAGAAAGGTTGACTATATCTGCGGTCATAACCTCATTCATCACGATGCCCGCTATCTCCAACTCAACGGCATACTGATAGATACCCTCTATCTCTCCCCGCTCCTCTTCCCCAAGCGCCCATACCATCATCTTGTAAAGGACGACAAACTGATGAGCGAGCAGATGAACAATCCTGTAAATGACTGCGAGAAAGCCAAGGAGCTGTTGATGGATGAAATCGCTGCATGGAATCAATTATCAGAAAGGAAGAGGAAAATCTTCACCTTGCTGCTCCAGCATGAAGAGGAATTCAGAGGATTCTTGATGTATGTGGGAGCCATCGACACGGAAGATACTATATCAACCGATACCATATCAGCTGATACCATATCGGATCATGCAATCATAGAAGTTTCAGAATACATTCTTTCTGAATACAAGAATCATATTTGCGCCCATGCCGACATTCCGGCTCTTGCAGCCCAGTCGCCTTGCGGCTTGGCATACGCCTTGGCTCTCATAGGCACAGACGATTACCAATCTGTTACCCCAGGTTGGGTACTCTGCCATTATCCCGAAGTAGAACATATCATCTATATGCTCTGCCATACCCAATGCACCGATGGCTGCGAGTATTGCAACCGCATGCTCGACATTCATCACAACCTGAAACAGCTCTTTGGCTATGATGCCTTCCGTACCTATGACGGCGAACCGCTGCAGGAACAGGCATCGCAGGCAGCAGTGGATGGCAAGTCATTATTGGCGATATTTCCTACGGGTGGCGGCAAGTCACTCACCTTCCAGTTGCCAGCCCTGATGGATGGCAGAACCATTCATGGACTCACCGTGGTTATCTCGCCTCTGCAATCATTGATGAAAGACCAGGTAGATAACCTCGCTGACCGCGGCTTCACCGATGCCGTAACCATCAATGGTCTCCTCGACCCTATCTCCCGCTCCCTAGCCATCGAACGAGTACAGAGCGGAGATGCCACCTTATTATATATAGCACCAGAGATGTTGCGCTCCAAAACCATCGAGCGCATCCTGATGGCACGGCATGTGGTGAGATTCGTCATTGACGAAGCCCACTGCTTCTCTGCATGGGGACAAGACTTCCGTGTGGATTACCTATACATCGGCAAATTTATCAAGGAATATCAGGAACGCAAGTTTGGCAAGGATGCAATGGCCCGCAACCATGGTCAAACCCTGATACCCGTATCTTGCTTCACCGCCACTGCAAAACAGAAGGTGGTGCAGGACATCTGCGACTATTTCAAGCATTGGCTGGGCACCGACCTCCTGCTCTTCGCCTCATCAGCCTCACGTACCAACCTGCACTATTCCGTTATCCACGTAGATAGTGACGGCAACAAATACAATCTCCTGCGCTCGCTGGTAGAGCAGGCTGATTGCCCTACCATCATCTACGTATCCCGCACCAAGCGAACCCGGGAACTCGCCCAAAAACTGACACGTGACGGCATATCCGCCCTGCCCTATAATGGCAAGATGGATGCCGATGAGAAGATACACAATCAGGATGCCTTCATGAGCGATAAGGTTAGAATCATCGTTGCCACCTCCGCCTTCGGCATGGGAGTAGATAAGAGCGATGTGGGGCTGGTTATCCACTACGACATCTCCGACTCTCTGGAGAACTATGTACAGGAGGCAGGACGTGCAGGAAGAGATCCACACCTCAATGCCAAATGCTATGTACTCTATAGTGACGAGGACTTAGACAAGCACTTCATCCTGCTCAACCAAACCAAACTGAGCATCAGCGAGATACAACAGGTATGGAAAGCCATTAAGGATTTTACCAAGCAGCGTCCACACGTAAGTTGTTCGGCACTGGAGATAGCCCGCCAAGCCGGTTGGGATGACTCGGTATCCGACATAGAAACCCGTGTCCGCACCGCCCTATCCGCTCTAGAACAGAGCGGATACATAGAGCGTGGCAACAACATTCCGCACGTCTATGCCACAGGTATCACCGTCAAGAACATGGACGAGGCAAGACTGCGCCTCACCGAATCACCCCTGTTCTCGGAAGATGAGATGCAGAATGCCATCCGCATCATCAAGTCGCTCATCACCCAGAAGCATATAGCCAAGGCACAGGATAGCGAGGCAGAATCTCGCATCGATTACCTCGCCGACATCCTAGGACTCAGCAAGCGAGACGTCATCTCCTCCGTTGATCGAATGCGACAGGAAGGCATCCTTGCCGATACCCGTGACATCTCTGCCTATCTGCAAGACATCAGCGACAAGCAACGCAAGCCTCAGCAGATGCTGGAAAACTTCGCCAAGCTGGAAAGATACATTCTGGAACATATCCCGGATGAATCGCTGCATATCACATACAAACAACTTAATGACAATGCCGTACATGACGGTATCGCTACTTCAACAGAAAAGAAAATCCGCACACTGCTATACTTCCTGGCAGTGAAGGGATATACGCACAAGAAGGAAGATGGTGTTCGCAATCTCATCGTAACAAGAGACAAGGACATAGAGACCATCATCAAACGATTCGAAAGACGAATTGAGATTTGCCGATTCATCATCGAAAGACTATACAGCCTGGCTGAGGAAATAAGTAAAACTGTAACAGAAGAGAGCAACAATAGCTCTTCTGAAGAAAAGAATCCTTCTGAAGAAAAAGGTTTAGGAAAAGCCTCAGTCTCAACAGATAATTCAAAAGAGAAGCCTCTCCAATTCTCGGTAGTCGAACTTCTGAACGATCTGAAATCCAGCAACCAGTCACTCTTTTCCGACTTCTCTTCCCTGCAGTTGGAAGACGTGGAGGAAGCCTTGCTCTATCTCTCCAAGATAGGAGCCATGAAGCTGGAAGGAGGATTCCTGGTACTCTACAATGCGATGGCAATTAAACGCACCAAGGAACTTCGACTCCGCTATAAGCAGGAGGATTATCGCATGCTCAATGAATTCTACAAGCAGAAGATTCAGCAGATTCACATCGTGGGCGAATATGCCAACCTGATGGTAAGGGATTATGACGCCGCCCTGCAATATGTGCAGGATTACTTCCAGATGGACTATCATCGCTTCATCTCAAAGTACTTCAAGGGCAACCGGGAGACTGAGATAGAGCGCAACGTAACACCTTCGAAGTATAAGCAACTCTTCGGAATGCTCTCCAAAAGACAGAAGGAAATCATCGACGACCACGAGTCCCGCTGCATCGTAGTCGCTGCCGGTCCTGGCAGCGGCAAGACACGTGTGCTCGTACATAAGCTTGCCTCTCTCCTGCTGTTGGAAGATGTAAAGCACGAACAACTCCTGATGCTCACTTTCTCTCGTGCAGCCGCTACCGAGTTCAAGCAGCGACTGATGCAACTCATCGGCAATGCCGCCCATTTCGTAGAAATCAAGACCTTCCATTCTTACTGCTTCGACCTGCTGGGCAGAGTTGGCAATCTGGATGAGGCTGGAGATGTAGTTAAGCAAGCCGCCGAAATGATCAACAATGGAGAAGTGGAGCCCAATCGCATCAGCAAGACCGTACTCGTTATCGACGAAGCGCAAGACATGAGCAAGGATGACTATGCCCTTGTCTCTGCTCTGATGAAAGCCAACGAAGAGATGAGGGTGATAGCCGTAGGCGATGATGACCAGAACATCTATGAGTTTAGGGGTTCCAACTCACAGTATCTCTATGAACTGACCCAGACAGAGCACAGCCGTTTCATTGAGATGACCGAGAATTACCGCAGCCTTCGCCATATTGTGGATGCTGCCAACGACTTCGCCCGTAACATCCGCCAACGAATCAAATCTACCCCTATCATCTCCATGAGTCAAGAAGATGGAGAGGTAAGAATCGTGAAGCATCCATACGAGATTCAGAAGAAAAAGGTTTATATGTATCAGCCTATTCTTGAAGATGTTACGCGATTACTAAGAAGTAACGCTTCAAAAAAAGCCGATGTTTCTTCCCGCAAGAAGAACGAAACTATCAGTATCCTCACGCAGACCAATGAGGAGGCTGTCATCATGCTGGCTCTTCTTCACAGTCATGGCATCAAGGCCAAGCTGGTGCAATCAATGGACGGCTTGCGCTTCTGGAATCTGGCAGAGGTAAGATATTTCTTGAAGAAGATAGACCAAGGCATCAAGGAGACGAAATCCCCTATCATCCCTGATGATATTTGGGAAGAAGCTAAGCAGCAGACATTCCAAAAGTATGCCACCAGCCAGGCATTGCCATACCTGCGCCGCAGCCTACAGATATTTGAGCAGACCAATCGTGCCAAGTACTACAGCGACCTGAGGGAGTTCGTGTTCGAATCATCAGTAGAAGACTTCTGTGACATCTCGAAATCAGACATCGTGGTCAGCACCATCCACAAGGCAAAAGGCCATGAGTTCGACCATGTACTGATGCTCATTACCCATCCCGAGCATCCTACAGATGACATACTGCGCCGATACTATGTGGGCATGACCCGTGCCAAGCGTACGCTTGCCATCCACACCAACGGCAATCTCTTCGACAGTCTGAAAAGTGCCCAGCATCTCTATGATGCCCAAGCCTACGATGAGCCCAAAGAAATAGTACTTCAGCTCTCACACAAGGATGTAAACCTGGGCTTCTCCAAGCCTCACAAGGATGCTATCCTTTGCCTGAGAAGCGGTATGCCGCTAACCTATCACGACCATTGCCTCTGTCTCCCATCAACAGGCAGAGACATAGCCCAGCTCTCCATCAAGATGAAAGAGAAACTAGGCAAATGGGAGTTGAAAGGTTACAAGGTAACCGCTGCCCAAATCCGCTTCATCGTGGCATGGAAGTCAAAGGATGCACCGAGGGATGAGAAGGAATCCGCCATCGTGCTCGCTGATTTGGTGATGAAAAAATAAGGTAAATTCATTAGAAATCCATTACCAGGTGCTATTAACAAGAAAAACAACTTTACCTCTTTAACACAACATAAAAATACAATATCATGGGATGTTATTTAGCAATCGGGCTGAAGATAAAAACAGCCATTGGAAAGAAAGAAATATCGAAGCATCTTGACGAGATGCCACTCGAAGACATTTTCAAGGAGATAGAAAAAGAGTATCACCTTGAAGACATTTACGTTCGCCAAGAAACAGAGGATTATTATGTTTACACACTTGACGAAAAGTTGTTAGACAAAGAGTTCATCCCTTTCTTGGAGAAGTTCTATCAATTGCGTTACCAAGATGGCAACAACTATGATGTTCCTGATGTATTGGAAGAACTTAATAGTATTCCTGACACTTCATCTCGCTTAGCTTTACTAAGCAAGAAAAGCTTCCAAACTTATCAAATAGGAAGCGATAATGACTACCATCGGGTAAATGGTAGTTGGAACCACGAAGTACCAATCTATAATACTTATGCCATTTTGAGTTTGGATGGCAAGATAATAATGGAATGTTATAACGGAGTATTCAAATTCTTGCGTCGTTGCATCATAGCACAACTGCCAGAGTTCAAGCTATCAAAAGCTTTAAGCATTTGGATTGATGGATAAAATGATATAACAAATACAAACATCCCTCACCATTTCTTTGATTCTACTAAATATCAAAGACTTATGGTGAAGGATGGGAGTTACAAAGTTTACTGCACAACAGCTGGATTACAAGCGCACAACACGTGTTGTGCAAGCGCATAACAGCTGATATGCAAGCGCACAACAGCTGTTGTGCGACTGGCGAATGCTATAATCCCGACGACAGACATTAATGATTCCGACAACTTCTATAGTATATTCCGACAACTTTCAAAGCTTCTTTCGATGCTTGTTCATACATAATAAGCAGTCCTTACATATATCAATGACACAACTTACATACATCATTTACACCACTCACATATATCAATAACACTGCTCACATATATCAATAACACCACTCATCCATATTAGTGCCATTTTTATTTGGTAGTTTAAGAATAAAAGATTACCTTTGTATCGCTAAACAGAAAGAAGAAAACAATGGCTATAAAATATGAGATCCATTATCTTCCCAATGCGGGAGGAAATGAAGAAACTCGTCGATTCGCCCATATCTTTGAGCAACCAGCTATGACAGACAAACAGATGATTGAACGTATAGCACAACATAGCTGTTTGGGAAAGGGAGAAGTGGCTACAGTCTTCATGCAACTGCGTGACATTATCGAAGAAGACCTTCAGAATGGAAAGCGTATCAACATCCCGGAAATCGGATACCTCTCACTCTCGGTAAATCTGGATATGGATGAACTGAAGCCAGACAGCAAGGTGAGAGCCGACTACGTTAGCGTAAGGGGCATCAAGTTCCGCCCCAATGAAGACCTGCTGAAACAGGTAAAGTATCATACTCATTTCGAGAAATCGCAATATACTTCCCGCTCCTACCCCTTCTCTGAAGATGCTTTGAAGGAGAAAATAAGAGAGTATATGAAAGGCCATCGCTCCATCAACCGCAGAACTCTGGAAATGGAATTTCATATCCGCAAACAGACTGCACTCAACTGGTTGAAGAAACTGGAAGAATCCGGCTTCCTGATAAAAGAAGGTTCCAGAAATGCTCCGGTTTATTTTCTGGCAGAAGAATAGAAACCAGCATCAGGATTATCAGCAATAGTCATAGGAAATAGCCTGATATCAAGTTTTTCGTAATCTACAACCCAAAGTAAAATGCTATGCCAAATAAAGAAGAAAAGAGAATAACAGAACAGAGCTCGCTCTACGAACATCTGGAGAAGATGAGCGTGGAAGAACTCACCGCTTATATCAATGCAGAAAACAAGAAGGTGGCTCTGGCGATAGAAGAAGCATTGCCAGCCATCAACCAACTGATTTCCGCCATCGAAGGGCAGCTGAAGAAGGGCGGAAGGCTCTTCTATGCCGGTTGCGGAACGGGCGGAAGACTTGCTACGCTCGATACTATCGAAGTGCAAAACACCTATGGCATCGACGGTTCACAGATACAGGCCATCTTCCCCGGAGGCATCGGCTGCCTTACACAAACCAGGGAATCAAGAGAAGACGACCTGGAGAATGGCTGGCACCAGCTCTGCGACAAGCATATCTCAAAGCATGATTTCGTGCTGGGCTTCTCGGCAAGCGGCACTACTCCCTTCGTGCTCGCCATCCTGAAACATTGCAAGGAGGCATGCATTCCTACGGGTTGCATCGTCAACAATCCCCACGCTCCCATCGCCCAGGCTGCAGATTATCCCGTAGAAGTCATCACAGGACCTGAATTTGTTACGGGAAGTACCCGCATGAAAGCCGGTTCATCGCAGAAGATGATTCTGGATATGATCAGTACTTCTCTCCAGATACGCCAAGGACGAGTGGAAGGCAACAAGATGGTGAACGCCAAGCTTATCAACCATAAACTCATCGACCGCGCCTGCCGTATCTTCATGGAACGCAATCCGGAATACACGAATTACGAGGAAGTGAAGCAACTGATACTGAAAGCAGGAAGCGTGAAGAAGGCGGAAACTCTGCTGAAGAGTAAAAGCGATTTAGATGTTTAGATAGAGTTAGACAAAACTTCACCTTATATAAAAATAAGAACTATCAAGACTTCACCTTTATAAAATAGGAATATCAAGACTTCACCTTATATAATAATAGGACTATATGGCAAAGAAAGCAATTGTAATGGGTGCCACATCGGGCATCGGAATGGAAGTGGCGAAACTGCTTGCTGCAAAAGGATGGCAGGTAGGAATCGCCGGAAGAAGAATCGAAAGATTGCAGGCGCTGATTTCGCAGGGCGGAATTACCTGCTACCAGCAAATAGACGTGACTTCTCCCGATGCTCCTGCCCAACTTCTCGAACTCATCGATAAATTGGGAGGCATGGACCTCTACTTCCATAGTTCCGGCATTGGCTGGCAGAACAACTCGCTGGATATAGAAAAGGAAATGAAGACCCTAGAAACCAACGGCTTAGGATTCACGAGAATGGTGGATACGGCATTCAACTGGTTTGTCGCCCAGTCTTCTACTCCAACCAATAAGAGTGAACTTTCTGTTTCTGAAAGTAAGAAGAAGGCAAACCATACCTGTCAGAATTTCCGCATTGCCTGCATCACTTCCATCGCCGGAACCAAAGGTCTCGGTGCAGCTCCTGCCTACTCTGCCACCAAGCGATTCCAGAACCATTATCTGGAATGCCTGTCGCAGCAGGCACGGATGCGCCATCTTCCCATCGCCATTACAGATATCCGACCAGGTTTCGCAAAGACCGACCTTATCGCAGGCAGCAGCTATCCGCTGCAGCTTAAACCGGAAGATGTGGCGAAACATATCGTGAATGCCATCGAAAGCGGAAAGGAAGTAAAGGTGATAGACTGGAGATACGATATCCTCGTCTTTTTCTGGCGACTCATTCCTAGATGGTTATGGACGAGATTGAGGATTACAACATAATACAATGTAAATAGTACACGACATCAAAATGTACTAGTAAAAAGAGCAAAAGCATCATATATAATACAATGCTTTTGCCCTTTCTTTATTGCCGTATACGCTGTTTTGGAGCTTTATTCTTGTCGGACGACAATCGTCTTAAACCAGTCTTTCAACACGCCTGCGTATTGATTCTGCGAATCGGAAAGCAGGATGATAACCTGAGAACCATCTGCCAATTTAGGTCCCAAGCACATACCTTCGTAATTTGCAAAGGAACGCTTGGAAAGCGATAAACCAGTTTTCCATTCCGTGAGTAATCTCTTCTTCAAGAAAGGAGTATCTGATGAAAACTTCTCTTTCATAGAAGACTTCTCATCCGTAGAAAACTCTCCTGAATTCAAAGGATTGATTAGATAGAGCTTGCACTTGCAGAAAGCACCGATTTTGATTTTCGGAATAAAAGCCTCACGCTCCAGAACCAGAAGCTGACCATCGGGCAAGGCACAAAGCTCACTTACCCCCATCACATAGATATCTGCTTTCTTATGGGTGGAAGGTTGATCCATCAGATAGGCATAGGTCGCCATATAACGAGAGTCTTGCTTGCTATTCACTTGCTCGCTATACGCTTCCTTGTTACGATTTTCCTTCATCTTTCCCCAATCAAACCTCATCAAACGAAGCTGGTTGGCCAATCCGTTTTGAGGAGTAGCAGGCTGTCCGTCCTTGCGAAGCGTGCTCTCAGGTATTGTCCAGAGATACTGATGGACGGAATCAAAAGCCAGGGACTCAAAATTATAATTAGGATAAAAATCAGAAGAAGGCCATCTGCTTTCCCAAAGGTTCTGCGGATAGCCAACCTTGGCAGTATCCGCCGAAATAGGCAGAATAGGATACTCCTTTAAACGGCAATATCCTTCGCTTGCTATCACCAAGGTAGAATCAGAAACCTTCACGATGGCTTCATGGTCAAATCCCTTCTCCAGCCCCAGCCAAGGCTTGCCGTCGTTTAGCGTTCCATCTGTTCTCTCGGTAAACCCAAGGTTCTCTACCTGTTCCAGTTCGCCGGTCTTGGGATTCACCAGAATTCGGAAGTTGAAATACAGAGCACTATCCGACTTGTCGCTTACCACCGCATAGATATCATCATGCAGATGAGCAATGCCACTATAGTTGCCCGCAGCCACTGTTTTCGGAAAAGCCTTCTGAGGATGTTCTCTTACTACTTTCCAATCCTGTGCTCCAGCCAACAGACTGAATGCCAGGAAGATGGTCAGGATATTACAACGCAGCATAGGTAAGAACAAACTCCATGGTTAATTCGAAATCCACATGCGCCGTCTTCCTGCTCTTGAGGTTCTCTACATCACACGACCAGTCTGCCATCGTATCAAACGGCTTCACCCGCATATCTTCAAACATCAGGTTTTCTTCAGAGAATAACTTGAATACAGTTTCCTTGGCACACCAATGCACCAGCTTGGCATCCAAATCTTCCGCCTTTTCATCCTTTCGCAGGAATTTGGAAGCGATGCGCTCTACCCTATCGCTGAAGTATTCGATATCTACCGCCACTTCCTGATTCTTGGAAAGGATAAGCGCAGCATAACCCTTGGTATGCGAAACGCTGATATGATAACCACGGAACAATGGCTTTCCAGCCTCGTTGTGGGTAATGTCACCCGCATGAGAAAGCAAGCCCTTGGAAGCCCCGTTCGTCTTGAGCATCTCATACATTAATGCACGAATGGCAAGAAACTCCTGTTTCCTGCCATCGTTCTTATATTTCTCTTCCACCTGGGAGCGGTAAGCCTGCAGATGAGGATACTGCTCGAACAACTGCTCTACTGTTTCATCCATCTGCCACAAGCCCAGACTCACTCCCGGATAAACTTCTCGTATATTGACTACTGCCATATTTTCTATTATTATCTGTTTTAAAATGATACCCAGATGATTACTTAGAGGAATCCTCCACGTTTTCTTTCACGGGATGCACCGTCACCTTAATCTTGCTGATGCGGCGCTCCTCTATATTCATCACCTCGAAAGTATAGTTCTTATAATCTATCTTCTCGTGCATGCTTGGGAAATCGCCCTTGATTTCCAAGAGCAGACCAGCCAGAGAATCAGCATCGCCCTCAACCTCCTCGAACTCTTCGTCATCTACATTCAGAATCTTGCAGAAATCTGAAAGCAAGGTCTTTCCTTCAAAGATGAATGTGTTGTAATTTAATTTTGAGTAGAACTTCTCCTCCTCATCGTATTCATCATTGATTTCTCCTACGATTTCCTCAAGGATATCCTCAAGAGTTACGATACCGGAAGTACCGCCAAACTCATCTACCACAATGGCGATATGAACCTTGTTGTCCTGGAACTCGCGAAGCAGATCATCTATCTTCTTGGTTTCAGGAACAAAGTAAGGAGGACGGATCAAGCTCTGCCAACGGAAGTTGGAAGCCTTCGTAAGATGAGGCAATAAGTCCTTGATGTACAACACGCCACGGATATTATCCGTATTATCCTGATAAACGGGAATACGGCTGTAGTTATTTTCCTCAATGCATTTCAGTACTTCAGAATAGGTGCTGCGGATATCCAGGTCAACGATATTCTGTCGGCTGGTCATCACCTCCTTGGCTGTTTCATCGCCAAAGCGGATGATACCCTTCAGCATGCTCTGTTCGTCCTTGATATCATTCTTATCAGTGAGTTCCAGAGCCTGCTCCAAGTCGTCCACGCTCAATACATGGTTTTCTTTCTGTATGATTTTTTCCGCCACGATTCCACTCTTCAGCAGAACGTTTTCCAAAGGCCAGAACAGTTTACGTGACAACATGATGCCACTCACGCAACGGCGGCAGAACTTAAGGGAATCCTGACGGGCATATACCTTTGGCATGATTTCACCAAAGAGCAAGAGCAAGAAAGTTAAGACTACGGTGATGATGAGGAACTGAAGCCAATAAGCCTTCGGTCCAAACTCCACGATACCCGCAAAGACATAGTTAAGAAGCATGATAATGGTGACATTCACGAAGTTATTGGTTATCAATATGGTAGCCAATGTACGTTCGGAATCCTCACGCAACATCATGATTTTTCTGTCGGCATCAGTCTTTTCATCCTCCAGTTCCGCAACATCTGCAGGTGATAAACTAAAAAAGGCGATTTCGGAACCACTGGCAAAAGCTGACGCACCTAGTAAGATAGCCGCTAAACCTGCGGCTACCAGAACTCCGGTAGATGGATACAAGAGCACCACATCTCCAAAAGCATCTGTTATGGTAGATATATCCAATTTCTGAGCTGAAAATTTTAAAATGGTAAATCATTCTGATCTGTAGCCCCGGCAGTGGATGAATCCGTTGTCGAAGAAGCCGGCTGACTTGCAGCAGGCTGAACAGGCACAGGCTGAACAGGCTGAGCCGGTGCTGTCGAAGATGATGCAGAACGCGAGGTGAGCATCTCCATATTATCCACGTAAATCTCGGTGATATTATGTCGCTTTCCCTGCTTGTCATCATACAATCGGTAACGAATTCGGCCTTCTACATAGAGACGGTCTCCCTTGTGCACATACTTCTCCACGACCTTAGCCAGACCACGGAAAAACACAAGGTTATGCCAATCGGTATGGTCGGGCACTTTCATACCATTGGCCAAGGTATATCCTTTCTCCGTTGTAGCGAAAGACACTTGAGCCACAGCCTGATCCGCATCGTAATAATGCACATCCGGTTCCTTTCCCACATTACCAATCAACATTACCTTATTCATCGTTTCTCCTTTTATAAATTAGTTACTTCCACATTCCGAGATAACGGAAATGGAAATTCTTACCCTTTGCTGAAGGGAACTGACTGCGTGAATCTACATGATCCTTCAAGTATTCCACGATACGGGTGTAGCAGTCTAAGCCAGACATAGCCTTCACGTTAGCCACGAAATGAGTATCACGGTATTCAAACTTACCTGTAGCTGGTACCAGCACTACACGCTTAAAGTCGATAGAACCCTCGTACCAACCCAGCTGCTCCTCAGCAAGTTGCAACATGACTGGATTCTCCTGGCGTTCAGCAGACGCTGTATTACGCAAAGCCTTCTTGTCCTTGAAATCCTGCATGGTAGCAGCAAGAGTCTTGATAACAATGAAATAAATACGTGGGCGAACTTTATAACGTTTGGGATAGCAAACATCGCTAGCGGCATAATCTCTAATATCAGCCTCTAGTTCAGCATCCATTCCAATCTCTGGGATACCTTTCAAAAAATCTATTGCTTCATCAACATTGTTAACCAATGTTTCCTGATCAAAATATCTTAAATATAAATTCATAATAGGTATGTTTCTCTATTTTCAATATAAAATAGAGCGGAAAACGGGACTCGAACCCGCGACCCCAACCTTGGCAAGGTTGTGCTCTACCAACTGAGCTATTTCCGCT
>ERZ1026890.392-NODE-392-length-29065-cov-5.350707_pt1 | contig 29065 bp, 21 predicted proteins | sample MGYA00380175_ERZ1026890 | MGnify/ENA primary metagenome ERZ1026890 (study PRJEB33269, sample SAMEA4719811) | human gut metagenome | biome: human-associated habitat; feature: organic feature; material: feces | place: Cameroon | collected 2013-10 ...
CATCGATTTCAAACCAGGGGAGTTCAGCCGGAAAGGCCACGCTCTCCAGTCCGCGCAGCCCCGTAAACATGAATTTCTCGCGAAAGGTGAAATACTCCAGCAGCAACTGGTAACCGCTGAAACTGCTGTCCCCTTTCGGCCACAGTCTGTCATCTTCACCAAACCCCAGTGCGGTGAAATACCCGTCCAGCGGTCTTCTGTCCGTGTCACCCGGCATCCGCAGCCAGAGGCGCGCAGTGTTCATGGTAAAGGCTTCATGCATGGCGCAGGCCAGTGGTGCGTCAGCATTGAAATAGAACGGGATCTGGCTGAGATCGACACAACTCCAGTCAGCCAGATGGCTGCAGCTGAAGCGCAGGCTGATGACCGAACGCCCGTCCGGATCAGTCGACAGGCGGGCATGCTCCAGTGCCAGTGGCTGTAGGGTTATCTCTTGAGTTGTGGTGTAGCGACAACGTGTGCCTTTTTCACCGATCGGTCGCGAGTTTACTTCGAAGCCTTTGTCAATACGCATCGGTTCTTTCATCTCACGCCAGTCGGGGGTGAACTCCACCACCGACATCGAGGGAATGGTGCGCAGGTAATGCGGCCACAGCAGGCTGACCAGCCCTTCGGTCAGTTCAGGCAGATCGTCATCAAGCTTCTCGCGAAGACGCCCCATGAGGAAGGCAAAGCCTTCAAACAGACGTTCCACGTACGGGTCGCGCGCGCCCGCTTTATCAAGATTGAGCATTGCTGCCTGCTCGGGGTGAGCACGGGCAAATTCTTCGCCCGCTTCTAGCAGGTAGCGCATTTCGGCGTCGTAATAACGCAGGGTTAAGTCGTCCATATATTTATATTAATTTCTTATCATTTATTAAACACTGGAAATTTTAACTTTAAACAGACATTTCCAAGAAAACAGGGCATGTATCAATATTTGTACTTGAATGCCTTTATTTTTTTAAAACACAAATCACCAGGATCATTCTCCAGAATCTCATTATTAAATCCATCGTTTACTTTGATCGACACAGAACACGCACCTGCTGTTGAGGAAAGAATGAAATTCTGACCCCCACCACCAGTTGAATTATATTCATATTGACCACCGATTCTCCAACCAATATCGATTGCTGCGTCTCTTCTAATCAGAGCTATAAATGAAGCAGTAAATTCACTTATCTCACCAGGAGCTATGATTTTAGGTTTTGACCTTACAATTCGCTCAACTTCTTCAGGTTCGGGTTCGACGTCATAGATACTCTCACCAGCATATATGAAAAGAGGTTTGTTAGTATTATTTGTAATCGTAACGAAAGGTCGTATCGGGAAGATGTGAACAATAAGCACCAACAACCCCGAAAAGAATACAATGTAACCCAGAAGTTTTTTCTTTTTCATAATCATTCCTCAATCTTATCTGGATTATCTGTATTCCAGCACCAGTGTTTTTCCTTTGAGTGAGGTAGTAGCACATCAGGTGTTTGATCGAGCGCATCAAGTATATTAATCACAGTCAAACTGTCTGCATATTTCCCGTGTTGATGGAACAGAGCAAAACCGATTTTCATGCTCGTAACGTCGTCCACCGTATCGTCACCAATCGCTCCAGGCGTCATATTTTGTTCCCAGGTAGAACCTTTTAAGAGCAATGATTCTGAAAAGCCGACACTAAGGCCAACATAGCCATAATGTATGTTTGACCAAACATCATAAAAATAATCATGCTCTTTGTACTTGTGGTAATAAGACCTTGACGGTTTCCCTTTTCTGGGTAATGGTCGCGCAACTGCAACCGACGAAAATCTGTCGCGAATTTTCGGTTTGTGATCCCTGGTAGAACCCGTTTTTACGGTCTGATACCAGACAGCCATTGCAGCAGGTAAATCAGGTTTTGGATATTGAGCCAGCTTTGCGTAGAAAGGGAGCTTATTCCACTCGTCACGCCTTTGGTTTAACGTATCCTCGTCGATTAAATATCTTATTGTGTCTGCAGTCTGGCTTCTGACATTCGTCTTAATTTCTTTGAGTATATAGTCAGCAATCTTTATCGCACCATCAGTATGCTGACAGGGCGGTTTATTCTTAAGATCCGACGACTGCCCGGTTGTCGTTACTGGTGGAGTAGTTGCCGGTGAAGTTGCAAGCGAACACGCTGATGAAGTTGCTGTAGCTGTAGCTGCCGTTGTCTCTCCTGCAGAATTAGCGCTCCCTCCACTCTTCTCATACGTATCATCCATCATCGACGGAATAAACTTCGCCTTACACGGACAGGAGCTGTAGCTGTCGAGTGTTCCGGCCATTCGCCTGCCGTGAATGGTATCGTTGTCGATACCACCGGCGACCTTGTAAAGCCCTACAAACTTACCACAGGTCACGCCGTCCTGCTCCCTGGCAACAGGTTTACCAAACAGTGTGTGATCTTCTGCGCCCGTGATAATTCTTCCACCGCAGGTCGTTTTGTCACCCTGAACCAGATAAAAACCTTTTGCTGGCATATGTTTTTCCTTATTTGCTGAATTCAGTCCTGGTTACCCGCAAAGCACCGCACTGCCTGCCGGGTCAAGCGCAATCAGACCAGTCAGAAGCTGGTCCATCTCCGGCTGAAGCCGTGACTTATCGGCTTCACTGCGTGTGGCTTTTATGCACAGCAGTCGGAAGCGGCGTGATTTCACTTCAAACAACAATACTGGCGTCCACTGTATGAGGGTGACTGAGTGTGCTACACCGTTAAATTCATACTGCAGAGGTGTTCCCACCTACATATACGAACCGCAGTTTATTAGTATTATTTATGATAGTAACGACAGGTCGTATCGGGATAATATAAGCAACCAGCGTTAATAATCCCAAAAGAATGCAATAGTCTTCAAACACTCTATATTTTCTGAGCTACTATATTTTCACGGTATATGCTCAAAATTTCAAATATAATCTCATACAACCAGTCACTCCCTCGCCTTTCACCAAACAATAAATTCATTCTTCCTGTAACATATATATTTTTTTAAAACATAAAACACCCTTCAATGGTTCAAATGTTTCCCTCCCCTTTCCCAGATACACACTATATGAACAATAACCAACATCTGTAGTAATATCAAAAACCTTACCCCCGTTTACAGCATCAAAAGATTCCTTCTGGCTTTTAGTCTTCCATCCAAGGTATAACTGGCCATGATTTAAACTAAGATCCTGCCATGAAAGGATAATTTTTTCATGCTCATCGTTATTTAGCACAATAGGTCTCATGGAACTCTCAGCCTGTTCAATATCTGGTTCAACATTTTTCACACCTGTGCTTTTATACAAATAAACAACATCGCCTGACTTATTATATATACTTACGGCAGGTCTAAGGTAACAAGTAAACATGAAAAAAAAAGTCAATGCAAAGAGAGTGATAATGGTTTTTTTCATCATTGTGACTCCGCAGGCATATTAATCCGCTCAGGATTCTTCTCATTCCAGCACCAATGTTCGGTTCTGGACTCAGAGAAACCATTTATTGATATATTTAAAAGCGCTTCAAGAATATGCTGAGAAGTAAGCTTTTCAGCATATTTACCAAAACGATGGTATAACTTAAAACCAATTTTCATGCTTGTTATATCATCCAGGGTATCCTCACCCATTGCACCGGGTGTCATATTTTGCTCCCACGTAGAGCCCTTCAATAATAGCCCTTCAGAAAACCCGACACTTAAACCCACATATCCGTAATGTATATTTGACCAGACATCAAGATAAAAATCGTACTCTTTATATTTATGATAGTAACTTTCTGACATTTGTTTTGATTCCAAAGGCCGAGTTACCGCAACTGATTTAAATTTTTTCCTGATTATTGGTTTATGATCCCAGGTAGAGCCCGTTTTTACGGTCTGATACCAGATAGCCATTGCAGCAGGCAAATCAGGTTTTGGATATTGAGCCAGCTTTGCGTAGAAAGGGAGATTATTCCACTCGTCACGCCTTTGGTTTAACGTATCCTCGTCGATTAAATATCTGATTGTTTCTGCAGTCTGGCTTCTGACATTCGTCTTAATTTCTTTGAGTATATAGTCAGCAATCTTTATCGCACCATCAGTATGCTGACAGGGCGGTTTATTCTTAAGATCCGACGACTGCCCGGTTGTCGTTACTGGTGGAGTAGTTGCCGGTGAAGTTGCAAGCGAACACGCTGATGAAGTTGCTGTAGCTGTAGCTGCCGTTGTCTCTCCTGCAGAATTAGCGCTCCCTCCACTCTTCTCATACGTATCATCCATCATCGACGGAATAAACTTCGCCTTACACGGACAGGAGCTGTAGCTGTCGAGTGTTCCGGCCATTCGCCTGCCGTGAATGGTATCGTTGTCGATACCACCGGCGACCTTGTAAAGCCCTACAAACTTACCACAGGTCACGCCGTCCTGCTCCCTGGCAACAGGTTTACCAAACAGTGTGTGATCTTCTGCGCCCGTGATAATTCTTCCACCGCAGGTCGTTTTGTCACCCTGAACCAGATAAAAACCTTTTGCTGGCATATGTTTTTCCTTATTTGCTGAATTCAGTCCTGGTTACCCGCAAAGCACCGCACTGCCTGCCGGGTCAAGCGCAATCAGACCAGTCAGAAGCTGGTCCATCTCCGGCTGAAGCCGTGACTTATCGGCTTCACTGCGTGTGGCTTTTATGCACAGCAGTCGGAAGCGGCGTGATTTCACTTCAAACAACAGCGCCGGCGTCCACTGTGCGAGGGTGATGGACTGTGCGGCATTGTCGAGCTCACCCAGTAAATGCAGGGCCAGTTCATTTTTACCTTTCTGCTCTGCCACACGGGCCATCAGCAGACGCAGCAACCATCTGTCTTTGGTGTCGGTCCCCGGGCGCGTCTGCAGCCAGTGGAGTGTGGCATCCAGTCCTTCGCTGTCTGCTTTCTCCAGTGCTTCAGGTTCAAGCGCCAGAATATCGTTATCACCAGTACTGATAGCGCTGACAGGTTCATCCCGCCAGCCGGACATATCGTCCAGCACGCTCTGGTTTATCCAGTTCAGCGTGACCTCATCGGCAAACGGTGTCCCGTCGTTAAAGGCCAGGGTTTCAAGCCCGGTAAGACGGCGCAGCAGCCCTTTCAGGTCGGCAGTGATGATGTCGGCCAGCACATCCTGCCCCGACTTCATCAGGGCCTGATGGGTATACCACTGCAAATCCAGCCAGAGGTGATTGGCACCGCGCGAGAAGGTATTGTCCGCCTGCTCCAGTATTTCCAGCCAGCTCTGTTGCAGATAGAGGCGCTTGAGCATCGCCCGCTGGTCAGCTCGCGGCGGCTCGATGCGCGTTTTCCCTTCAGCATCCGGTGCCGGAATAGCGCTCAGCGTGTCATGACGCAGGCTTTTCATCAGCCGGTGCGCCGCAAGCCAGCCACCGGGTTGCTCACGCAGGTACCCCGTCAGGGTGCGAGCCTGAGCCAGTAAGTCCTGACCCGAGGTGATGCGGCTCAGCACTGGCGCGTCCTGTTCTGTCGTGTGAGATGGCTGCTGACTACGTGTCTGATTGCTTGCGTTCTGCGGTACCACGGCATCCACGCCCCCGCCTTTCATCAGACGGGACTCAAGAGCGCTGTACAGGGCATTCAGCTCCGCCCGTAACGCTTCAGGCTCTGTCTCCAGGCTGTCAGCAATGAGCAGTAGCGTCCCGGCGGTACGCTGTGCATCCTCGCGTACGACCTCCGGGTACAGTGACAAACTGTCCAGTACACGGGTACCGCCGAGCCATTCCAGCGCGGCCTTGCGGCTGCGGTCCCGCCGGGGGTGAAGCTGCATGCCGTAGCGCTGCAGTAATCCTGCCACCAGTTCAAGCCCTTCGGCGAAGCCAGCTTCGCCATCCTGATGCAGGCGCGCCCAGCAGTAATAAGTCGCAACCCGGATATCTTTTGCCGTGGTGGTCATCAGTTTTTCGGCAAGCGTGCAAATCAGCCCGGTATCGATGCCGGAAAGCTTATTGACCTCCTCGCGAATGCGCTGGAAATCATCGTCATATCCCGGGTCTTCTCCCGTCGGACAGGTCACGCTGACCGGAGCAAGCCAGCGCAGCCAGCGTTCCGTACGAGTCTGCGCCTGCTGTCGCAACAGGGTTTCATCCGCCTGACAGGCGGCCACCAGATTCTGCAAAATATCCATTATTCCGTTCCGTCCATATCACTGCTTTCCGTACTGTCCATCAGCGCCTGCGCCGTGGCCGCGCTGTCGACGCTGAATATCTGATCCGGCAGCGTGAAGCCGCGCAGTGCCAGTAACGCCAGCGGCCCGCTGCCCAGCTGTGAACGCAGCACCCACTGCAGGGTACGGCCATCCGGCGCGGTGAAACTCATCATCCACTGACTGCGATCAAGCTGCGCACACTTGCCCTGGTCCAGCCAGCGAATAAAGCCCCAGGTTCCGCTGTAATCCCTGAACAGACGCGCACCCGCGTTGACCGTGGTCCAGGTCAGCATGGTTCCCGGCTTGTACGTGTCTCCCGGCCAGCGGAAGGACTGCCAGTCAGCCATCTGGTTAAAGTAGTGCAGCTTTTGTCCATCAACAGTCAGTTGCGTCTCCACCACCTGCGGTACCGGACGCGCCTGCAGTTCGAAGCTGATACCCTGGCTGCCGTCGGTAAACAAAATGTCCGACAACTGACTCAACTGATTAATCGCCCGCAGGAAGGACGGGTTAAAACTCAGCCCCTGGCTGTTGACTTTATCCGGCACCCACTGGCTGCCCTCCTTGTGCAGAACACCACCGAGCTCTGTCGTCAGGAAGCGTTCAATACGTCCGCTGTCCTTACGCACAAATTCAGCCAGCATCGGCAGGGAGGCATCACTTTTACTCGCGGCAAACGGGAAACGACCGTCAAATGCGGTGTGCCAGTTCGCCACCACAGAGCGGCTCCACTTGTCATTGAGGCTCGCTGCCGACGGCTGAAGCACGGTTTCCCATGCCTGGGTCAGAGGCTGCACAAACATCGTGCTGCCAAAACCACTCCACTCTTCGCCAAGGCTTGCCGAAATCAGACTGCCGTACTGCTGTGTGTCGGTCAGGTCCACGCTTTTGCCCTGGAATACGGTCTGCGCCAGGGTCTGCATCATCGCCTGCGGGTCAGAGGCGCTAGCCACCTGTTGCAGGCGTAGACGCACGCGGGTGATACGGGTCAGGTACGTCTGCAGGCTCAGGGAGTTATCAGCCGACATGACGTTGCTGCCCTTGTTTTTACCCAGAAGCTGAAGCAACGGTCCAAAGGTGTCATCCAGCGGCCCCTGCGGTCCTGACGCAGACTGATCAATCGCAGGCTTATCTTTTCCACCTACGAGATCTTTAGCCGATTTGATGATGGAGTCCGAAAGAGCTTCGCGCTGCTGTCCGGTCTGTCCCTGCCAGGCGAGGGTATTCATCAAGGCGATCAGCGGTGACTGGCGGACATCGCTCATCAGCGTCAGTTGGTCTGTGACATCCGCTATGTTGTTCGCCGGATTAAGTTGCAGGCTGTTGAGGAAGCTCAGCCAGCTGCCAGCAAAGTCAGTGAAGTAGCGTTGTGTCAGACGCGCTTTCAGTGCTTCCGGCGACAGGTCTGAGGAGACGGCTTTTCGGCTGTCGCTCAGCACCCAGTCGATTTCATCCCGGCGGGAATTTGCGGCCTTTTCGATAGCCTGCTGAATCCCCCCCTCCCAGGCCTGACGGGTGAACATTCCCGGTACCACCTCATCGGTGGTAAACAGGCGACGGGCATCGGTACCGCCAGTCATGTCCTCCAGAGACACATCGGCAAAGTTACGGCGCACGGATTTGAGCATGTTCTCGTACAGCGTGCTTTCCGCGTTGCGCCGTCCTATCTGCTGCAGCAGCACCTGGCGGCCCTGGCTGACCAACTGCGCATCCGGCGTGATTTTCCACTGTGGCTGCGCTGGCAGTTCGGATATATAAAAAGCCCACAAATCCGGTGACAGGCTTTGCCACAGGCCTGCTGAGATACCCATTCGCGTCGGCTGCACGGTTTTCATGGTCTGCGCGTAGAATGCGCCGTCGGCTTTATCCGGACGAGCCATCATCAGCCAGGCTTTCAGCTGGTCATAGCCCGGTTTCGCCAGTCGTGCCCGTTGGTCACTGTTGGGGGCATAATTTGCCAGCGCGCTGAGCTTCTGCTTAAGCGCCTCATTTGCCGGGTCGCGTATCAGGCGGTTGTTTGCCACGCCGTACCAGGGCAGCATCGCATCAAGCAGCTGCTGATTATGGTCGAGGCCGAAGCGCTGATACCAGGGCGCTCCGTCCTGGATACGGTGCTGCAGGCGGCCGGCATCATTGCGCAGGGTATGCAGGGCCGTCAGCTGGTAATCCGATACGGAAGGGTGCTCCACCAGTGCATGCGCCTGCTGCGCAACAGAGACTATCTGTGACCGGTTAACCGCGAACGACAGCAGCGTTCCCGCCCCCCAGACACCGATAATGGCCATCAGCGTCCAGGCAAGCGTCTGCTCCCACGCCATACCGACACGGCGGCCACGAACGCGGGGGCAGTCGTCAACGATACCCTGCCAGATTGCCGGCAGGGTCAGTGCATGACGCTGTGACCCCGGAATATATTGCTCAGCGTCGGCTGTGCTCGCTGACGTACCGGCAGTTTTCTTCTCCGGCAGGCTGAACATCAGCCCCCGCAGGGGAACGCGCTGCCGGGAGGCAGCCAACCATGGCACCAGTTGCTCAGTCCAGCGGACGATACCGCCGTCCTGGAGATGCTGGCCCAGGCGCAACAGGAAGTCGTGGCGGTTGTTTTCGGAGACCTGACTCATCCCCTGCGTCCGCAGCGCCGGCAGCATCCGCTCGAGTTGGCGGATCACGTCGCCTTCGTTTGCGCGGAGAGGAAAGCTTGCGCCTACCGCCTGCTCAGGACGCGTATCCTGCGACCAGTTGCTGCCACACAACTGCCACAGCCAGACCGGGGCGGAATAGCGCAGCAGTTCGCTGATTTTTTCCAGCCCGCGTAAATCGTTGTCGCTGATTTGCGGGGTCAGCTTAAGCGACTGCGGTAGTACACGGATAATCCCGTCCAGCGGGCGTCCGCGTCGCAGCTTGCGCAGCGCGATGTATTTTTCGCGGTCGGGCTCCGATGCCAGGCTGCCGCCGTAAATCAGCACGGTGCGGTTGCCTTCAAGCCACTGCTGCTGTTGCAGGCCGGGTACCAGTTGTTCGATGGCCGCCTCATCGCCAGTGATTAACAGCAGACGGGTTTTGCTGCGCCAGTAAAGACTAATACGGGAGCGGAGATGCGCCCGAATCCTGTCACACATGACCACCGCAGGGTGAACAGGGTCGTTATCATTTTCCCGTTTCTTTTTCTCATCATCACCACTGACATTGGCGACAAGCGCATCAAACTCCTTTTTACCGGCACTGAGAGCAGCCCACAGGTGCACAACCAGCATGATAAGTGTGCATCCTGAAATACATCCGCCAGCGATAAGCCAGTAAGTTTGCTGCTGACTACCGTACTGAATCCCGGCAATATCCGGATGCTTCCAGACCATGAACGTCATAGCGGCTAACAACAAAAAGAAAATCAATGTGACAGCAAGGTAGCGGCCTTCCGTAGTCTTCGGTGCAAAAGCAAAAGGTAGCTTCACGGATCCATCTCCTGTCGGGAAGCAATCGGGGTAATGAGCGTGCTCCACAGCACATTCTGTGTCGTATCACCGCAGATAATCATCTGTGGGGACTGTGTCTGTCGGGCGATTTCAGTGGCGGCCGCGATGGCCAGCCAGGGGGCTGCGGCACCGGCATGCCCCATAGACCTGTCGAGTGAAATGACGGAGTCGTCCGCTACAGACTGCGCAGGATGCGCATTCTGGCACGCGATCACTTCTGCGCGTTGCTCACCCGTCATCCCGGCAAGCCATAAATTTTTAACGATATTTTCTTTGAGCGGGACGTTCCAGGCGGCCATGTTCATTCCCTCGCTCAGTTCACCAGGAGGGGAAGCATCTGGCCGGTGTAACAACGCGAGAGGTTCGAGTGCCTCCTGTGTCAGGCGGTTGCCAAGAAGCAGCGCAACGGCTGCTTCTGCCGTGTTATCAGAATCAGAGGGATGAAACTGGAGTCCCACAATCAGTAACATCGCTTTATCTTTAATACGTACATTCAGCCAGCGGTCAATTACGCTGAGTCCACTCCCTTCACCATATTCAACAGGATGGGTAATATTATTCTTTTGCCAGACCTCGTCCCAGTAATGGCGTATATTCTCAAGGGGCAGAGATGTTGTTATATCAAAAACAACAATCAGTGGGACTTTGTCAGGGAATTGTGCAAAAGGAATGTCAGTAATCAACCGCGAAAAAATATTAATTATCACGAATTTTGACGAGTCCTGCGGGCTAGATGAAATTTGGCTCATTCTGGTACTTTCATTACCATCCCGGTCGACCTGTGAAACAATAATGCTATCGTTTTTTTGCATGGCAATAGCTATATCTTTCTGTGCAACAGATGAGTGGCCGGTAATAAATGTTGCATTCAGCACCTGCAGCGCACGTCGAGCCTTACGGGTTTCTAGAAGAATCCACTGTTCTCGCTGTTTGTCAAAAGCATTTGCTTTGCTATCCCGCAATGCCCAAAGAAGAAAACAACAAGCAAACAGAATACTCCACAAAGAAATAGGTAAACCTAAAGCCAATTTCCAAAAGTACAGATTTCCGACATAACGCCCAAATAAACGCATTAAGATAACACTGATAGAAAGCATAACAACCAGAGCAACAAACCAACGAGAAAATCTCAGAGGTTTAGGTCTGGGGTAGCGTTCTGGCAAATATTTAAGTGTATATGACATTCATTTTCTCATATTACAGAATAGCTAAACTGGCTTGAGATGAAAATGAGGCGAAGATTAGACCCATTGCATTACCACCCCATTAAAACCCACATTTAAATAAATGAACGCTCGTTTAATAAAGAGTAATTGCGTTAATTTATTTTTGTTGTTGAAATGGCCTTCCATTTTTTCAACATGTAATTTAACAGAGGTTTATCGTTTTTTAGATTATGATCTGGAATTGGAGGGTTTTCACCACCATAACCCTCGTTTGCAACAATGATGTGCTCTTCCCCTCTTAAAGCATGCTTCACTCCATTTTTATACGCAAAGTATTTTACAGTTACTGGATCTATCCCACCAATACATCCAATTTTATAAGCAAATAAAACTGTCCCTTCACCATCGGTGAAACTATTGTTTACTTCAATTTATTCTTTTATCACATTCAGATTAATGTCTACATCACAGTCATTAACATAATCATTTAGTACCCAATCAACCTTTCTCTTCGTCACCTGTTTTACAGATAGATGCTCTCCCGTGTTATTTTTATTGATTTCCTTTTCTATCACCAGAAAATGTTCGCCAGAATTGTCGTTCCACTTTGCATTGTAAATAAGATCCTTAGCAAAAGTAGAGTTCATTGGATAAATAAGTAACATACAACTTATCCTAATAATCAGGAAAGGTGTCAAATAATGATTTATCAACAATACATCTCCCTTTATAACGAGATGTTTACTTCAATACTCACAAGCTATTTTCCCAGCATGAATTTATTTGCAGCTTTGCAAGCTAAAGTTCCGTCAGGAAGAGTATCAAATAAAGAGGTGTAATTATACAGAACTATTTTTCCATTAACTTTCTTAAATTCAATAAAATACCCATAAGCACCATCATCATCACATTTTTTTCTCATGTACTCTGGTAGCGCAAAAGATATATTCCATACACACACTTTTTCTTTTGGGTAAACTGCCGAGGTGTTAACAGGATACTTTGTTTTTTTGTCAACACCCCAGCCATAGTAAACCTCAGATACATTAACAAGTGTACTGTATTCATTTTTGATCAATAAATCACTTTCAATATAATGCCTTACTTCTTGTAAAGACATTTCAATCAGCAACTTTTTATTGTTTTCCTTAAATATCTCTCTTAAAGAATTTATATTTGCATTATCCATACACTCTTCTGCCAGTACGCAGGAACTGTAAGCAAGGAACACCGCTAAAACAAAATAACACTTCATATACCCCCCCTTATTTATTACCTCGTTCTTTCATCCTCATTCGAGAGTAGATTGGCTCCAAGGCTTTCACGCAACTCTGCAATATTAGACATCGTAGTTTCCCTCATACCTGAACTTATTATCTTTTGTGCATAAGGGTAATATGACTTAGGTATATAGAATCCTATCAGTTCATAATTTAAACGTCCATTTATATAAACTTGATATAATGGATTTATTGTAACACTATTTCCTTGATTTCCGCCAAGCACACCTATTTCACCATCTTCAAAAAGACAGTATATAAAAGCAACATGCCCTGTCCAGGAGCCTTTTTTCCGCAAAACAACTATTGCACCATATATAGGCTCAGATATTTTTATGAAATTTTTGTTTTTTTTGAAGGATTGAGAACTGGCGCTACCAGACATTGAATATCCTGCCTCTTTGAGACAATAATTTATAAAAGAAGCACACCACGGATTAGAATTACCAACCATTGATGCCATATTAATGCCAGTCTTCTTATGGTAGTTTATTCCACCATCTCCTTCCTTTACACGCCCCCATTTCCATCTAGTCTCTCCTTCCTCGAATGCAACTGCCATCCATGGAGCCTCTCTCTGTTCATGAGGTAGTAACGCAATCGGATTTCCGGAATTCTTCCCCCCAACCGATTCCAGCGTTTTTTTATTGGTATTTATACCGCTATTTTGTCGTTTTTTATTCACTGGTTTTGATGCTGGAGAACTGACTGATGGTTTCTCAGTCTCACCAGCAGCATTACTGCCATTTGTGCTAATAGAAAGGGATTGCCCCGGGTATATTTTATTAGGGTCTGATATATTATTCTGTCGTGCGATATCATCTACACTCACACCGTTTTTCGCCGAGATTTTTGCCAGTGTATCACCCGGTGAAACTATATATACTGAAGGGCCACTAGTATTGACACCATAAATCGTCAAGCGCTGACCGGGAAAGATCTTACTCACATTTTTAATGTTATTATTTTTGGCAATTTCATCAGTACTTGTCTTATAACGTTCGGCAATTTTAGAGAGGGAGTCTCCTGACATAACTATGTACTCTATCGGATTCTGAGTACTTTTCTCTCGTGGGACTTTTGGGGTTTCGGCTAGTGTTTTTGCAGAAAATTGTGAAAAGTTTCTTGTAAGCAGTATATTTTTCGTTTCATCCCCAGCAACAGCTGAATAAACTACATCCTCTTTTCCTGCAGAATTAGTATATTTGAGGACAATAGCCATTCCTTGTTTCGTATGGATGATTGTCTTGAGCTTACCATAAGCATCTGTTTTCCACTCGTAGGTAGTGCTTCCTAGTATTACCTTAAATGGCACATCGGCAACTGGTCGGCAGCCATCAGAAACAGTCACATTTGTCACATACACCCATTTTTCTGTTCCGGGCTTCAGACCACCTTCCTTTTTACTGATTGCATCCACTAGCTTGTCAAATTCATTATCATTCAGATCAGAAATTTTTTTATCTTTTGCAACTCCACTCTCTGAACTTATAAAATTGGCATAAGCTACGGGATCATTGCCTGCGGTTTCAGGTGCATACTGCGACATCATGTCAGATATGGTATAATCTCGATATTTTCGCTTCAATAATGCACATTTTTCACGCTCCCCAACTTCAATGCTGGAAAAAATCACGAATGTATTTTTTTTCGGATTATACACAGTCCCGGCGCCTATTCGCCCTTTTTGCTTATTTGCATCAGGTAATGCGATAATATTCCCGGGATTGTTAAATCGCCAACTCAATGTACCAGCAGTTTTTAGCAAACGAGTACCATCACCAGCTTCGTACTCAACCGTCTTGGTTTTAAGATGGTATGTCGCTTTTACAAATCTCATACGTCATCCTTTTTTATTTTTTCGCATTGGTTTAAAACTGATGTCTTTTAGTAAAACTGAAGTCATATGATAACCTGTGTCAGCAAGCATCACATTTCCATATACAGTGATATGGTGATTAAGTAAGTTGCGTTTACTTTTATAATCTTTACTGCTAACAATGAGTTGTACATTGCTGTCCCACCCATCTCGCTCAGTATTAGCATCAATCACACATTTTAGCGGACTGTTTAAATGCAGGATCCAGTAAAGTAATTTTTCGTCATGTTGCCTATCCTCTCCCCAGTTGGGGGGACCGTAAAACAACTCTTCTTTCATTACTCCTGAGAGTACAACCTTATCCCCCTCTTTCAGACATGCAGCATTAACACTGAAGTTATAAAATAAGATGGCTATACTCAACGTAAGTTTGATAAGAAGATTTAGCATTATCAACTAACCTTTGTTAAATTTAACAATTCTGCAATCATTGATTCAGTCAATGCTGATGTTCTATCTCCTGCAGAGTCCACTTCACTTAAATAAACATCGTCATCTGGTTCTTCATCCCCAAAATCCTCCATACTGTCATCTTTAGTTGATGAAAGAGAAAGTTCTTCTGTGCCCCAACTTTCTCGTCCAATGATTAAATTCAATGTTTCGCTTTCAGGAAGTACTATTTTCGGGAAACGGCCTGAACTATCTATCGTTCCGGTAGATAGAATTTTTCCATAACTGTCAGTAATGTTGTATGGCTGATTTATCATCCAATCCATGCTTTGGCTGACAGTATCCGCACCAGGAAAAGCAAAACGTAAACTTTGCTTGCCGGGTTCTGTTACCGGTTGTTTATTATCTGGGTCTTCCTTTTCGCTTCCCTGTTCGTCTGTACCTGTTTCGCCGGGATCTGTGCCGGGCTCTGACGCATCCAGTACAGGGAACGTTAAAAATGCAGGTTTCGCTGATGCCTTCTGCTGCCGGTCATAAAATCCTGCCCGTGTCCGGTAATCCCCGAGCGTCGCCGCCTCGATCGCATTCGCATCCAGCGTGATATAACTTCCCCCGCCGTTCAGCGTGATCTTCTTCTTCGCAAGGATCTGGATTTCATCTTCCGTACTGACGATGCTGATTGCTTTTCGTGCCAGCAATTCCATTAAATCGTTCTGCGCCTGTACCTGCACCGGCCCCTGGTTGGCGATGAGCCTGATCCCCAGTTTGCGCACAAACACGCTCAGGGCATTGCCCACCCCGATAAACAGATTTTTCACCACGCTGATGTCCGCATTTTTACCGGCCGTGGTAATCAGGTTCTGCCCGGCCGATACCTGCAGGTGTTGTCCGCTGGTCAGCGCCATACCGTCCGGTGCGCTCATCAACAGCACCGATTTTTTAAGGTCCGTCAGCTGCTGTTCAAGCAGGGTGATTTGCGCCTGAAGGTCTGCCGGGTTCGCGGTCGCCTTCTGCGCATCACCGGAGATGGCTGTCATCTGCTCCCTGGCATCGCCGAGGTTGCTGACCGCCGGCTCCATCTCCAGCACCTGGCCCCGCGCCTTCGCCTGCCCGTCCGCCGAGATGAATATCCCTTTCTGCGCCCGGATGGCGCCCCAGCTGTCCGTCCTGAGCTCAAAACCCTCGCCGCGCTGCTGTTTTTCGCTGTCGACCAGGTGGCCGAGATTCAGCTGGCTCTTGCCGCCGTATTCCGTGCTGACCTTGATATGCTCTTTCCCGCGCTCATCGTCGAGGCGGATTTTATTGTTCGCCGGGGTGCGCAGGACGTTACGTTTGTAGTTGCGGATGGTGACGTGGTCACCGTGCGCTGAGTCGTGCAGCACACCGGCGATGTACGGCCGGTCCGGGTTGCCGTCTTCAAAACCAATCGCCACCTCGGTACCCGCCAGCAGCGGCAGGTGCAGGCCGTACGTGTCGCCGGCATACGGGCGGGACTGGCGTACCCACAGGCTCTCGAATCCGGTCTCCCAGTTGTCGCGGTCAAATAGCATATTGACGCGGTAACGACCGTCCTTATCGATATGCCCGTAGGTGTCATTTTCGGTGGTACTGGTGACGCGGGCCGGTAAGGTGCCGGCCATCACCGGGCGGCTGCCTGGCGCCGGGCGGAAACAAAAATCGGTGCTGTCCGGGATACCGTCAAACCGGACGCCAAAGTCCGCATCACGCCGGGCATGGCTGTGCATCGCCGTGACAACCACGCCCTGCGCAAACACGTCTGCCACTTCGTACCCACCGGTGACTTTCAGTACCTGACCCGGAGAGAGCACCGGACAGCTGGTGAAGGCCCTGGTCTTCGTCTGACCATTCAGGTAACGCTCGTGACGAATGCGGGCGTAAAATGCCCCGGACTCCGGCGCCGGATTGCGGTCATGGGATGTTCCCGCCGTCAGGTAGTTATCGGCCCAGTGATAGGCATCACCGTACGTGGTGGCATCCCCGCCGGTCGCGTCCACCAGGGTATTCATGTCTTCCGTGGCCTGACGGTAGTTGTAGTCGCGGGTACTGACCGCCTTCTGGACCACGTTATGGTGGCTCTCCATTTCCCACACCGAGTCCACACCCTGCGAATGCTGCCCGGACGGCGGCACCGACGGCAACGTCAGGCCTTTCTCATATCCCTGCTGGCTGTCGTAAAACTCCACCACGTCGATGTTCAGCCGCGTGTCGGTGGTGAAGCGGAACCAGATACCGACCTCACCCAGCAGGCGGGTGATAAAGTGCAGGTCGTTCTCACCGTATTGCATCACCTGCTCACGGCGTGGATACTCTCTGGTGAGCGAGAACAGAAAATCCTGGCCGCGCATGCCGTGGCGCTCGCGCAGGATTTTCTCCACAACCTGCGGGACGGACATGTCCTGGTAGATGGCGTTCTGGTGCGAGCGGTCAAGCAGTGCCAGACGCGGCTCAAGCGTTACCGCGTAGCGGGTTTCATCTTTTGAGGTGCCAAGACGCTCAAGCCCGCTCACCATCCCCTGTATCACCCGCACCGGCTGCTGCACCTTAATGCCATAACCCTGGTCAACCGGAGCCTGCAGCGTCAGGGAAGCCGCTTTCATCAGCATCATCTCTTTGCTGATGGCATGGTCCGCGCTGGTGAATTCAATACGGTAGCTGAAGGGTTTACTCAGGGCTTCATCGCCCTCAAACGCCAGCACATCAAGCCCTGCGTCACAGCCCTTCACCGAAAGCAGATGATGGCTGTGGCTGAATCTCAGCGGGGGATTACTGCTCATGCGTGCGCTCCTTCTGTGCAGTCAAACTCCAGTCCGATCCCCGCCTCCTCACTCCAGTTGAGGGACAGGTGCTGTGGCTTTTGCCCCGCCGCCTTATGCGTCAGCAACTGCTGGCTCAGCACCGGTAAAATCTGCTGGTTCAGCAGGCTGTCGATGTTACGCGCACCGGTATCCGGCAACAGGCAGGCCGCGGTCAGCGCGTCGTACAGGCTCTCATCAATTTTGGTGGTCAAACCGTAGTGTCGGCTCAGCCGCCTGCTCACCTGTGCGAGCTTCATTTCCACAATGGTGCGCATGGCGGCCTCCGCCAGAGGACGATAAATCACCGTCTGGAAACGCGCCAGCAGCGCAGGCTGGAAGTGGTCACGCAGGCTCGGACGCAGCAGTTCATGCAGGTCACCTTCTGTTGCCTCCGGCTGTTCATCCAGCAGCTGCATGATGTGGTCGCTGCCGAGGTTGGAGGTCATCAGAATTACCGTGTTACGGAAGTCGATTTCACGCCCCTCGCCGTCGCGCATAAAGCCGCGGTCGAAGACCTGGTAGAACAGGTTCATCACGTCACGGTGCGCTTTCTCCACTTCATCGAGCAGCACCACGCTGTACGGGCGCTTGCGCACTGCCTCGGTGAGAATACCGCCCTGACCGTAACCGACGTAGCCCGGCGGGGAACCCTTAAGCTGGGAGACGGTGTGCGGCTCCTGGTATTCGGAGAGGTTGATGGTAATCAGGGATTTTTCACCGCCGTACAGCACGTCCGCCAGCGCCAGCGCGGTTTCGGTCTTGCCGGTGCCGCTCGGTCCGGTCAGCAGGAACACGCCCTGCGGGCCGTTCTCCGGCGCAAGCCCAGTTTTTGACGCGCGCAGGCGCTGCGCGATGGCATTCAGCGCCGCGCCCTGGCCCACCACGCGTTTACCGAGGTGCTCTTCGAGGTGTAACAGTTCCGTCTGCTCGTCCTTCATTAATGAGGAGAGCGGCACACCGGTCCAGTCGGCAATCACCGTGGCGACGGTACGCGCGTCCACATCCAGCCCCAGCAGCGGGTTCCCCTGCTGCACGGTGGCAAGCTGGCTCTGCAGGTCAGCGATTTCCGCCTGGCGGGAGATATCACTGCGGCAGGCCAGCAGGGCTTCCGTCAGTTTCAGCTCCTGGCCGTACTGCGCTTCCAGGTCATCAAGTTGCAGAATGATGCGGACTTCGTCCTGTTCGATGGCCGCCAGACGTTCGCCGTGGGCGGTGTTACCTGTCGCGATATCCTGCAGCAGCGCCTGTTTTTCCATCGCCAGGGCCGTGAGTTGAGCCTTCAGGCGGGTCAGCGCTTCCGGCACGGTATCGAGACTCATGCGGATACGGGCGGAGGCGGTATCCAGCAGGTCAACCGCCTTGTCCGGTAGCTGACGGCCGGTCAGGTAACGACGGGAAAGGGTCACCGCCGCCCTGACCGCCTCATCGGTAATGTGCACCCCGTGGTGCTGCGCGTAGCGGGATTTCAGCCCCCGCAGCATCAGGCAGGCGGTGTCGTCGTCCGGCTCATCAACTTTCACCATCTGGAAGCGCCGCTCCAGTGCCGCGTCGCGCTCAAAATACTGCTTGTATTCACTCCAGGTGGTGGCCGCGATGGTCCGCAGTTCGCCGCGGGCGAGCGCCGGTTTCAGCAGGTTGGCCGCATCCGCGCCGCCCGCCTGGTTGCCTGCGCCAATAATGGTGTGCGCTTCGTCGATAAACAGCAGCACCGGGGACGGAGACTGCTGCACCGCATCAATGACGTTTTTCAGGCGCTGTTCAAACTCCCCCTTCACGCCCGCCCCCGCCTGTAACAGACCGAGGTCCAGCGTGCGCAGGCTCACCGTTTTCAGCGATTCCGGCACATTCCCTTCGGCGATACGCAGCGCCATCCCTTCCACCAGGGCGGTTTTCCCCACACCCGGCTCGCCGACCAGAATCGGGTTGTTCTTGCGACGCCGCGAGAGAATATCCACCATCTGGCGGATTTCCGTATCACGGCCGAAAACCGGGTCGATTTTGCCCTCACGCGCGTTAGCGGTGACATCAAGGGTGAACTTGTCCAGCGCGTTCTGCAGGGCCGGATTCAGTTCGCCCTCTTTCACCTCACTGCCGGACAGCGGCACGCTGCAGCCCTGCGTCAGCTCCTCTTCCTGCTGTACCTCTTCGCGCTCGTCTGACTGCGCATCCAGCAGCGGTCGCAGACGCTCAAGCTGGCTCAGCCCCAGCGTCAGCAGCGGCCATAAACCGTCGCAGCGCACCAGGCTCTGCCGGTCCACCAGCGCCTAAGCGACAGCACCTGGTTGGACTGGTCATCGCCCGTGCTGTCGGTATGACCCGCTATCACAATCAGCCAGCCGGGCTTCGCCTTAATTCCCACCAGCGAATTCACCAGCAGCTTCGTGGTGCCGGGTTTCAGCGCCCATTTTCCGGTGTCGAACAGCGACATGCTGTCGAGGCGGATGATTTTCGGCGCGACCTTTTCTACAGGCTTCGTTGGAGGAGGTGGTGGTACATACGAACGGATCGCTTCCAGCACCGGTATTCGCAGACGTACTCCCCGATAAAGCCCCAGGCCCAGCCGGGCCGGTACACCATTCCGTGCATGCTCATCCAGCAGCGCTGCATCCTCGCGCAGCACCTGTACGGCACTGGCTTTAGGACCGTAATCATCCATGGCGATGCTGTTGTAACGCACAATATCGAAGCTCACGCGTTGCAGCAGCTGGCGGTTGTTCCAGCCACTGCTGAGCAGTGCAGCAATGGCCGCCAGCGTGAAAATCCCGAACGCACAACGCCAGGTTCGCTCACGCGGTATCAGGCCCCGCCCTTCCGGCAGTAATGGCAGAATAAAATCCGGGAACAGGGAGATGACCGTACTGTCCGTTCCCACCGGCTGCCAGCCAGACACCTGCTGCATCGCGGTGTGACGGGAAAGCCACGTCGTCCAGGCCGATGTGGCCAAGCTTCCGGCCAGGATCGGCCCCATTCCCCACAGCACCGCAACAGGTGCAATGACCGGCACATCGGGGTTCTCATCCATAAAGACGGCCTGGACATGCTGACGGAACCAGTTCATCAGACTATTCATCAGCACCTGTTGCTGCACCGCAGGCGTTCCGCCGGAGGTAACCCATTCAGCAACAGACCCCGGGGCTGAAGATTCACGCCAGACCCTCACCCCTTCTCTCGGGAAAACCGCCTGCCAGAACATGTCATTCGTCATCGCGCTGCCGACCTGACCATTCAGCACCAGCGGCACAGAGTGACCGGTTGCTTTACGCAGCTGACTGATGTGCCAGCGCAGGGTCAGCAGTCGACTGGTCAGGGCTTCGCTGTCAGGGTGCTGCTGCGGGCAGACGCTGACCATCACCGACAGCTGACGTCCCCAGTCAGGACGTAACCACAGTATCTGACGGGCGACCTGCGCCAGATCATGATGATCCTCCACGCGGATCCAGCATCCCTGCGTGACAGTGAGTACCGGTGACGAATGCGGCCAGGCCAGAGGCAGATCGCCACAAACCAGCACTACGGGCTGACGGTAAGTGGCGTCAGGCAGATCCTCCAGGCGCAGGGTGACATCATGCTGTTCACGGCGACTGGCGACTGTCCAGAACGCCAGGATACCCCCCAGTACCACCAGCAGAATGAGCACAGAAACCCACCTGGATACCGGCAGAAAACTCAGGCAGACCACGGCACTTAGCAGGACGGCCCACAACGCCAGCCCGCGCTGTTGTGCAGGACTCATTTCACGGCCCCCGGCAACAGGGTTAGCAGCAACTGATCCAGCCAGCGATCCAGTCCCCACCAGAGTGCAGCGACCACTATCACGCTCAGACCAATACGTACGGGCCATGACGCCAGCCAGCCGCCCATGATTCCCCGCCCGGTATGACTTTCCGCCAGTACGGGGTAGGACTGTGGATAGCTGAACGGTGTGACATATTCACTGAGTGCGTTGACAAGTTTCTGGCGCTCCGGGTCATTCAATGATCGGTAACTGCCGAGAAAACCCAGCATCATGACCCGCTGGAAGCAGGTCACGACAGCGTGGTCAGGCGCCGGTTCACGCAGCACATCGCGCATCCGATCGCACAGCGTGTCGCCGGCGTCCATAGTGCCGAGGAAGTGCCCCTGCAGGGGAATGTCATACCACTGCACACAGGCGTCATCTTCCACACCACGACCTTTCACCGCCTCATCGAGCAGGGCGCACTGTGCGGTAAGAATATGCTGACAGCTGGCTTCATCGAGTTCGCTCGCTTTCAGCTCACGCTGCACACGTTCGACATCAGCAATACAGCGCTCCCACAGCGTGCGCCCTTCGCCCTCCTGAAACGTCGGACCGTGACGCAGGCTGATCACCTGAAGCCAGGTGTCCTGCAGCAGGGCATCAATATCAATGGCCGCGGCAGTGCCGCGTTTACGCTCACTCATGTTCTCAGCACCGCAAAGAGTTCAAGTTCAGGCTCGCCGAGCATGCCCGGAACGTAAAACATGCAGGTCCCACCCTGAAGCATTTCAGTGGCCTGAGGATGAGAGACATCAAGACTGAAATACTGATTTTCCAGACGTAACGGAATGGCTGCCGGTACATGGCGCAGCGGCGTCAGAGGCACGCCGACCCGCGATGAATTGACGATACTTCTGACATGATCGGGGCTGCCGACCTTGCACTGGCGCGGGAACTGCTCCTGCATTTGTGCCACCGGTACCGTTGAACGCACCGAGAGGTAGTAATCAGCCCCTTCACGCAGACGTGGGTCATGCAGACGGGCCTGCCAGAAGTGAAGCCTGGCATCATGCTCAAGCTCAATCGCTACCACCCGCGACGGCAGGCTGGCTTCCAACAGGTCACCCAGTAAATCAAACAGCGGCGGGAATACGTTATTCTGTTGCTCGTGCTGCCAGACCGGGATCGCACTCACCTGATGCTCCAGCGAGAAAGTCAGCAGACTGCCCGCCAGGCGTGCCAGTTCCGGATACAGACGCTCCGGCGGGCTTTGCGGGTGGCGCTGAAACTGTCCGAGCACGGGTTCTGCGCTGTTAAGGGCATTGAGCAGCCAGAACAGGGACACATCCGCCACGGCAAAATCGGCCATCCGCTCATTACTTTCCCGGCGCATGGCCATCAGCCGACTCAGGCGTACACGTAGCTGGCTCATCAGCTGTTCCAGCTGGATCATCAGCCAGCGACTGCCCTGCAGAGCCAGCAGTGGCGGAAGAAACGTCTCATCCAGTAACCATGCCCCCTGCGAATCCTGCTGCAGGCGGGCAACCGGGCAGGTCAGATAATCGCTGTTGTCCTGACAGGCAAACCGCAGCGTCAGCTCAGGTTTCATCACCGCAATCTGGCGGGTGTCGTCCCCAAAAGCGTTGCGGATATCCCGCCAGCGCTGGCGATAGCGAACAGGGCGTTCGGCCACCGCATCGGGTGTAAGACAGTTGCCGCCATTCGCCCGCAGCAGCGGGAGGGCCAGCACCACCACCGCATCCTGTGATCCACTCTCAAGCGCCAGAACCGGTGGAAGATCGTCAGCATTATCAGTGTCGATAAGCGTCCCGTCAGGGAAACGAATGTGCAGACGACGAGCCTGCAGGCGGCCCAGTTTCAGTGCATCCGGTTCGAAAGTGGCATCAATCACTCCCCAGGGATGGGAGAGACCTAACCGGGCGATGCATTCCGCAGACCAGGCCGCATACGCGGCCTGTTGCTGGAAGTGCTGGGGAGAGACCATCTGGCCCCTGCCCCATAACGGTTGTTCCGTTTTCATTGGCTTCCTGCCTTAACTTACGCTTTCGCTTTCGCTTTCGGCATCTGGCTCACCAGCGACAGGTTCACGTCCATGCCTTCCACCTGGAAGTGCGGCACCGCGAACAGCTTCACGCGGAAGAAGCCCGGGTTGTCCTCAATATCTTCCACCACCACCTTCGCATCGCGCAGCGGGTGTGAGGCCTGCAGTTCGTCGCCCGGATCGGTCATTTCGGTCACCAGACTGCGTACCCATGTATTGAGTTCCAGCTCCAGCAGACGGCGATCTTTCGTCGTACCGATATTTTCGCGCTGAATCAGCTTCAGGTAATGCGCAATGCGCGACAGCAGGAAGATATACGGCAGACGGGCATTGATGCGGCTGTTGGCAGTGGCGTCGGCGGTGTCGTACAGCGCCGGTTTCTGCGCCGAGTTCGCCGAGAAGAAGCAGGCGTAATCACGGTTCTTGTAGTACGACAGCGGTATAAAGCCCAGGTTAGCGAATTCAAACTCGCGGGTTTCCGGGATCATCACCTCTGACGGGATCTTCACCTGGTTGCCGGTACCCAGATCGTACAGGTGGATCGGCAGGTCTTTCACGGCCCCACCTGCCTGCGGGCCACGAATTTGCACGCACCAGCCGTTGTTGATGAAGCTCTTCACCATGTTGGAGGCGAAGGAGAAAGATGCGCTTGTCCACAGGTATTTTTCGTGGTCCGGACCTTTCACCTGCTCAACGTAGTTGAAACTGCGCACCGGCACCGTGTCCGGGCCGTAAGGCAGGCGCCCCAGCACGCGCGGCATCACCAGGCCGATATAACGGGCATCGTCGGTGTCGCGGAAGGATTTCCATTTGATGTATTCGGCACGGTCGAAGTAGTTACCGATGTCCTTAATCGCGGCCACCTCTTCCATCGATTCCTTGAGGAAGAATTTCGGCCCGACGGCACCAATAAACGGCATATGCGCGGCGGCAGAGACTTTCGAGATATTGCGCAACAGCGCCACGTCCTGCGGACTTGCGTCAAATTCGTACGCTGAAATAACCGAGCCAATCGGCTCGCCGCCCGGGGTGTCGTATTCAGCGGTATAGGTGTGCCAGTACAGGCCGCTCTGGATAAGTTCCGGCGCATCTTCGAAGTCCTGGCGCAGGTCGTCTTTGGACACATCCAGAATTTCCGTTTTTACATTCTGGCGGTAGTCGGTGTTGTCCACCAGTTGCTTCAGGCCGCGCCACAGGGATTCCACTTTCTGGAATTCTGCATGATGCATCACCGCATCCAGCTGGCGGCTGATTTGGAAATCCAGCTCCGCGATATGGTGGTCAATCAGGGTTTTATCGAGTTTTTCCACTGGCTGGCCGGATTTGCGGATGCAGTTCATAAATACCTGCATTGCCGCTGTCAGGCGCTCACCTGCCGGAGCATCAGACAGTGCGGCATCGTCCAGAAACGCATTGATATCGCCCAGGCTTGTGGCCGGGGTCAGGTTGATTTTGTCGAACAGGGAGGCGTAGACGCTCTCTTTTTCCAGCACAGTGGTCTGCCCCTGCGCGGAGCCATTTTCAGTATTAACAGACATCAGCATTCTCTCGTTTAATCCATTAAAAGACGCGCCCGTTTTTATTTCGGGGCCAGGGCACTCATTTCGTTACGTAATTCCTGAGACAGCGCCGGATCCTTAAGAATTTTCTCGAGCTCTTTTCTGAAAGTGGCGTTATCCAGCAGATTGGACTTGAGGTCACGTAATAAATTACGCATCGCCAGCATGGCACGAAGTTGGGGAATTTGTCGGGCCACCTGTTCGGGTTCAAAATCTTTCATATCTGAAAAGCGCAGCGTCACATTCTCTTCCGTACGCTCACCCGCCAGCGTATTCGGAACCGTCATGTTGACCTCCGGGTTAAATTCCGAAAGTACACTATTGAGGTTATTTTTGTTGACGTTAATTTTCTTTCTTTCAGATAATGGCCGGCTCTCTTTGCCGTTACTGAAATCACCGACAGTGAGTAATTTAAGGGGTAACTCAACTTTCTTCTGCGCCCCTCCGGTATGCAATGCAAGTTTTAAATTAATGCGTGCCTTAGGCACTTCGTTCTGGAACGTATCAGCCATAGCAGTCCCTTTCCTTAAGGAATGTTTGTTGAAGTTAACGACGTTTCTGAATAAATCGATATTAGAACAAAACGCTGCAATAGATCAACCACCTGGAACCAAAGTCCAAATTAAGACATTCCTTAAGAATTTTACTCTATATAATTAAAATATGGTTTACAGCGTGCCTTTTCATAAAGAAATATCAACCACAACTCCGAAAATAGTCAGCATTAGTGGCTATTTCTGTGAAAAAAATGAAGTTCCATATCCAAACAAAGCAATATTATTGATTTAAATCAATACGAGAGAAAACATCTACAGCGCTACCTAATAGTATGACCCGCATCAATATTTACACGCATCCGTAAGACGCGACACCCATTAAAAAGTCCAATAGTGGACAGTTGTTTTAACGAGATGCAATATATTCAAAATATGAATATTTCGCTTAATTTAAAAAAACAGAGCAATACCCTGCGCTGTAAAACACAGTATCAATGCAGCGCCATCTTCACGATCTAGAATGAACAGAAAAGCGCTGGCACGTGATATCGGGCCAGCGCAGTATCAGGAGGGGAAATAAATTAGCAGACTCGCGTTTTTCAGTGCTTCACAATATACATCGTACGGCTGTACGCCACGTCTTCAGGATTATTGATCGGATATCCCTTCACCCAGGGTTTAATCAGACGTCCGTTGGTGTACTGGTAGATCGGCGCAATTGGCGCTTTTTCCGTGAGGATCTTCTCCGCCCGGTTGTAATCCGCATTACGGGCTTCCGCGGTGGTTTCAAGCGTCGCCTGATTGATGATCTTATCGTAAGCCGGGTCGTTAAAGCGGGAAATATTGCCGCTGTGGGTTGATGTCAGCAGCGACAGGAAGGTAGATGGCTCGTTGTAGTCCCCGACCCAGGACGCGCGAATCACATCAAAATTCCCTGTGTTTCGGCTATCGATATAGGTTTTCCACTCCTGGTTTTGCAGTTTGACGTCTACTCCCAGGTTCTTCTTCCACATCGAAGCCACCGCAATCGCGATTTTCTGATGATTCTCTGAAGTGTTATACAGCAGGGTCAGCTTCAGTGGACGCTGAGGGCCATACCCCGCCGCCTGCAGCAAGGTTTTGGCCTGCGCGTTTAGCTCCTGCTGCGACATCTGCTCAAACGGTGATGTCTCTGGCGTGAAACCTGCCGTCACATCAGGCGTGAAATGCCAGGCTGGTTTTTCTCCCGTACCTAACACTTTCTCCGCCATAATCCGGCGATCGATGGTCATACTCAGCGCCAGACGCACGCGGGAATCGGCGGTCGGGCCCTTTTGCGAGTTAAATGCATAGTAATACGTTCCCAGCTGCGGTGGCGTGTATACCTGTCCAGGAATATCCTTGAGCAATTTCTGATAAAGGTTTTTCGGGAACGACTCGGTGATATCAATATCGCCTGCCAGGTAGCGTTTGGTGGCGGAAGACTCCTGGTTGATCGGAATAAACGTCACTTTTTGAAGAACAGTTTTCGCGTTATCCCAGTAGTGGGTATTCGGCACAACGACCAGCTTCTCATTCACCACACGATCTTTCAGCACATAGGCACCATTGCCCACCAGGGAGCCCGGACGCGTCCACTCTTTACCGCTTTCGACGTTCGCTTTCTGAACCGGATAGAACGCGAAGTTTGCCGTCAGGTTGCTGAACCACGGCAGCGGTTTATCGAGCTGAACGCGTAACGTTCTGGCATCCACCGCCGCTACCCCCAGCGTATCGGGCGCGGCTTTGCCATCAATAATCGCCTGAGCGTTGTTAATGCCTGCCAGAGCAGCAAACCAGGCAAACGGCGAGGTGGTTTTCGGGTCAACCAGACGCTGCCAGCTGTAAACAAAATCCTGCGCCGTGACCGGCGTGCCGTCAGACCATTTTGCATCATCACGCAGGGTAAATGTCCAGATGCGGTTATCGTTACTCTGCCAGCGCGTCGCCACGCCCGGCGTCAACTCCCCTTTCTCATTCTGATTAACCAGGCCTTCAAACAGATCGCGAATCACCTGAATCTCGGGTAGCCCCACGGCCTTGGCCGGGTCCAGTGACGCGGGTTCGTCTTTGATGTGTCTGACCAGCTCCTGTTTTTGCGCCAGCACCGTCCCCTTTGGCACATCAGCAGCGTAAGAAAATGACGATAGCCCGCAAAGGCACAGTGCAGAAAAAAGCAGCGAAACAGGATGCTTCATGAGATCCCCTTTAGAAATCGGTAATACGCGAATGCGTAATTATTTGTTTCGAAACGGCGAAATGCAAATACCTTAAGCCGGAAAGGTGATATCTGGCAATCTTCATCCTTCGATGAAACTATTTGATTAAACGTGGGTTTTGCACAACACTGCCAGTAAGCACTTCTTTATCAGGATTTCCTATGGCAGTTACCCGACCAAGAACGGAACGTGGCGCTTTCCCGCCAGGCACCGAACATTATGGCCAGTCTTTCTTAGGTGCACCGCTGATCTGGTTTCCCGCACCGGATGCCGATCGTCATAGCGGCCTGATTATTGCGGGAACGCACGGCGATGAGAACTCCTCGATCGTCACCCTCTCCTGCGCGTTACGCACCCTTGCACCGACACTACGCCGACATCATGTGATCCTGACCGTCAACCCGGATGGCTGTCAGCTTGGGCTGCGGGCGAATGCGAGAGGGATAGACTTAAACCGCAACTTCCCGGCGGCCAACTGGCGCGCCGGTGAAACGGTATACCGCTGGAACAGCTCGGCTGAAGAGCGTGACGTGGTGTTACTGACGGGAGAAAAACCCGGCTCAGAGCCAGAAACACAGGCACTCTGCCAGTTAATCCACAAGATCCACCCCGCGTGGGTTGTCTCATTTCACGATCCGCTGGCCTGTATTGAAGATCCCCGTCACTCCGCGCTGGGACAGTGGCTTGCCGATGCCTTTGCCCTGCCTCTGGTCAGCAGCGTCGGCTATGAAACACCGGGGTCATTTGGTAGCTGGTGCGCCGATCTGGATTTGCACTGCATCACCGCTGAATTCCCCCCCATTTCTTCCGACGAAGCCAGCGAAAAATACCTGAAAGCGATGGTAGATCTTCTGCGCTGGCAGCCTCAGAGATGAAGCACTCCGCTGGTGAAGGTGAGCGCAGGCGAAACGTCAACCGCCAGCCAGGTCGGGCCATCGAGATCGGCAAACCGGACCTGATTCACCAGCGGTAGCGCCGCATTAATCGCCCGGGAAGTACAGAGCATGCATCCCAGCATCAACGTAAACCCCTTCGCCTGTGCCTGCGACGCCAGCGCCAGCGCCTCGGTCAGCCCACCGGTTTTATCGAGTTTGATATTCACCATCTCATAGCAGCCCGCTAAACCGTCGAGACTGTCACGGGTATGGCAGCTTTCATCGGCGCAGATCGGCAATGGGTGGATAAAGTTCTTCAATGCCGCATCATCCTGTACCGGAAGCGGTTGCTCCAGCATAGCCACCCCCAGATCGGCCAGCAGCTGGCAGCGCGCGGCCAGCCCTTCCGGGTGCCATGATTCGTTGGCGTCGACAATCAACGTGGCGTCCGGCACCGCCGCGCGAATGGCGACCATGCGTTCACTGATCAAGCGATCGTCGAGTTTCACCTTAAGCAGCGTGGCGCCAGCCTCAAAGAGCGCGTTTGCGCTGGCAGCCATCTGCTCCGGCTCGCCAATCACCACGGTTTGCGCGGTCACCACTTTCTCCGGAAGCGTCACGCCGACCAGCGACGGTAAGGATATCTGCTGCTTCGCCGCCTCAAGACTCCACAGCGCACAGTCAATTGCATTACGGGCCGCCCCGGCAGGTAAACGCTGCTGTAACGCCTCACGCGTCAACCCGGTTTGCAGGTCAGGTACCAGGGTCATAATTTGCGCCATCACCGAGGCAAGGCTTTCTCCGTAGCGAGGATAAGGCGTGCATTCACCAACCCCTTTAACCCCTTCTTCTTCTATTTCGACCACCACCACGCAGGCTTCACTTCGGCTGCCACGGGAGATCACAAACGGGGTATGCAATGGCCAGGCTTCTTCATAGACCTTAACGCTTC